>ERZ1740062.1363-NODE-1363-length-10168-cov-3.771977_pt1 | contig 10168 bp, 13 predicted proteins | sample MGYA00581741_ERZ1740062 | MGnify/ENA primary metagenome ERZ1740062 (study PRJEB43018, sample SAMN04849747) | marine metagenome | isolation source: floating plastic debris | place: Pacific Ocean | collected 2008-09-01 | study: EMG produced TPA metagenomics... | reverse complement strand
CCCTTGGTAAGTTCCGCCCGCCGACGCCAACTCGTTCATTTTCGCGCGAGGGGCAGTGTGTTTTAACTGGAAAAACCCTCTACTGACTAAAGGAACGCTCCTAATGAAAGTGCTTTCGGGAAATGGCAATCGACCGTTGGCGGAAGCCATCACCAACTACCTGAAGCTCCCACTGACAGATGCGGATGTCCGACGTTTTTCGGACATGGAAGTATTTGTTGAAATTCATGAAAATGTCCGCGGTGAGGATCTGTTCGTCGTCCAACCGACCTCATTTCCCGCAAATGACCATTTGATGGAATTGCTTGTTTGCATTGATGCCCTGAAACGGTCATCGGCGTCACGAATCACGGCCGTCCTGCCCTACTTCGGATATGCGCGGCAAGACAGGAAGCCGGGGCCAAGAACACCAATCTCAGCGAAACTGGTCGCCAACCTCATTACAACCGCAGGCGCAGACCGGGTTTTGACCATGGATCTCCATGCTGGACAGATCCAGGGATTTTTCGATATTCCAACCGACAACCTTTTCTCAGCACCCGTTATTGTCCCCGATATCGCGGAGCATTATGGCAAGGGCGGCGATATCACGATTGTCTCTCCCGATGTTGGCGGCGTTGTTCGCGCCCGTGCCTACGCCAAAAGACTTGACGCAGACCTTGCAATCGTGGATAAGCGCCGGGAAAAAGCTGGTGTTTCAGAGGTGATGAATATTATCGGTGACGTCAAGGATCAGCGTTGCATCCTGGTTGATGACATCGTGGACAGCGCAGGAACACTGTGTAATGCCGCCAAGGCCCTGATGGACAAAGGCGCGAAAAGTGTTGCGGGTTATGTGACCCATGGGGTCCTGTCAGGTGGTGCGATTGCGCGTATTAACGACTCGGCCCTCGACGAAATGGTCACAACCGACAGCATCATGGCAACGGATGCGTTCCGTGCCTCTAGCAAGATGCGGCAGATTTCGGTCGCTCCGCTGATTGGCGAGGCGATGTACAGAATTTCGAAGGAAACCTCGGTTTCCAGCCTGTTCGACTAATCGCACAGGCAATAGGCGGCGCGGGCACCCCTGGAGGCACGCGCCATTTTGGCACCGGGTTCGTCCCGGTGTTGCTCGTTACTTAGGAGATATACAATGAGCGAAAATGCAGTATTAATTGCAGAAACGCGTGACCGGGGCGGAAAGGGGACCTCCCGTGCATTGCGTCGTGACGGACGAACACCCGCCGTCATCTATGGTGATAAAAAAGACCCCATTTCCATTTCATTGGAAACCAAGGAACTTGTGAAAACCGTCAATCAAGGCGCCTTCCTGTCAACGGTTTTCACAGTGCAGGTAGGATCAACCAATCACAATGTGCTGCCCCGCGACATGCAGTTGCACCCGATCAATGATATGCCGGTGCATGTGGACTTCCTTCGCGTTTCCGCCAAATCGCAGATTGCGGTCATGGTTGCTGTCCGTTTCCTCAATGAAGAGGAATGTGTCGGCCTGAAACGCGGCGGTGTACTGAACGTTGTCCGCCATGAAGTCGAAATGATGGTACCGGCCGGCAATATCCCTGAGGCGCTTGAGATTGACCTTCTGAATTATGACATTGGTGACAGTGTTCATATCTCCGAGGTGACCTTGCCGGAAGGGACGCAGCCGACAATTACGGATCGTGACTTCACGATTGCAACAATTGCGGCGCCGACCGTCGAGCCAGAGCCATCTGAAGAGGAAGAAGGCGCAGAAGGCGTTGAGGCCGAAGCAGGCGCCGAGGAAGAAGGCGCAGAAGCCGAAGAATCCGAAGACTAATCGGGATGGAATGATGATTTTGCTGGTTGGCCTTGGAAATCCCGGAAAGGGATATGCAGGCAACCGGCATAATTTTGGATATATGGCGGTGGATGAAATTATCCGCCGCCATTCCTTTATGCCGGAACGCGTTCGATTTCAGGGGCTGGTCGCTGAGGGAAATATCGGCGGAACGAAGGTTTTTGCGCTAAAACCAACAACTTTTATGAACCTCTCCGGTCAATCTGTCGGAGAAGCCGCGCGTTTCTATAAAATACCTATCGATAATATAATCGTTCTTCATGATGAATTGGATTTGCCGCTTGGCAAGGTACGTGTGAAGACAGGTGGCGGCCATGGTGGCAATAACGGTGTGCGATCCATCATCGATCATATTGGAGCGGATTTCTGCCGGGTTCGCCTCGGCGTTGGGCATCCGGGCGAGAAACATCTCGTGTCCGGCCATGTCCTCAAGGATTTTGCCAAGGCCGAAATGCCGGTGGTGGAGACAATCATCGACAGCGTCGCCCGCCATATCGACCTAATAGTCTCCGGAGATACCTCCGGTTTTATGAACAAGATTGCTCTCGACACTGCGCCGGCGAAAAAAGACCGCGCGGATAGATAAGAAGGAAACTGAGTATGGGGTTTAAATGTGGAATTGTTGGCCTTCCCAATGTCGGCAAGTCAACCCTGTTCAATGCCCTGACCGAAACGGCTCAGGCGGCGGCGGAGAATTACCCCTTCTGCACGATCGAGCCAAACCTCGGCCAGGTCCCTGTCCCTGACGAGCGGCTGGTAAAGCTCGCCGGGCTTGCCAGTTCGAAGGAAATTATCCCGACACAGCTTACCTTTGTCGATATCGCGGGGCTAGTCCGTGGCGCAGCGAGTGGTGAAGGCCTCGGTAACAAGTTTCTCGCCCATATCCGTGAAGTGGATGCCATCATTCAGGTTGTCCGCTGCTTTGAGGATGATGACATCACCCATGTGGACGGAAAGATAGATCCGCTCTCCGATATCGAGACGATTGAAACCGAACTGATGCTCGCCGACATGGAAAGCCTTGAAAAGCGGACGGAGGCGTTGATCAAGAAAATCCGCGGTGGCGACAAGGAAGCAAAGAAACAGTCGGAGTTGATCGACCGCGCCCGTGTGGCATTGCGCGACGGTAAGCCCGCCCGCGTGGTCGAGCTGTCCGATGACGAAGTAAAAGCCTTCCGCAATCTGCAACTCCTGACGCAGAAGCCGGTTCTCTATGTTTGCAATGTCGATGAAGGAAGCGCCGCAACGGGCAATGAATATTCTGACAGGGTGGCCGAAAAAGCTGTGGCGGAAAATGCCGGTACTGTCGTGATCTCTGCGGCCATTGAAGCGGAAGTGGCGCAGCTTGACGCGGAAGAGCGTGCCGAATTCCTCTCTGATCTTGGCCTCTCGGAAACCGGGCTTGGACGCATCATTCGGGCGGGCTATGATCTCCTTGATCTCATTACCTATTTCACAGTCGGTCCGAAAGAATGCCGCGCCTGGACGGTAACCAAGGGAACGAAGGCGCCGCAAGCGGCAGGTGTAATTCACACAGATTTCGAAAAAGGCTTTATTCGCGCAGAAACAATCGCCTATTCTGCATATGTAGAGCATGGCGGAGAAAACGGCGCAAAAGAAGCCGGCCTCATGCGGCTCGAAGGGAAGGAATATATCGTTGAGGATGGCGATGTATTACATTTCAGATTTGCCAACTACCGGCCGGGCCCGAACCTTGAAAAAAGCAATAAATGCGTGAGTGGTCGCGACAAGATCAAAAGGTGAAAAAAATAATGCGTTATTGGGAAGACTTTACCGTCGGAATGGCTATGGAATTCGGCGGATATGAGGTGACGGAAGAAGAAGTCATTGAATTTGCGACTGCATTCGACCCGCAGCCCTTTCACATCGATAAGGATGCTGCGAAAGAGCATTTTTTTGGTGGCATAATCGCCAGCGGCTGGCACACGGGATCGATGTGTATGCGAATGATGGTCGATAATTACCTAAATGACTCAACCTCTGTGGGCTCCCCAGGAATTGAACAGCTTCGCTGGAAGCAACCGGTGCGCCCCGGTGAAGTCCTTCACGTAAAGGCGGAAGTTCTTGACCGCAGCCTGCCAAAAAGCCGCCCTGAACTTGGCTTCGTCAAATTTTCCCATACTGTCCTTAACCAGAAAGACGAAGTTAAGATGACCATGATTTCGAGTGGTATGTTCCTCCGCGACCCAGCGCGGTCTGAAACGGAGACCTCTCGATGAGCAAGATATATTTCGAGGATATCGCTGTCGGGGATAAAACAATTTCCGAAAGCAGAACTGTCACGAAAGAAGAAATTCTTGATTTCGCGCATAAATATGATCCGCAGCCCTTTCATATTGATGAAGAGGCCGCGAAGAAGAGCATCTATGGCGGATTGATCGCTTCCGGCTGGCATACCGCGTCAACCTTGATGCGGCTTCTCGTTGATAATATGACGAATAATCGCGCCGGCCTGGGCTCGCCGGGGTTTGATGATCTGCGCTGGATCCTACCGATCCGACCCAGCGACAGCTTGCGATATGAATCAACCGTAATCGAGGCCAGGAAGTCGGAATCCCGGCCCGACATGGGAATTGTGCGCGCGGAGATCAAACTCTTCAATCAGAACGACGAAGTTGTTCTTAGCATGAAATCTATCGGGATGGTAAAAACGCGCCCCGAATAAGGCCCCTCAAAATTCACGGTCCGTTGGATTTTTAACTTAGGCCTGGCGACTTTACATTATATAGTTTGGCAAGCCTGTTATTTATCCGGCAATTCTAGGGGTAGTGAAAATGGATTTTTTCTTGTCTGGCTTTGCGATTTTCGTAGTCGTTCTGGTCATTTTTGCGATTGTCATCGTCTTTATGGGCGTGACGATTGTCCCGCAAGGATATCAATTTACAATCGAGCGCTTCGGCAGATATACGCGCAGCCTACACCCTGGTCTTGGCCTGATCATACCGTTCATTGACCGTATCGGCGGTAAGATCAACATGATGGAACAGGTGTTGGATATCCCGACGCAGGAAGTCATCAGCCGTGACAATGCAATGGTGCAGGTCGACGGTGTTCTTTTCTTTCAGGTTCTTGACGCCGCAAAATCGGCCTATGAGGTGAGAGACTTGGAACGCGCCATTCAAAACCTCGCGCAGACGAACCTTCGTACCGTTTTGGGCTCCATGGACCTTGATGAAGCGCTGAGCCAGCGCGATGCTATCAATGTCCGCCTGCTCACCGTGATTGATCAGGCATCCACACCTTGGGGCTTGAAAGTAACCCGCGTCGAGATCAAAGATATCACGCCTCCTCTCGATCTTGTTGAGGCAATGGGCAGGCAGATGAAGGCGGAACGGTTGAAACGTGCTGTCATTCTGGAAGCAGAGGGCGTTCGCCAATCTGAAATCCTGAAGGCAGAAGGCGAAAAGAAATCCATGATCCTTGAGGCAGAGGGTCGCCGCGAGGCCGCTTTCCGAGATGCGGAAGCACGGGAACGCGCCGCCGAAGCCGAAGCAAAAGCAACCCACGATGTGTCAGAGGCCATTGCGGCGGGCGATATTCAGTCCATCAACTATTTTATCGCTCAGAAATATACCGAAGCTATGAAAGAGATCGGCATGGCCCGCAATTCGAAAATTGTCCTCATGCCAATGGAGGCAAGTGCGCTCATCGGATCGCTCGGGGGCATTGGTTCCATCGCCAAGGAAGTCTTTGGCAAGGATGATGACAGACGCCGTTCGAGCGGCTCTGTCCCAACGGTTGAGTAATGGCGATGCTTGATCAAATTATCACATGGCTTGCCAGCCTCGAATTCTGGTCATGGTGGATCCTCGGCCTCATCTTGGTGATCCTAGAAGTATTTGCTCCCAGTACCATTTTTCTCTGGCTTGGGATATCCGCAGGCATCGTCGGCGTTATCGCCTGGATAGTCCCCGACATGCGATGGGAATATCAGTGGATACTTTTCGCCGTCATCGCCATCGGTAGCATTGCCCTCTCGCGCCTTTTCTTAAGAAAACACCCGGGTGTCGAAGACAACACCACCTTAAATCAGCGCGGCGTCCAGTATGTTGGCCGTCATTTTACCCTAACGGAACCCATTCTGAATGGCCGTGGCAAGATCCATGTGGACGATACTCAATGGGCGGTCGAAGGCCCGGATTTAGAGGCTGGCGAGGTGGTGAATGTTACCGGCGTGGATGGCACCCTCCTAATCGTTGAGCCCGTCACAAAAAACTAGAAGAGGTAATCATGGGAGAAATGATTGAGCTGACGGCTGAAGATGGCCACAAATTTTCCGCCTACAAAGCCGTGCCGACAGGCACGCCCAAAGGCGGTGTCGTCATCCTGCAGGAGATTTTTGGCGTCAACAATCATATCAAAGAAGTCTGCGACGGGTATGCCAAGCAGGGCAATGTCGCCATTGCCCCTGCCCTGTTTGACCGGATTGGTCCCAATATTACGCTCAACTACGAACAGCCCGATATCCAAACAGGCCTTGGATATATGAAGCAGATAGCTGCAGAAGTCGCACTTAAAGATACAGACGCAGCCGCGAACGAAGTAGCGGACGCCGGAAATGTTGCGGTAATTGGATATTGCTGGGGCGGCAGCCTCGCCTATCTCGCAGCCTGCCGCCTTTCCTCCGTCAGCAAGGCGGTTGGTTATTACGGCGGGATGATCCCCCAGAATTTAGGGGAAGAACCGAAAGTACCTATTATATTGCATTTCGGCGACAAGGACGCCTCGATCCCGATGTCCGCCGTCGAGGAAGTTAAAGCGAAGCGACCGGATATTCCCGTGTATGTCTACCCCGCCGGCCATGGTTTTAACTGCGATCACCGCGCGAGCTATGATGCGGCATCCGCCAAGCTCGCACTCCAACGCTCGCTCGACTTCATGGCGTAATCTAACCGGCGGTAAACTCCAACACCAGGCCACAGGCGTCCGCTGGATCGACCCGGAGGGTGCCATTCGCTATTTTTTGCGGCGCGGCACCGCTTTCTGAGAGGAATTTCGCCGTCCGATCCAGATTTTCAACCGCGATCGTCATGGCAATCAGATGTGGTAGAGCTGGCATTTCATCTGAAATCGTAAGGCCGGGGAACAATAGGTCAATATCCCGATCGTTTACAAAAATCAGGCTTCCAAGCCCAAAACGGACGGTCAACGTATTATCGGTCAAGGTAACATTGATGGAGCCGCAAAGCCGTTGATAGTAGGGCGCAAGCACAGCGGGATCTTCCACTACCACGACAACAGAATTGATATATTTTGCGCCGTTCGGATGCTTCAGCCAGTCAGGCTGGCGTACCAGCTCCGGCGTCAAGTGATGACAGATAAACAGGTTTTTAGCTGTCAGCCCCGCCGACGAAGTGAGCCGGATCAATTTGAACTCTGGCAGGACATCACCCTCCGGAAGCTCCAGCTTGCGCTTCAGCGCCAGTAACTCGGACGGCTCCAACCCATCTTCAACAAGAGACTGATGAGTGGCTTCGGGGTCATCGCTGGCAAGCGCGACACCTAGCAACCCTTCCCCCCGCTCGGCAAGGGCACTATCAAGGCCATTGGTCTCCAATGACGGATCCACGATGCCAAGGAGTTCGATATAATCCTCCTCGAACATAATGCAGTAGTTTGCCGTTCCCCAACCAATATGCGATCCGCGCGGTGTCAGCGTAAACCCGAGTTTTTCATACACAGATCGCGCATCTTCAAGTTCTTCGACCCCGATCAGGGTATGATCAATTCCGGTTATATTATGTAGCATTCCCTACTCCGATTTTTATGTATGATCGGTTATTAGATAACTCACGCTGTTCGGCGAACAAAAGCCGTCAGCAAACCTGCACCAATCAGGAAACTCGCGCCTAAGCGATTAATGATTTTCAAAACCCGCGGGATTTTGAACCTCTCCCTCAAATTTCCGACCAGGAACGCCCAGATTGCAACATTTATTGCCGCCAGCACAAGAAATGTCGCTTCCAAAATCACAAATTGGATAAATACGGGTTCATTTACATTTACGAATTGAGGAACGAACGCGACGAAGAAGACTATGCTTTTCGGATTAAGGGCCGTAACGACATACGAAGCACGAAACATTGCCATCTTTGATTGCGCATTCGTTGAGCGAACCGTCCCCATCCCGCCCTCGGCACGCCAGAGCTTGATCCCCAGCCAAACCAGATAGATAGCGCCCAGTATTTTTAAGGCAGTGAAAAGTGTCGCCGAGGCCGCGAGAATTGCGCCCGCGCCCAGCAGGGAGGCTGTCATCGCCGTAAAATCTCCGAGCGTGACACCAGGTACCGTCGCCCAGGCAGTGCTCCGCCCCTGACCTAGCGCGTAGCTAATGACAATCATCACCGTGGGTCCCGGAATAGCAAGAAGGGCCGCACTGGCAATAAAGAACGATATCCATATTTCTAACAACATAGCCTTATCCTCATCTCATGTCCCTTAATCAGCAAAGACATAGGCAGGAGAAAATGACAAGCGCCTTCTTACAATCTAGTGGGAAGCCAACTTAGTCCCCTTCAAACTCACAAAGAGTGCGGACATTTATCCCCATACCGGCAATTCGCTTCGCGCCGCCAATATCCGGTAAATCAATCACAAAGGCTGCCCCGATCACGGTTCCGCCTGCATGACGAATGAGGTTGATTGCCGCCGCCGCCGTGCCACCTGTCGCGATCAGATCATCAACGAGAAGGATATTTTCGCCTTCTTTTATGGCATCCTGATGAACTTCTACCGTATCGGTCCCATACTCCAGATCATATTCTTCGCTATGGACTGCTCCGGGCAGCTTCCCCTTCTTCCGAACGGGAATAAATCCGACACTAAGTTGATGTGCAATGGCACCGCCAAGAACAAATCCTCGCGCCTCAATTCCCGCTACTTTATCGATCCGGACACCAGCATAGGGCCAGACCAGCTGGTCCACGACATGACGGAAGCCACCCGCGTCCTGCCAGAGCGTTGTGATGTCGCGGAACAATATTCCCTTTTTCGGGTAATCAGGGATGGTCCGAATAACAGATTTTATATCCATGATGGCTCCCGGCTAGAGGACGCGGCCTGCTACCGCGTCAAGTTTCTTCATGATTTCGGGATCGCGCGCATCTGGCGCAGTGATCAGAGCGTTATCAAGCGCATGATGGCACCCGGTATCGCAAGATGACTGGCGAGCACTTAACGAAGGCACCACTGACTTCACGAGGTGCCGCGCATTGTCCGCATTTTTCATCAAAACCTCGATGATCGTTGTCACTTCGACGGCGTCATGCTCCGGATGCCAGCAGTCATAGTCCGTTACCATCGCAACGGTCGCGTAACACATTTCCGCTTCGCGGGCGAGTTTAGCTTCAGGCATATTTGTCATGCCGATTACCTGACACCCCCAGCTCCGATATAGCTCGGATTCCGCAAGGCTTGAAAACTGCGGCCCCTCCATCGCAAGATAAGTGCCGCCTCTATGCACGGGAATACCGGTCTCCTTCGCAGCTTCCTCCAACGCGTCGCCAAGGCGGGTGCACACCGGATGCGCCATGCTGATATGAGCAACTAAGCCAGTGCCAAAGAAGCTTTTCTTACGGTCGATTGTCCGGTCAATGAATTGATCGACAATCACAAAGGTGCCGGGCACGAGTTCCTCCTCGAACGAACCGCAGGCGCTTACCGAGATAATCTCCGTCACCCCGGCACGCTTGAGCGCGTCTATATTGGCCCTGTAGTTCACTTCGGATGGCGGAATACGATGTCCCCTCCCGTGACGGGGAAGAAAAACCATTTGGATACCATCAAGCGTGCCAAAGAGTAGCTCATCTGATGGCTCTCCAAAGGGACTCTCCATCGATTTCCAATGGGTATCCGTCAGCCCATCAAGCTCATATACCCCGCTTCCGCCGATCACACCGATAACCGGCTTATCGCTTGATAAACTCATTCCATTCTCCAACATTGTATTGGTCAAAATTTAGCCTTGAAACGGATGACATGCCATAAAAAAGGGCGCCTCGATAAGCGCCCTTTTTCTCAAAATTTAAATACTCTAGTGAAGGTCTGACCAGACTTTACGTTTCACCGCGTAGAAGATGCCTGCCAGAATAAGCAGGAACAGGATCACCCGAAGGCCTATACTCTTGCGTTGCTCCAATTTTGGCTCGGCCGCCCAAGCCAGAAAGACCGTTACGTCTTTCGACATCTGATCAACAGTTGCCGGCGTGCCATCCGAATACTCAACGGCATCCTCAGACAGTGGCGGCGGCATCGCAATCTGGTGCCCCGGGAAGTATGCGTTGTAGTTCATTCCCTCAGGGAGGTCGAAGTCAGCAGGCGTATCCA
>ERZ1740062.1362-NODE-1362-length-10176-cov-10.708724_pt1 | contig 10176 bp, 8 predicted proteins | sample MGYA00581741_ERZ1740062 | MGnify/ENA primary metagenome ERZ1740062 (study PRJEB43018, sample SAMN04849747) | marine metagenome | isolation source: floating plastic debris | place: Pacific Ocean | collected 2008-09-01 | study: EMG produced TPA metagenomics... | reverse complement strand
ATATATATATATATATATATATATATATATATATATATATATATATATATGGAGAGAATGGATTGATAAACTGATATGGTTATGAGCATGAATTGACTATACCATTACAGGAGATAGCAGTTGGTATACTGGGAAACATGGCTTGTACACAAAGTGTATGTGATAGTATGGCTGACAGTTCTGTTCTGGTGTAAGTATGTGATATACATTATTAATCCATGTGAAAAGCAGTGGTGTGGTTGCGATTGACCGGAGTCAGTGGCTCCCTGTTGTCAATCTCGGTCAGTGAGATAGTCCTGCGCCACTGACTTGACTTGATTGTACATGTATCTGGGATATATTGTGGGTTACGTTTAGCAATTGTTTTGTATCTACTACAATATGTTTCACATGTTTACTGGTTCAACAGTTTGATGATTTCTTTTATGTTCCAGAGATCTTTCATTATGTTTACTCACAAATACGGATACACCAACACTTGTGGAATCCACTCGCTTTCTCAACACCGTGTTATCAAACAATAAATGTCAGGAAATGTGGCTCAAGGCCTGGACTACAGATATACAATATAGAGACAGCCTAGTCTTCATACTTCAAAGCTCAGTCAATAGTGAGAAGATTATTCATACTTATTCACTCAGTTTTCTGTGATCAGTGGTGGACATCCCAAAAGACCAACCCAATAATATTAAAATTTTGTTGCACGTTCATGTGTTTTGTTGCACGCGTGCGTAATCATGTTTAATTCCAATTGCAACCAAACCCTACCTTTAATATTTTTAAAGGGTTTTTTAAATCCTATTTTATTGGCAGGAAATCTGTGCGAGAATGTTATCTCTAATTCTTGTCTCTCAATTTCCGTCTTTAGCTGTGGGTGAACTATTTTGCTCCAATATCCTCATTCTCCGCCCGTTCTACCCTTCATACTCGTTGTACATGATTGTGTAATCTTTATGACCTTGTAATAAGAGAAGGCAATTCACCATGATATTTCAGATAATTCTGAGACCACATGTAAGCTGTACAATGACCTGCATTGCCGAGAATGCTGTGTGACGAACAATAGGGAAGTCATTGTAACTGAACTGGGTCATTAATAGTCTTGATACTTTGTAATACCTTCTGAGAAACCTTGCTGATTACCCATATCGTTTAAAATTCAAAAGCAGTTTATTTATTTCATAGAGGATCTCTTGAGTAACACTGCTATACTGTTGGACCATTTGATGGATATTTCTGATGAACTATGCAATACTTGGTGCTCTGTGAATCTACTTAGCTCATTGATAGAGGCTCTCAAACAACATGGGTAAGAACCTGGTATCAAATCGAGACATCTACCGGATATTAGTATATAGCTGGCGGCTACATATTCTACACCTTCACATTGTTTCTTTACCACGATCAGCCTATATTTATCCTTGTCTTCAATGAGACTGATTTTAGAGTCCTATAACCCAATGAAAGTATAAAAGACTTTTTTATGCTGTGTATTGTAGGTTCAGTAATGATGAGGGCACGGTTAGTCTACTACACTGCCTTCAGCTCATGACCACACAGGATACAGGTGTAGCAGCCATTGTGGACCAGGTCGAGTCTGTCACAGATATCCTCATCGACTTTCTGCTCAAGATCTGTGAAGATGAAATTGTCAACCTTGAAGGTCTGATCTCTAATACAAACCGCTTTTCATCTTAAAAATGCCGTCTTGGAACTTGTAACCTGTCTGTCTTGACAACATTGGTGTGTCTTGCTATGTAATAATTGCAACATTTCTCCTGTTCATACAGATCACAGGTCTGGTGGAGTTGCCTCAGTGACATCAGTACTGAATATAGCTCTAACATCCTCTCCTGCTGGTTACAGTCTTCTCTTCTCAAGTAAATGAAATACATGTATTATTTGTAGTGATTTCCTGTGCAATTACTGGCTAAGACTATCGTGGTTTTCGTTACAGAAAATGAATTGGGTGATTTTAGCTTAGCTTATTCACTGCCATGTTTATAATAACTATGTACGAGAAAAAGAATTTAGCTACTTTTAAAGTCAATGACCTCAATTGTTGTAAACTTCTCCTGATGTGTATTTTTGTTATAATGGTGCTTTATTATATAAGTTGACTGCTGTCAAGGACCATGATGAACCGCTAATACGCTGGACACTACTTACGAAACTTCAACGCTGCCTTATCTGGACAAGCTCATTTTTTGTCTATTTTTTCCCAGGTGAGAAGTGTATACGATGTATACTGAAGGTTGTGTATGCCTGTGATAAGGAGGTCGTTATTCTGGGTACACCGGTACGAGGGTCGCCCTCACAGAACAGAGCGCTGAGTAAAGGCAACAGCGCTCTCATCAAAACGCTCAAAGATGTGCTCTACCTCTTCATAGCCGATATGGTGTCTATCATGAACAATGAGGTGAGATACGTGCCTGTGATGTGTTTTTATTCATTAGCTCTTGACAGATTCTGAATTGTTTTTTCTTAAAGCAAGACCATTTATGGAGACAACTCCCTAATTACATACATTGAACCCAAATGCGGTAAATAATTATATTTATGTATTTGAAATACATACCTATATTTCCTATATCATCCACTCATACTTTCCAATGTGGTCATTGTATGACATTCTTACTTCTCACTTACAGGAGGCAGATTTGTCACAGTGTGATGAGAAAGAGGATGATAGATCAGAGAGGATAACTCCAGCTATACTTAAATACATGAATAATGACTGTGAGAGGCCTCGATTACAGAGTCTTATTACTCTTATATTGTCTCATGACGGACACAAAGTTATGTCTAATATACTCACTCTGTGTGAGAAGTATAAACTAGAGAGATTAGAGAATTTGATACTGGACAGTGCCAGTACTAATGGTTCCACTGACTGATGTATTCTACTGCGGTGTAACATGAGAAGGAGGTGGAATAGTTTCTTACAGATAGATAAGATATCAGTGTGTGATAGCTGGCCAGCAGCAATGGTATAACATTCCACATTTTGCTCATAAAAGCTCACAATTTTGTAGTGCCGTCTAAAACTATCACACATCAGGATGACTCTATTGACTTGTACCATTTCCGTTTCAAAACTCATAATATGGTTAATATGTACAGGCACACTTATCAATGTAAATAGCTTTCTTCTGTATATTTTTGAATGATGTTACTGTATTTTGTTATAATTTTTTACTACTCTTTTGGAATACAAGCTGATTTCGACTTTCATTAGCTTTTGGTGCAGAAATGTTGACATTTTCGTTGCATGCTTTATTACATTGGACCATTTGAATGACTTTATATGGATTGAAAATTCAGTGGTCAAAAGTAGTAATACACACATCAGACTACATTAAAAATTGGAAATTATAGTAAAGTAGTTCAATAAACAGCTATAATCACAGTAGAACGGGACCTTTTTAAAAATTTTATGACATAGGACGTGTTGACTCTAAAAAATTGTAGTTTTTGTTGTATAATTCATTAGGGGTTTTTCGTAATGCGCTGTCATCTTGTGATTTTTATAAAACATTCTGTCTATCTTTACTCAATAGCTCTTTGTTTTACTTTATCATCATGCTTTTTCTAGACCGTTTCCTCTTCTTATCAATCATCACATTGACTTTACTGTACTTGTCAGTATCTGATAATGGTAATGTCCTGATAACCAGAAGCTCGCAGATTGAGACGACCAGCAATACAATCCAGCATACAACAGTCTTGAGCAAGTGCTTGAACGAGAAAATCTGCGGAATACCACACTCCATATGTGTGCTGTAAGTTACACCCCCTTCTCGTGGTCATCATCACCTCTATATTATGCAATCATTTTGTAGAATATGATTTGATGCAACGATGAATATTAGGTCACTGTCAATGTTTTGGCACACTATTCGATGGTAAGGGCAGGAACTTGCACGCTACTGCTTGTACAATGCTCAGAATGGCACCATTTTTATTCCCAGGGTTATTCTTCTATGTATATGTAAAGAGTCCCAACCCAAAAAAACCCAGAAGGCTCAACATCACAAGCCCTAAAACTCATCAACTAAAAACTCCAACCCCAAAATCCCAATTCAAGACCCCAACCCCCGAACCACCATAAATGATGCGAAATTAAAAAATATACAGAATAACCGTGGGAGAAAATAAAGCCTCATAATATGCTCTTACGGTAGACCCCACTGCTATATTCAGCGGGCGTTTAGATAGGTTTTGTTATGTACAAGCTTTTAGATGTAAGTGTTTTAAATATTGTCTATGTATTGTAGTGGTAAATGTTACTGCGTGCACGGCTACTATCCACATTACAACAGCACTAAAAGACAGTGGACATGTGAAGACAGCCCATATGGCAGCTCCTGCTGTGTACAGCCTTTTCATGAGGTGAAAAAAAAGGAAAAATTGAGTAAGTGCCATTAATGCATGTGAATGCTAAATTGTGGTAGCTGAGCTGATGCATAACCAAAGCTGACTCATTGTCCAATAGTATACAAATTGAATATTGGTCACACATTTGGTATCAAGGATTTGAGCCATGCATTGCGGAGTATCAAGAAGGGTTGTATGTGTTCTGCAGTCACATATTCAGAGAATGCCGAGACATCAGGGCTAGCTCCTAGCTCTGAGGGAAAGTTATGTGTCAGTGGAGAAGAGATATGCAGATCTAGGATTGGTAAGCTGTCATCGTGTAATGTCACAGAGTCTCCAGCAGGATCATGTATATGCAACTCCAAAGATGGTATGTAATTGATAGCTGAATCTGCTCCTGATTGGGTGCCAGTGTTCTTTAAAATCTCGATAGAAAATCATGATCTGAACCTTATGAAGTTGTGTTGTGATATGATGATCATTGGCCTTCAATAATAGTAATGAACATATATGTAGTTCCAACTCCCTGATGGGAGAATAACATGATAAAAAGCTGTATGTCAGTAGGAGTTTTCTGCTCCTAATCTCTAAATGGCGACCTTTCACCATGATTTTCATGACATATCTTTATTAAATTGCTCCCTGACTGGTTTCAAAAAGCAAATGGAATTGGACCGCTATGCAATTCCATATTGCATAATCTTAGTCGGGTTTTCTTGACCATGGAGAGATTTTAGAACTTTGAATAAGTCTGAAACATAGGCATGTAATAGTTATTACATGCCTATGGTCTGAAAAGAACATAGAAGTCAAGTTAGTGTGGAGTGTTGGTTGCGCTTATAGTGTCGAGGCGGTTCAGCGGTTACTACAGAGCCTGTTCCATGAGCTCTATGTTGACCTTCACATGTGGTTTTTAACATAATTTATGTTTCTTGCTACAAGTTTTAGTTGCATGCGCTGTGAAAAAGCAAGTGTTTGTAATGGTGTCTACATTTAACTACACTTTTTTTAAGAAAAAAGTACTGTATCTGTCAAAATTTGAAAATTCTTAGGCAAAACATTTCATATCTGTAATATATGCTTATTTTATGTTTACAGGACAGGGACATTATGATAAGGAAAGGCAGCTTTGTTCACATTGTGCAGAGGGGGAATATATCGATGGTGGATGTGAACCCCTGCTCAGTTTACCATGTAGTAATGTGTCTGATTACTGTACATCAGTACTAGGATATGACTGTCTGTATACGAATCAGTGTAGCTGTGCGTCAGGTTATACATATGACTGTATTACTAAGAGATGTGCTAGACGTGACAGCACTGAGGAGCTCGTCAAATGTCCTCACACCATACGTGACTATGTGATAGGTGAGCAGTCTCAAACAAAGTGATGAGTGTAAATATCATGTTTGAGTTGACAGGTCTTGCTCTAGACATCTATGGCTACATGCGTGAAGGGAATACACTATTTATTCTTTTTACAACAATTATAACTATTGGAAACAGAGAAGTGAGCCGCTCTAGACATACGGTACATTATGGGCTTGGTGACAGCTCTCCAGATTGAATTCCATTAGAACTATTAGACACATGGACATGCTACAGAAGAGTTAAAGATACAAATTGTTTTGGTACAACTGATATTGACATGTTCTCTTACGATAATCATTCTGTAGCATTAGTACATTAGATATCATCTGGGATATAACTACAATTATTTTTTATATTATATACATTCATTTCCTTTTAGCTGATATGATTCAATAATATAATAATATAGAGACTTCATTGATATCATTCATTGAGGTAATTATAACTTAGTACTAGTAATACTAAGTGCCTGATAGCAGCTAATAAGTTCATCGATTTATTGGCGTGTCAAATGAGTAGTTATCTTCTCATGGCAAATGAAAGGACAACTACAAGCACTACATACCTCTCCTTTCCAAGGAGATTCATTTATCTCTTTGTCCTATCCAATATGAGATAAATGCCTGGACGAATGGATGTTATTGCTTCACCTCGATGTCATTGTTTACCCGGATACTCATATACTCAATGGCTTATTATAGGTTCAGTTTCATGCTCTAAGATGTCTGGATGCTGGAGAGTGAGAGGAAGCAAGGGTATCACCGCAGGTTGTGTGGATTTGATCTATTCCCTATTACCAAGTAAGTGTGGTTTGACCTGCAGACTGGAATACCAAGGCTATGGAGTATGTGACATAACAGACGTAGGAGTTGTATGTTATGCCTGTCACCCAGGCTTAGCATCTGTTACAGAATCAGACATGACAACAACTTTGTGTTCTATGCTGATACTGCACCTGATAAACCATATTATAGACAATCAGTGTCATGTCAGCATTTAGTATTACTGCTTCATAGTGCATCCCCTATGGCTTAAGTTGATAAATTTCTAAACACCATACAATTTGTTCAACAACTTTTTGTATTTCTTGTCTCAACGACAAAATATAATATAACTTCAGGTTGCAATAACTCAGGTACAACCCAACAACTACGCAGTCACTTATGTGATAATCTGTGACAAAAATATGAGTATGATAACAATATAGAAATATACAGCAGAATTTCAATTTGTATGTACAAAAATCAACAGTGATAGGTGAAAAAGAGAGGGAGCAATGATTAAAATATCGCAGAATGATCGTCAGCAGGTAAAAAAGAGTATTCCTATAGGTTGCCTTGACGCAACCCCGTAATATGTATCAAGGGACTATAAACAGGGCATAAGAGACCAATTTTCGGTTTGATAGTCTGGACTCTTAAATAGTGGGAGATTTCAAACCATTCAAGAAAGTAACAAAAAATCATGCACAGCACCATAAATTATCTAATCAACTGATATCTGAAGACTAATAATCAGGGTAGAGAAAATGAAAACACAGATTATGATATGACGAATTATATCACAATATGAGAGTTGTCTTAATATCATAAAGGTAATCTTTAGCTTTTACAGCTTGACTTAAAGAGTAGAAAAAGGATTAATACTACAAAAAATGCTCCACCAGCGCTTAGCGAAGGGAATGGAATAGCCTGTTTGATTGATACAAGTTATGAATAATGATACAACAATACCCATGTAGAACTGTCTCAATATAAGGAATTTGTTTGGTCATAAAATTTGATAAAGTAACATCACACAAGGGTGAAAAAACTCACAATATAAACCTGTACCGTCAGCCACAGGTACCGAGTATTCTTATTTATCCGTACCAGTAAAAAACGTGGTGAAGGCATAACAGTGTATATTATTACTATTGACTAGGCAGTGTGTAATTAGTAATTACCAACAGATCAGCCGAACCAGCACAGTTTATCAAATATAGGCAATTAGGAATTGTTCCTCCTTGATCGCAGAGACAATGCTCCATGTACTTGGAAAGCGTATGTCTTGTGGTGACGGATATAATCTCACACCCATGCATTTCCTAATTCACGTTCTAATATCACAGCTGCGTCTTGTCTGCCCATGGCTCGCAAAATGTTTGTTAATTCAGTCACCGGAGCTTCTTCTATTAACGTACGAGCTTCCCACAAGTCTAGTATTGCTTCTGTTGGGCTCGGTTTTGATGCAAAAAAGTTGATTTGTCTGTAGAAAAAGAAGTTAATCATGGTAAAAGGAAATGTAGTTCGCGTTGCACCATAAAGTCCATAGATGAGTTTTTTACACTGGAATTGTTTATACGAATGGAAAACTTTCCCTGTGGAATATTAGGAAATCCAGTTGCTTCGATTGACAAGCAACCAAAGTTGGAAGATTGGCAAAAAACTCGGCTCATGAATGTGTGTTGTGCAGAATGTTTACAACAAATATCTTAGAAAATATCTACCTAGTATCCTATTGAAAAAAAAAACTAATGAACAGAGTTAGTATGTCCTACCTGTCTGAGCTGAGAGCTGATGCTAACATCCTCCAGTCATTACCTCTGTTACATGGTAAATCTAAATGTGAAGCTAGCTTCTTTTTTATGGCTGTCGGTAATTTGAAGACCTGCTGCTCCCTGTTGTCTAACATAACCACGCTGCTACAGCCTGAGCTTGACTGAGTGTTCACCGTTACTGTACTTGAGAGGTCTTTCTGTCCCAGTATTTTAGCCACACTCTGCAATTATTGTTTCAGAATGTGACTTAAAACTGCATATCCATACAACCGTACAAAGTTTACACTGAATTCAGTTGAAGGCCAAGTCCAAGATTTAATGGTATGATAATATTAATGCCTTGCAGACAGCCATCTCAAAATCAAGTAGTTTATGGCCTGTTAATTTTTCAAAAGATTGATTTTTATTATTCTAACCACAAAATATGATAGTTAGTACCTCTGTTATGGTTTCAGCCAATTAAGGACTGCATATGATACATAGCAATGATTTTTACCTCTAAATTGCCGCCATTGATGTTTATCTGTTGTCTATTGCTCAGCACTGACTTCTGATAAACTTGAATTTTACAGCTCAGGGCCGTGCTCGGCTGGTTTGATAGTCTTTCAAATGCAAATGAGCAGTGGAGATTAGAGGGAGCATTCCAGACATGTCGGAAGGGAATCTCCTAAAACGGCAAAATAAACATCACATGAGTACAATGCCATTAAAGTTTAGTGAGTCAGTTTGGCTAGTTGTTGGACAGGAAAGATTATACTTGATGGTGATCTGAAGCAGAAGCTTATCTTTGTTTCAGTGAAGGCTGATGTGTGAGTTGGAGCACAACAGTAATAACTTATACTTCGGATAATTTAGTATCCCTAGAGCTAACATTTACTTAGTTAAATTTTGAGATATGCAGATATAATTACACATGAATGAATGTGGTGATTAAATATTATAAACACAACTTTCAGTTGAGAGGTTAAACAACATAACAATACACTTGAGTGCCAGGTCGTATTAACTCTGGTTAACACTTGCAATAAGTCAAGACAGTGGATTTTTATCATGACTATTGGCGCTGTTGAACAGAAGAGGACGGTAACATTATTCACCTGGTACTGAGCTGGAAGTTTGCTGACCCAACCGTTTGATATACTGTCTATCATTAGACACAAGTTGTGGCCTCCATCCTGGAATGATATTTGTTTTGGCTTGTCCATCAGCTTTGCACCCAGCTTACTCTCCTGCTGTACCACATTCTAAAACAATACATGAGGTGTTGTAAACACATTGGGCATACACTCTCTCGAAAATTATCATGCCAAAAAAGTGTGATTTCATGGAACGCTTTGAATAGCTGTTTGATGTTGCTGAATGTTTTGTAGGTGAGGAAAAAGTCCTTGAACTAGCTTGATCAATATCAACTTTTAAATTTTGGATGCAACCTTATCAGTGGGGTGAGATGAAAACTGAACAAGCCATGTGTAAAATCACCACATCAAAACCAACCGAACATTAGTAGGATATCAGATCATATGATAAAACAATCGCAGGTATGAGAAAGGACAACACAAAAATATTGTCATGGCAACTATTGGAGTTTAATGATGATAAGATCAAGGATATGGAGGACATTTTTGTGAGCGCTTCACTGGTGATATTGATGATGGAGTTATCGGTTGATATTCAAGCATTTCGGTACTCACACTGAACGCATCTTGAGTGTCTGGTAGAACATAGACCCTTATTGAAGAGTCCATTGAGGATGAGAGAGGTTGAGCAAATACAGCCAACTTGAGTTGTTTTACAGCTTTGCTGCCGTACATAGACTCGCCCACTAAGCAGTAGCGTGATGCCAGCTGGTCTACCATCACATGACATCTAGTGGAGTCTAGCTGACAGAA
>ERZ1740062.1361-NODE-1361-length-10187-cov-4.959732_pt1 | contig 10187 bp, 6 predicted proteins | sample MGYA00581741_ERZ1740062 | MGnify/ENA primary metagenome ERZ1740062 (study PRJEB43018, sample SAMN04849747) | marine metagenome | isolation source: floating plastic debris | place: Pacific Ocean | collected 2008-09-01 | study: EMG produced TPA metagenomics... | reverse complement strand
CAAGATGGTCTTACTACTTTTGTACTGAGTTTTCACAATCTGGAGATGACACATGCTGTTCTAGGGCTGAGGTCCTTCAAAGTCCTCAATAGTGTTTGGATTAGCAATTATACCACAGAATGTTCTGGATTTCTTACGCTAAATGATTATGCCTATGTACCCATCATAATAATATGTACATATCATATGTCATTGTCATCAATTGGAGTAATAAAAATGCGTTCTCAATTTTAGCTTTAGTCGTCGAAAGATATCCCATAGAGAGAAATGCCAATTTGGCAGCGTGGCAGCAACATGAATTGAGCATTAATATCAATAGTGCTCCAAAAACAAGCGCTTTTCATGAACACAATAGAAACATGTCAGCAATTTAATTTCAGCAAACAGTGTTATGAAACGTTCTATAACGGTCTAGTATTGCCTTTTGTTCGTGAAAGTTTGTATTAAAGCTTATGAAAATAAAAACTTTGATTTAGTGAAAAGAACCATAGTTCAATACTGGAGCAACGCAAATTGATCCATATTTATTGTGTGCATTTATTACCCAACACTCTATAATAGGGCCTAGAGTAGCGTTTAGAAAATTATTGCTGCCAAGTGCCAAGGAAATAACAATAATGCACCAATATAAATAATGCGCTTGGATATAATACTTGGTGATTGAGCTATGTATTTTGATATTTGAGCGCTTGTCTGACCAGGCTATATAGATCTACATTCAACGTTGCTATAATGGCCAGTGTATGCGAACATAAACAATACAGATAATTGCTTACACTCATTTTTTACATAAATCAATTAGACGGCCTCGCCTCGCAGGGCCGATGCTGTATATATTATTAAAGCTCCATTCATCAGCTGTTTGAGAGGCCGTCTGGGAATATCCTGTACATTTTATGAGGCCACAAGAGTGCTGAAACATTTTGATTTATTCATAAATGCCATTTTGTGTTTTTGTTTGCGCTGTGTTTACTAAACAGAGCTGCAGTGCAGCCAGTTTCAGTCTTGTCTGTGTTGTGGAGAAGTAAGAATTTAAATTCTTTGGGAGAATTATTTTAGTCAGACCTGGTGGGAGTAACAATTTGCTAGTGAGCGATAAACAAGCTGAATGATTTGTTATGCATACGCACTACGAGGCCGGTCGGCCTCTGTAGTTGTTAGACCTAACCTGTCTTGTTGATGAAAGTGTTAATGAGTTGATAGGGAGGCTAACCATTATCAAAGGGCATTGCCTCATTCAGGCCTTCGCCATGCCTGTACATACAAATTTTGACTTAGTACATGTATGCTTGTGCTAAGATTAAGTTTCTCTGAGAAAAACAATGGAAATTTGGTAATGATTATAAAATGATAAGGGCCTGATGCCCCATTATTGTACTAACTGTGAATCAAAGCAATTACAGCCAGCACACCGCTTACAAGCTCAATACCCATACTGCAACCTGTGAATAGATAAAATTATTCTACATACTAGGGTCGATAAACCATGATGAATCATTCTGGATAAACCGAAGCAAATTTATAAAAAAATAATACATCCATTCGTAGTAATCTCCTCTTGGACAAAGAGAACACAATTCATTCTTTGGCATAGATGACACAGAGGCTATCAATATTCATTAAGTGAAAGCATATTATTGCAAACTGATTCACAACTCAACTCCTGTTGATGAGACATTATGAAAATGATAATGATGAGTTAGCTTTAACGGTAAAAACCAATAAATGTACAACATTCGCCATGCAATCAAATCTATTTAGCGAATCGCTGTCTACACGAAAACCTGAGTACTGGTCACACGCTTTTCAACGCTAGAGCTTAAGCAAGGTTGACAGGCTGGTAGAGCTATTACAACGTGCCAAAACATTGTGTGAAATCAAGGCTGTCGGTAATACACCAGACAGACCCTGTCCACGTATTGATGGTACATGCATAGCTGTCCTGTTGTTACATTGGTTGGTATACTGTCAAATATGTCACAATGGTTCTCATTATAGGACTATCATGGGAAGTTTGAGCACTGTTAGGCTAGACACTTAAATAAAGTTTTATTTTACTTATGCTTTTAGGACCTTATCATCTGCAGAAGAGCAAAGATACTGCGCACAGGTGTAATACTGGAGGATTTATCATTGTCGATGAGATGTCACCTGCTTCTATTCCTAAACTCCAGTACCTTCAGAGATTGTTTGCCTCACAGATATAAACACTGCATAGACTGCTACTGCTGCAGATAACCACTACTGTCTTCCCTTCATAAAGAGTGTAAATCTGCAGAAAACTTCCAGAAACTTCGAGAATTCCGTCATACAATCCAATCATTCCAAAACTGACTTCACCGAAGCATCAATAGTTCACTATTTGGTCTTTTTGCGAGTAGAAACTCTCTAAACAAGGCCTTATTGCGAGGCGATAACTTCTAAACAGTTTATTCCGCCAAAACCGGATACCTCTCAGGGTGATGGCAAACATTAACTTGTTCATCTTTATCGGTCTTGGGATAATTCTAGGCGGCACGTTCATCGTCAGCTGCTTGTATGTGATGTGTAAGTTCTGTAGCGATTACTTGTATAACGATCCGCTAGGTGCCAAGCATCAACAATCAGCGGAGTGTGAAAACTTAGCCACTGAAAAGATCCCGGTCGAAGACACATGTGAACACGTGTAACCCCACCCTCAGCACTGAAACTTTTATACTCGCTCATTGGGCAGTGATAGACTAAGCATACTCTATCAAATAATGGAACTTCGAGTAGCAGACAACTCCGAATTGTGTTTAACAAGTACGATCAATGTAAGAGTGATAGATATTGCAACAATGTGGCCAAAAACTGTGAGCCAAAAATATGTCGATTGGAACTTTATTAGTATGGCAAGCTGCTATGAGGATTGCTTTGTGGAAAGAAACTGCATTGTACATAGTTTATATTACAAGGCAGATCGATATTTTACGGCCTTCATCAATATCTTGAGGCCTGGAAACTCGACTAGTAATGTAAATGACTCATTATCACCTGATCATCCGACCATTTGACGCAGATTCTTCCACATTGTTGCGAACGTAACTATCTATGTGTCACACAAATCCACTAAAGATTCTATACTTGCCTCAGGCAGAGTTGCGCCCAATATCTATCCTTTGTGCCTGAGTCCAAAACTCCTATTATCAACTGTGCATCTAAAACATTACAACACTGTTAAATCAACGGCTTTGGAAATTGCTCTCCTTGCCTGACTGTCATCGTTAAGACAACTCTTATGGAAAATGGCAGCTTCCAGCTGTGCCAGCTGTAATGGGAAACTGAAACGTCAAACTAAGATTCGAAGTTTCACATTGTACATTTTACCGAAAATTGTATAGAGAAGCGTAACCTCCGACATTTGTAGCAAAAAGAAGAGAGTTGTCCTGCCTTGGGATTCCAGGTTTATCGATGGGATTCCATGCCAATTATCGTCGTAAGTGAATAAGAATAATTTGGGAGTTAAACTACTGCTCCGGGGGTATTCCATAATCTTATTTTCTATAACAGTAAAATTTCGCATTGCAGTAACATTATCGCTCAACTGATTTTATTTTTTCTTTTGTACAAACCGAAAGACGAAATTCTATTTTTGCTGTAAATATTTATTACCCCTCATTCTGACAACCTCTCACTTTTTTGTGAGAGCAATGTGTAAAGTTTCTTCTTATTTTAGTACCATAGTACAATATTTTGTTGCTGTGTTGTAATTTTAGTCACCGAATCTCTTTTATACAAATTCGTAATTTTGTTGTGATTTTATGACCACCAAATCTCTAATTAGTAGTATTGTGATCGAAAGTGTGAGCCTGATAAAGCATTTGTGCCAAATGTTGATGCCTGTTTATGATGTGTGAGCGGTGTATGTGATAGTAGTGTTGCTATAGGGTATGTTAACAACATTCCCACAATGCAATTTTTCACTGGATTTTCCCGAAATACTCAGACAAAATCTTCTATGCTATCATTGACTTAGCATGTCAGGGAATTCCAAAATGATGCATTGTGGGATACTCATTAACACACCCTATTGGAATGATTGATTATGTATGAAGTATGCCTGTTTTGTATGAATTGCTTTACTGGTCCTGTCGTGTCTCTGAACGAGGTTGGGCAACTCCAGTCTCATTATAGTCGGAGCTTGGTTGATATTTAGTGAAAGAAAAACATGCATGTGAGCTGTAATTTGTCCATAAGATAATTTGACAGGTTCATAAGACCCATCCAGTAATGAAAAGCATGATCTAGTGTTGATGTTCTGTGTGATGCAAGAATGAAGGTTTGACTGATTGATGATATTGGTATTTAAATTTGATCTACCTTTTTTTCATTCAACTTAATAGTTGGAGATGAATCTCATTGGGTTATTTTCTGTGACCTGTCATCATAATTATCATTTCTCCCTGCAGTTGCCAAACTTTTTAAAGAAGTTTAATTAGCAAATTGTAAGAAATGCTGTCTTTACTTTACAACACAAGTTTTATGATGAGTGCGGATTGTTGATGCGCTGCGAACCTATAGATGTATGGTGTAGTTGCAGGTGGTGAACACGGCACATGCTATTTTGGATGTTTTTGTTATACATGTAAGCTAGCGCTGTATGATAATTGTGCAGCTAGGATGGTATTTTATTTTTTCATGTAGTGAATTGCGATGAATGATTATTTTTATACTTACATACTCACAAACTGGTGATAAATATGAGAGAAAAATGTGAACTATCCCTATTTTTAATACATTCTAAGTTCTCACAAGCAAAGAGTCAATCATTTCAGAAACCTTGTGATGTATTGAAGCGCTGGTAAACTTCTTGGCAGATTAGTATTGGCTTTGAATACTCCTTGTCTATGGAAAGCTTCTGTCCTTTTAGTTCTTCATAATATAATGACCTCAGCCTACACAACGGCGATAAATCCAGTGGGTAGAATTTATGTCTAATATCTCTATCTATCACATCAAATCTAGTTTGGTATTACAATGTTTCATCGTAATCCCACTCTGCCTGCAGGATAATCTTGGGACTTTCTGCCTCTTGGCACCAGTGGCGCTGCTGCTACAAAAAGAGGACAACTCATAGGAACTAAGCCTAACTGAATTTATACAGTCGCTACAATGCAGTGACAACTATCTGTCTCAATGGTTGCTCATGGGCAGTATGTCATAATCCTAATAAAAAGGAATTATTCAGACCTCTTATGTACATCCGTAGTCAATGTCAGCCTGACTACTATGTCTCACTATCTAGTTAGGCTCGACATTGGGCTATGTCAAACTCTGTTTAGGTTATAAAACTACTACCTTGTTGAATGTATACAGAAATTTACAGTTCACATAATTATTGTCCTGTTCCTTGTGGTGAAGCAACTTCTAAAAAATATCTTTACAGGAATAAAAATTCTAAACAATGCATTTGCAAACGGATAACTTTCAAACAATTTGTGTGAGCTTGTTTGGAGGTCTGTACTAGAAGTTACAAGCAGGTTTAAAATCGCTAAAATGTACATTAAATATTGTTTTCTTCAGAGTCAGTAACAAAGTATACCTCTACCATGGCATGCATCCACCCAAGTACAGGGTAGAAATCGCATACAATCTATACACTATATTGCAACAAGGGAAGATAACTTGAAGATACGATCTCAAGTTAAATTCTAGTATATCTTTAGTATATTTTGTGATTTAATTAGAGCATCGATAGCTATGAATACCTGAATATAAAAATTTGAAACCTAGTTAAGGGGCTTCAAATGTTATGTAGGACTAAGAAGTAATGGAATCAGAAAGTAGCCGAAAGGGATACTAAGAATTTCCAACCTCATGCTTGCTTTTCTTATGAAATAGAATGGAACAAGCAAAGATGGGTTTTGATGTGATCATGAATAAATATGTCGCATATAACATACACAATATTACATTTGTTAAGATAATGATGATCGTTTCAGTATAAACAAATATCATATACTAGTAGTGCTGGGCCAATTCGTAAAATAATGGTGATTGTGATAGCTTCGATTTTCAAGATACCAATACTGGGAATTCACAGAATAAGACAATATATAAGGATATTTGAAGGATAAAAATGTATGCTGACCACATATCACATGCAAACATTGGAAATACCAATAGTCCATTATCAATACCCAAAACCGACCCTCGGATAAACAATATTGTACCGAACACCGATATCAGTAATTATCGCAGATCGCCTGCAGGTACCCATGCTTTGAGGCCACATCAATGTCGGCCAGGCACTAACTGATACAGTATATGTCAGTATATACCCACTACATTAAATTTAATGCATCAATTGCAAATAAGTTGTGTCTAGAAAAATTAACTAAAAGTCTCAAAATTATAACTTTGCAGCATAATGGTGATCACGGTAGTAGCCGATGTCATTTGGAAAACTAGTTTTTTATTTGACCGATGAAAGTCTAAACTAAACAAGCCTGAAAAAACTTCACTTAAATCTTACCAGGTGTAACACAGGCATATTCAGTGTGGGTCAGCGGACTTATACCGGCGAGAAAATAAGTTGGTATCACATCGTTATTGTTTTCCCCAGTCATCACCTTGAAGTTCATAAATCAGAACAGAATTATCCCAGCGAGGTACCACGATAGTATCATCATACAGACAAAGGTCAGCTGATGTGGCTTTGTCTCGTGGTACTGGATCTTTCAACACTTTGAGAAGTTTTCCTGTGAATGAAAAGTTGAGGAAAAGTGATCGACTTAAATGCATGCTACCAAGTTAAATGCTCACATATTAATGCAGATAAAGCATAAAAGTTGCTTTTGCACAGGACCCTATCAAAAACATGAGTATTATAGGCCTAATCATCACTCAGTTCATCGGGAATCCCAATTTCCTCAATGAAACCACCATCAGATGAATTGAAAGTCCTAATAAAAAGGAGTGATTTATATTTTTGATAGGACATACAAAAGTGCCTAATGATACAAAAGACATTATACGCTGTTGACCATTTTTTTCTTGCATTGCATTGGCTGAAGTTGGCCAAGTGAAAATACAAGAAGTGTGCAGACATTCGCCAGATAATTTTTATCATGAGTTTGTAATATAGAAGTTTAGTCCGGTATAGCTGCTTATGCCTTGAAAACTAACACATAAAGCAAAAAGAGATTACCGTCTGTCTCGTCCAGCACAGATATTGTTGTAGGGCAGATACTGCTGCTCACAACAAAAACATATCCAGTTTGGTGATGGAATATTCCACCTGGCTGCTTAACGCTTTCACAGCACCAGAGTAGCCTCCCATCTTCCAAACTCATTCTTGCTATGTTGCCTGAGCTCAGGTCAGATAATACCACGCTATCCGGTCCACAGCTGGTCATAGACAAATCACCAGTCATTGTCAGCTGAGGAGGACAGGGGACTTTCCTGAGGACTCCTCCTGTCAGTGAGTAGATAATGATCTGTTTAGAAGTCCAATCACCAACGCAGAGCTGGTGCTTACCAAGCAGGAGCATACACTGTCCGGCAAATTGATAATAAGGATGATCCCAGGAAGCATAGAGTTTTCCATCATTGATGTTGCGGATGTTTATCGTCAATGGTTTTAATTTAGAAACAAACATGAGAATGTACATAGTGTCTTTGTGAGTTACGAGTGAGACAGCAGCATTATCTAGTTTGATGAAAGCTTTTTCTATTTGGCCGTTCTGATCTATTCTGTCGATTCCCCCTCTACTCTGCCCCACGTAAGTGTAGCCATTATAGTGACACACAGTGAAACAAGGATTGTCAAAATTCAGTTTTCGGATCAGTTTGATTCCTGTTGGCAGGAATTTCACTGGTTTTTGAGATGATGTAGTGTTTTCATAGTCATGTGTTTGATTTGACACTGATTGGTTGTTATGGGGTGTTTGAGTGGATGCAGTTTGTCCATTGTTGAGTGTTTGAGTTGACATCGTTTTGTAGGTCTGTCCACCCAAGTGTATTTCATCACCAGATGCTGCTGTTATAAGCACATCCATTCTTGCTTCTTTTTTCCCTGCAGCATATTTTTTAGCATCAATTAATATAATATTCCTGACAGTAGTATGATGCTATTACACATACACTGAGCATCTTTCAATTGGGATGAAATTTGTGCCTTAAAACAGAGGGCTGGGCAGTATTTGAAAAGATTGACCGCAGTTCTGTTTCGGAGCATAATTATATTGGATTACAGCATATTATTACAACCATTAATGCTAAAATCCAATCAGTTTTTTTCAGCTATTATGTGCCAGACTTTACCAATATTACGGAGATAACTTTCAATTTTAAATGCAATTTAGACACTCTGCAGATGGAATCATGTAAAACACAAACCTCTGACCTCCATTGCTGCGACATCATTCTCCAGACTTAAACTTGCCGGTAAGCCTTCCTCAGTTAAACCTCTGAGATATGTCACACTTTCATTGTATTTCTCTACAAACTCAGTCTGTAAGCATACGCCATTGATTAATTTACAGACAAAGTTTTTTGTTACCAGGCAACCAAAAAGCTCTTAGGCTAGGTATATTAGAGCAGCAAATTGTTAACAGATGAAGGAAGCAGTTCCTAGACAGGGATGTGCTGTAAACCGAGTATACCTGAACATTCTTGGGTTGAGCTGCCGACCCCAGAAATTTCTGGGGTCGGCTCTTAGGTCACTTCAAGCCCAAAAATTTTAAAATTTCATAACCAGATTACGGTATTTGCAGTCCATAATACCAAAAATATAGTAACATTTTAGCTATGAATTGCCCTTGTAGCTGTGAAATCATCAATTCCAGACTATTTTCCCAGCCCTAGAACAAAACTATAGCATTTTTTTGTAGTCGAACAAAGTTTTATTGCATGGACCTGTTTCCAGGCAGGTACATGTATGTACGAATGGCCAACCTTATCTAGGTGATCAGATAGGTGAATATAGGACTAATAGGACTAATTGCTTTGCTCTCAGTGCAAAATATGTAAGAGTAAGCATACCTTATGATATGAACTCATCCTATCATTGTTGTACTTTAGCTTTCTAACAATCTCCATGTGCTTCTGTTCGGCCGTTTTCTCTAGAAAAATCTCAAGCTCTATCCTTCCCTGACTTCGGTGCTTTTCCAATTCTATCTCCAACCTCGCATACTCATTCCTTACTCCTTGAATCTACATTGCAGTAAAAAAATTGGTCACAATCAATCTAGAACGGAGCTTGAACGCATGAATGTACAACCTTTCCTACTCATTATTGCGCTAGATTGTGTTGCGCTACTAGCCAGAGTTGGTCCCAAGTCACAGCGATAGTCATCATTCTCAGTGATTTGGTGACTTGAGAGCTCTTTGTGACTTGACTTGCACTATGTAACTTGATGACTTGACTTGATTTGCTTGGGTTGCAATGACTTGTGTGTGATTTGTGAGTCCTAAAAAAAGTCACATAAGGGCCGGATATAGCAGAACACATCTGACCTTATGGTGCGTATTGACTGCGAGTCCATTCAACATTTTGATATGGATTGTTTTTGGAGCAATTCACTGGATCATTACCCCTACGAGCCCTTGCAGTCCATGTGGGGAAAATTTAAAGAGAACTAAAAAAGAATAGAAGGTCGAACGAAATTGTCTTTCTATTGCTCTTACCTTACTAACTTACCTTACCTTCCAGAAACAGTAAAACTCATATTAGGAGCTGAATGGTCCTGAGTTCGTGATACCCTGTAACCATGACGCAAAATGTGTCACTGTCCAAATCTGGTGGCCAGACCGATGTTTATCGAGTGGTGAAAATAGTATTCATGAACAAATGTAGGGTAGAACACATTAACAGCCACAGCATCATATTTTCAGCGAATCTGCACACAATGTTTTGGGGTTGGGTCCAATCTCTCAAATCGCATAGAATTGACATAGCCATGGTCGCCATGAGAAGTGGACCTTCGCCATGACAAGTGGAGAAAGTCCACTTGTCATGGCAACCATGGCTATGTCAATTCTATGTGATTTAAAGAATGACATTTTTGCAAATTCCAAGTCATTCTGCCTTTAACTTTGACTTGACTTGTTGTTGCGGCAAACGTTTAACGATTTGACTCTTGCCACCGGCACAAACCAGCCAGTTTGACTTGACTTGTGATCTGTCTCCAATGACTTTCATGCGATTTGACTTGCTCCATTGT
>ERZ1740062.1359-NODE-1359-length-10191-cov-14.858228_pt1 | contig 10191 bp, 7 predicted proteins | sample MGYA00581741_ERZ1740062 | MGnify/ENA primary metagenome ERZ1740062 (study PRJEB43018, sample SAMN04849747) | marine metagenome | isolation source: floating plastic debris | place: Pacific Ocean | collected 2008-09-01 | study: EMG produced TPA metagenomics... | reverse complement strand
CCAAGTATGGAGAATATATAAATCAATGTAATCTGTTCCCAAACGTTTTAAAGAAGCATTTACCGCTCGCATAATATTTTTACGTCCATTCCCCCCAGCATTCGGGTTGCCAGGTTCGCTGTTGTAGCTAAACTTTGTGGCGATAACCATCTTATCTCGCAAACTACGTTCAGCGGTGAATTTCCCTACCCATTCTTCACTAGTGCCATTTGTATATAAATCTGCTGTATCAATGAAATTACCCCCAGCATCCACATAAGTATTAAACATTTGTCGTGCAGTATCTTCATCCGCACCCCAACCCCATTCTGTACCAAAAGTCATAGTACCAAGAGCAAGACGGCTGACCCGTAGTCCAGAACGTCCTAGGGTATAGTAAGTATTGAGTGACATAAATGGTGATTCCCTGTGTGTGTTATTTCTACTGTAGAGAATTTATAGGGTAAGTTGATAGTTAATTCTTGCTCGATTTTATTAAATTCTTGCTGGAATTTGTAAGGTTGGTTGTAAGAAGGGAGATAATAAAGGTGGTAAAATTGCAACCAGAAGAATTTCATCAAGCACTTCAACAAGGTATTGGAAGAACTTATTTATATATTAAAAAATATGGAGACTCTCAGGTAAAGGATAGTATTCTTTACTATTGTTTAAATCATCCTGCTTACGATCCTCAGTGTGAAGGAGGACGAGCAGATTGGTTAGTATCTTTGATTGATTTGACGGGTAATCAAGAGTTTTATTTTTCAAAGATAATAGATGGATTAATACAATCTAAAGATTTCTGGAGTACGGAACATCTGTTTGAGCTTTGCGGAATAATTGCACAACGTAATATTCAAAGAGCGAGAATCGCTATTTATCACAAGTTTGATTTACAGGAGTTTGATGAATCTTGGCTGGGTGGGTATGAAATAATTGATATAGAGAGATTTGAAGGTTTAGAGTATGTTACTCAGCGTTTGGGTAAACGTCTTTGTGAAGAGAAGGATTATTGGGATGATGGTGGAGTGCTTGATTATGCTTATGAGAAACTTGGAAAAGTCGAAGTAAGTCAATATCTTGAAAATGTGTCGAAAACAAATAGATACGTTAAGAGATATCATGAAGTTGTAGAAAGTAGAAATACAGAGAAATCATCACTTAATAAAGAGTCTCGCATTGAAAGAATCCGCAGGACTTACTCTTTAAAGAAAGCTTTATCAGATATAGAAAACCAGAAATATAACTTTCCCTATCAATATATTACTTTTGGCAAATATGCGACTATCACTGAAATTGAATTAATATTTCAGAAGCTCCTTGAGGAAACAAGAAAAGAACAAATAATCCGTTATTTATGGGTTTTCATGAAGCGAGAGGTTCCTAGACTTGATGATAAGTTATCTCAATTTGCTGTATCCGATGATGAAGATATTCGTCATGCTGCAATATGGACTCTTAAATTGTGTCAGGATAATTCTATTCGGGATTTAGCTATCAATTTGAATCAGCATCCAGATGATAAATTTGCTGTTTCTTCCATAGGACTTTTCATTAAAAATTATCAGTCTGGAGATAATAAATATATTGAGTCAGTTTTTTCTCGAATACGCGATGAGAATACCATACATTTCCTTTGTACAGACTTGATACATATCTTTGAAGAAAATGTTTTTGATACAAATATCTTAAACAAGAATGTACTAGATGAACTATTGACAAGTTTACTATGGGCTTATGAGAATACACCATGTACTATTTGTCGAACCAAGATAGTTAGGAACTTGATAGAGAATAACTTAATACCGCAGAGTATAATTGATGAGTGTCAGTTTGATTGTGTTGATGATATCCGAAATTTAGCCAGGGAATACGAGAAAAATCAAAATATATCCAACTTATAGCTCCCGAATCTCATTTTATTAATTTGTCTTGAGATTGCATTTTCAGAATTATATCAAAATAAATATAATCAAACTTTAGCTTCCGTGAATATGCTCTCACTAATTGATCAAGCGATCGCTTACAGCGGGTGCTCCCGCAACATCGCTCAATTATTTAAACGCAAATGGAAATCTCATCTCTACGGTATTCTACCTCACCCTACAGAAGCTAAGGTTTTGATGCTCAATGAGGGGAATACTTGGTTTTTATCCCATGTTTGCCTAAATCAAGATATATACCATAATGATATTGAACTTATTAAGGAAACAATAGGAAAAGAACTAAGAATTTCTGTAAATGTTTTGGTAAATGTACTATATTACGCCAGTTACCGCTACGATAAATCCAAACGTCAAATTCATGGTGTATATGTACTTGAGCAAGATGGTTCCGTAACAGAACTAGATAAAGGTTCTTGGATAGATTTAGACACCCTCAAAGGTCTATCCCTGAAATTAGCAGAACATAAACCGTTAATAGAAAAATATTTGACGGAGATTGAAAGCGGTAATATTCCAGAAATTCGTCCTCCTTGGAGTAGAGCAGGCTGGTTCAATTGTGCAAGTCAATGGATTGAGCAAGAGTTATCAAAATTAAATTATCAACGACTTTCTCCTCCTGAGTGTATCAAAAGTTGGGGTATTTCCTGCGTTTTGCGGGTTAATACCAGCGAAGGAAATATTTATCTTAAGGAAGCTTCTACACTACCTCTATTTTGCGATGAACCGTTATTTACAAGGGAATTAGCAAGTTTGTTCCCCAAACATATTCCTACTGTCCTTAGTGTCAATTTGGAAAGTCACTGGATGTTGTTAGCTGACTTTGGGGAACCTATTGGTAGAGGTGCACCTGTCAAATTATTCTAATAGCATTATTTTTATATTTATATACGTTATCTGTGAGTAAGTCCTGGTTTATTTTCCCTGATTTTTAATTCTGTATGTACTTGTTACTCAAATAACATATTTTTAGAGCTAGTACCCCACCCAGCGAACTTTGCATGGTTGTTCGTGAAAAGAAAAAGTGTTTCTACCCCTGCTCCCTCCGCTCCCTCCGCTTCCTCTGCTTCCCCTACCTGCCTTTACCCGGCAATTTTGGGTTGGTCGAGTGCTAGTAAGTGCTTTATTTGTAAATATTAAAGCGAATAAGAAAAAGGGAATAGGGAATAGGGAAAAGAAAAACGTCCTAGCTAAAATGGCAGTTGCTATATATTCCTTAATAGGTACTTTCCAAAGAATTAATGAGCAAGTTCCATTGACTCTGGTAGAGGAGCTAATCGTCCATCTTCCATGTACACAATGCGGTCTGCTATATCTAAAATACGGTTATCGTGAGTTACCATTAAAATCGTACAACCTTGCTCTTTCGCCAGTTTTTGCATAATATCAACTACATCACGTCCAGTCTTCTTATCAAGAGCAGCAGTTGGTTCATCAGCTAAAACAATAAGCGGTTGACTCACAAGAGCACGTGCGATCGCTACCCTTTGTTTTTGTCCTCCTGATAAATCATCTGGATAATAGTTTACTCTCTCTCCTAATCCAACTATTTCTAATATTTCAATTGACTTTTTATGCATTTCTTGGGGAGAAAGATGTGGATGGACTTCTAAACCCATTCTGACGTTTTGAAGTGCTGTTAAGCTACCATGTAAGTTATGTGCTTGGAAGATATAACCGTGTTTGCGTCTAGCGATTGTTAGTTGTTTGGCAGAAGTACCGTATAATTCTTTTCCCAAAATTTTAGCACTACCTTCTTGAACTGAGCGCAAACCACCACAAATTGTCAGCAGTGTGGTTTTACCTGAACCGGATGGTCCGGTCATAATAATTATCTCACCTGCTTGTATTTCAAGATTGATATCAAATAAAGCCTGTTTGCGGAGTTGTCCTTTACCAAAGTAATGGTTGAGATTATGGATAGAAATAGCTGGTTGACTGGAAAACTTTTCACCGTTGAAATTACTGTTCATATTTTTTACATATAAATAAATCAATTTATTTGGAATATTTGAAGAATGAAATTGAAAATATAACTCTAAAACATATCAGCAGGGTCGGCAGATTGTAACTTTTGAGTAGCGATCGCTCCTGAGATGGCACATACGATTATAGTTAGAATAAAAACCATAATGGCTCGTGAAACGGTCATATAGATAGGTAAATTTGTTGCTGCTGCTGCCAAATGATAAAGTCCTAATGGAATGAAGAAACCGGGAATAAAACCCACTGTGGCAATAATAATGGCTTCTTCAAAAATGACTCCTAATAAATAATTATTTCCGTAACCCATTGCTTTGAATGTTGCATACTCTTTTAAATGGGAATTTACATCTGTTGAAAGGATTTGATAGACAATAATTACACCAATAAAAAAGCCCATTGCTACACCAAAAGTGAAAATTACAGCAATTGGACTTTCTTCGTTAAGTACATCAAATTCAAATTGAACAAATCCTTCTTGGGTAAGAACTTTTACATCATCTGGTAAATGTGCTTGTAATCGAGTTACAACTTCATCAGGTTTATATCCTGGTTGAAGGTAAATTAAACCAACATTTATACTACTTGCTTGTTGCTGAGGAAATAAGCGTAAATAATTATTATCACTCGAAATTAAGATACCATCGGCAGCAAAGGAGGCTCCAAATTTAAATAGTCCACTTACAGTAACTGTTCTTCTACCTACTTCTGTAGAAACATCCTGCCCAGCTTCGACTTTACTATAAAGCTGATCGTATTCTCCCCTTGCGGCTTTATCAAATAAAAAATTGTCTGGTAATTGAATTTTATCTAACTGTGTATTTACTTCCGGTATATCTAAAGCAGGTTTTGCAGGATTAAATCCAATTGCTTGTACCTGAACTTTTTTTCGTGTTTCTATGTTCCTCCAGGACACCATACCGATGTACATCGGTTCAGCTGTTTTGACTCCTGGTACGTCAGATGCTTCTAATAGTCTATTTCGAGGAAATGAAGATAAATTTTGGGTATTTTTAGCTTGAGAACTAACTAAAACAATATCTGCAAGTATTGCACTATTAAGTTTAGTATTACTTTCAAACAACGAATTTTGAAAGCCAAGCTGCATAAACATCAGAATGTCAGCAAAAGCGATTCCGGAAATTGCGACAATAAAGCGTCCTTTGTGACGTGAGAGTTGTAACCAACCCAAGGGAGTACGACGTTGAAGTTGTTTAAGAAATCCCAGCATGACGATTTTTGATTTGATTTAATTTAAGACATTAAATTTAAAATATTGAACTTAAAATATTTAATTACAAGGTATTAATTACAAGGTATTAATCAACCTCTTTTTTTGACTGAAATTTACAACTCAATTATTGCTTTCACCTGCAAGTTAGTAAATTTTTCAGCTTTTTGACTGGATTTAGGATCTAAAAGGACTCGAACTTCTACAACCCTTGCATCAATATTTTCACTAGGGTCTGCATTAATCACGTCTTGTCGTTGTATTTTCCAGCCAATGAAATCTACTTTACCCTGTAAGTCCTTATTCAAGGAACTACTGGTTACACGTACATTTTGACCTTTTTTGATTTTGTTAATGTGACTTTGATATACTTCTGCTAATACAGTCATCTGTTGGATTTGTCCTATTTCAACAATTCCATCACCAGATACTGTTTCTCCTGCACGAGTATGAACTTTCAAAATTACACCGTCTTTTGGTGTTTTAATTAAAGATTGCTGAAAATCAGCTTTTGCTTCTTTTTCTGCTGCAACTGCTTGTCTGAGTTCCGCTGTTGATACTTGCACATCTACGGGACGAACTTCCGCAATTTTATTGAGGGTTCCTTCGGCTGAACTGATTTGTTGAGTACTTGTACTTTGAATCCGATTGAGAACAGCTCTTGCTTCTTTAATCTGTCTATTCCCTGTTCTCTTTGTCCGCTCAAATGTTGCTTTCGCTTCGTTTAACTGTTGAGACACAGTATCTAAAGTTAAACGTCTAGAATCAAAATCAGATTGAGAAATAGCACCTTCTTTATATAATTGTTCATAGCGCTTAAATTCCGATTTGGCATTCTTCAGTTCTGCCTCTAACCTCCGAATAGTCGCTCTTTGAGAATTTATATCTCCTTCCCATTGTGCTTCTAATCTAAGTATAGTTTCTCTCTGGGCTCTTTCTTCACCCAAGGATTGTGCCTGAATTCTGGCAATTTCTGCTTTTTGAGCATTAATTTCCCCGGTTTTTGCACCTGCTTGGACTCTCGCTAAATTGGCTTTTGCAACTAAGACTGCTTCCTTAGATTTTTCATATGCTGCTCTTTTCTTGTCACTATCCTGCAAAACTGCTATTACCTGTCCTGCTTTTACTTTATCTCCTTCTTCAACTAATAGCTTGTCTACTTTACTTCCTTGACCTCCCCCCTGAGATGAACTCGCAGCAAGGTTAATCACTTCTCCTTTCGGTTCTATTCTGCCTAATGCTGTCACCGTTTTAATTTCAGGGATGACGACCTGCTCCTCTTGCACTGCTTGTCTTGTTTGCAATACTTGGTTGATTACAGTCTGAGATAGCAAAACTCCACCCAATAATAGTCCTGCTGAAATACCAATCACTACGGGTTTGGACTTAAATTTTGGCAATATTGAAGTATTTACAGATGTATCATTTACCATAGCTTCCCCCGGTAAAAGTAAACTAATAAATCTTATAGTACTAAACTAAACGGTTTAGTTGTTATTGTCAAGATGGTTTTTATGAGCTATGAAATACAGATAATTGAGCTTTTGTTGCGGTAGTGAGCATCTGTGGTAACAAAATCTTTCTACAGGCTTATTTCTAAAGAAAGTGTTAGTAATCCAAGTACAGTATCCTACCTCAAATGGTCTATTTTTTCTTTTGGGCGATAATTAAGATAGAATAATCGTAATACATGGTTTTTGACTGCTATTGTCAGCCCCGAACTGAAGCTCCACTGAAGTAACTGTGGGGACTTCTTGGTATGAAGATAAAGAGATGACTAGAATTCACAATCTACCTTCTATTCTATTCCCGTAATCAACTATGACAGCGAAAAAAAGAGCTATAAAAAAAGCAAATAATAACAATAAGTTAGAAACTTCACAGTCCTTAGAAAAAATCGAAGCGATTTTACAAGGTGCAATGCAGGAATTTTTGACTCATGGTTTTGCTGCAACAACAATGGATAAAGTTACATCAGCAGCAGGTGTTTCAAAAAGCACTGTTTATACTTATTTTCAAGATAAAGAAAAACTATTTATAGCTTTAATTGAGCGTTTAATTGCAAATTCTGGATTTGCGTTGAATCAAGAAAATCCAGAAATATTTGAAGGAGAACCTAGTAAAGTATTAACCTCTTTGGCAAATAATTTATTAAATCAATTTAGTAAAAACGTTAGTGATAGACCAGAATTTTTGGATTTAATTCGCTTAATGATTGCTGAATCGGGAAGATTTCCCATGCTAGCGCAATACATGGTTCATAACGTAGATAAAAGTTTTTTTCAGTCTGTGGTTAAATATTTGCAAACCCTTACAGCGGGTGCTAACCCACCATCCCTTAATACAACCCCTTTGGAATCATCCCACTCTCAAATACAAATTGACGATCCAGAAGCGGCAGCACGGGTATTCATGGGTACTTTAGTTCACTTTAGCATGATTGAGTACATGCTCCAGGCGGGGGAAATTTTGCCGATGGAGCGACAAAGGTTAGTTGAATGTGTGGTTAACTTAATTCTTGGGAAACCCAAGACCGATGGGGACAAGTATGCTGGAATCCGAGAAAAAACCCCAAGACGTAAACGTTCTAGTTCCGGTAAATTTGAGCAAGATTATCAAGAACCAAAACAGGTGCGATCGCTACGACTTACGAATACAGCTTGGGAAAATTTGGATGCGATCGCTCGAAAAAAGAATTTGACTCGTAGTGAGTTAATTGAGCTTTATGCAAGGGATATGAAGTTAGATTAATAAAAAGCTATAACTATTGGTGCTGACCTTAAAAATCTTCTAACTTAACTGTGCCACAATCTCTTCTTCTAAGAGCGTCTCACTTGTTAATAAGTCTTCAACGGTGATACGTAAAAAACGCTGAGCATCAACTTGAAATAATATTTTAATGCGATCGCTTCCGGGGAAACCTGGTGGTGTGAGGGTTGCGATATTTCGACCCCCGTCTTTATCATTGAGGGTTTGGACGGTCATTTGGTTTGCTTGAGAGGGTCGAGTAATTAAGCGATCGCCATCAAAGTAAACTTCTGTGCCTCCCTTATCTGCAGCTAATTCTCCCATAATTAGTTCTATACTGGGTTGATTTTCCATTGATGCACCCAGGACTAATTCTACTGGGTTTACCATCGGGTAGGGTTGTCCGGTGGGTATGATAGGATGCCAACTGTGACGTTGATTGCGTCTATCCCAGTAACGAATCCCGTAGCTGTGATATAGGAAATCTTTAATTTGTGTCCCTTGGGCTAATTGTAATGCTCCTTGAGCGATCGCTTCAAAAGGACGTTCGCAGCGTATTTTATCTGTATCAAAATAATTGCCGATCCATGTTTGCACTGCGTTTAACTGGGATGTTCCCCCAACTAGTAAAACTGCGTTAATATCTGCAACTTCTATTCCTTGACGGCGGGCTTGTTGTAGTAAACTATTCATGGATTCATCGAGTAAGTCGAAAAATCCTCTTTCTTGAAGGATATTATTTAAAGTGTCTCGGTCAAGCTCTAACTCATAACTTTCAAAGGTTTCATCATTGAAGTAAACCTCGCTGGCTTTATTTTGAGTCGATAGCTGAATCTTCACCTTTTCCGCTAACCTGGTAGTCAAAGAACTAACAGTTAAACCTTGATTTTGAGCAAAATAATCAACTATCCAGTTATCAATATCAGTACCACCTAAATTTTGTCCTGCCTTTGCTAAAACCCTTGCAGTCTTCACCTTTTGCTTCGAGTCTTCTGCTAAAGATTTCTTACCCCACTTCAACAGAAACCCAGTTGATTCCTTTGTTTTTTGCACACTTTGGTCTAACTGTACCAAAGACAAATCTAAAGTTCCCCCACCAAAATCAACCACTAATAGAACCTCAGCCCCAGCTAAACCATAACCCAAAGCTGCCGCTGTTGGTTCATCTAATATCTTCACTTCCTGCACAGGTAAAGCATCACAAACTTTCCCCAACCAGTGACGGTAAACCTCAAAACTATCAACCGGAACCGTCAGTATCAAAGTATCATTAACTTCTTCATTCGTCTTACCCAGTTGAGAAATTACCTCCTGCAAAAACCATTCCCCAGCTTGTGCAAAACTAACCTCCCTTCCATCCAACTCTGGTACAAAACCTGGAATATCTGCACCGATTCCCCGCTTAAAACTGCGAAAAAAGCGCGGTTCATTCTGCATATCCAAACCGCGATCGCGTACTTGTTGACCGACCATGACTTTACCCGAGACTGCATCGGACACATACACCAAACTCGGTATCAAAGGCGGATTTAGACTCTGCTGCATCGACAAACCCGCTATACTCAAAGTCTCCGGCTGTTTCGTAACTGCATTCCAACGAGCAATTACCGTATTACTAGTACCAAAATCAATTGCGATCGCCATTTGTTATCGTTAAGTACCTTTAAGCCTTAAGTTAACCTCAGCTATTAGTTTACCTGCTTTGTATACATAGAAGTTATTTGAACCCATCCATTTATGATATGAGCGCTGAAGCCCTAGTTACATATCATATATAAGTACAAAATATAATAAAAAATTAATATTTGTTAATAAAACAGTTAAATTAGGCACAAAAAAAATCAAACAAGAGCTTTAGAATCTATGCATTCAATTGATGTACCAATAATGTACCGAAAAAATAGGGTGCAATCTTTTACAGATTCCTCCCTGTTCGTTTTTGCTATTAGTACTCGACCAAGCCAAAATTGCCGGGTAAAGGCAGGCAGGGGAAGCGGAGGGAGCAGGGGGAGAAACAACTGTTTCTTTTCACGAACAACCACGCAAAGTTCGCTGGGTGAACTACTAGTACATATTCGCAGAATTAACTGACTATCTCAGAAATCTTAAAGGCTTGTATATGAATCAATTATCCGGCGCTGTATCTTTGCTGCACCAGAAATTGTACTAATGACTATACTGCTCTAGGAATAAGGCTCATTGGCATTTTAGTATCTTTAGACATAAGTCAATTACTTGAAATATTTATTAATCTGAAGTTCCCCTTTGACGAAAAATGAAATCTATGCATAGAAGGACTTGCAGAGA
>ERZ1740062.1358-NODE-1358-length-10192-cov-9.125876_pt1 | contig 10192 bp, 15 predicted proteins | sample MGYA00581741_ERZ1740062 | MGnify/ENA primary metagenome ERZ1740062 (study PRJEB43018, sample SAMN04849747) | marine metagenome | isolation source: floating plastic debris | place: Pacific Ocean | collected 2008-09-01 | study: EMG produced TPA metagenomics... | reverse complement strand
CCTTGAAAAGGCTTTTAATAATTCCCTCTTTTACTCACTGTGCTATCTTCTTGTGGTGCATTTGATGTAATTTCACCAGTAAAGCTATGCCATTGATTTTGATTGAAAATTGATATTTGCTCTTTTAGTCTTCATTTCATCAGCAGTGTGTCAGCAGATGATGGTGTGATGGCTTTTGAGGATACAGAATGCTCTTGTCTAGATAAAGCCATGTTGTGTAATATTTTGACTGACCTGTCAAGTAAATCTGAGGCATATTTCGGTAGTGAGCAGCGAGGAGACATTGCCCTATCACTTGATCAAAAGTCATCGTATGCTCACAGTGTGCTTCACAAATCAAAGGAGAAATTTGTAACTCAATATGGAAAGTTTTTCACAGTAGATCAGTTCAGCTACTTCACAAAGAACTTCGGTGGTAAGTCTGTTTAACCATATAGTTATTTTCAGCTCACATAAAGGGCAATAGTATGGTCCATGACCATATCAATAAAAATCTCATATTGGTGAAAGTTTCAAACATGATAAATGATAAATGCTAAATAGCCCTCAGGAATAAGTAATGAGCGCAACCGTGCATGATGATTTATCCCAATTACCCTAGAGGTGGAAAGTATTAGCAGAAGGGTATCCTAGCTTTTTCACACACTGAAACGTTGCTGTAAAATTAATGTCCAGCTTAAAATTTTAATTGCTATGCGTCTTATTTTTGCAAAATTTTCAAATAGCTAACTTAAACCACTGTACCGTGAAAATTTCCTCCTCAAGGGTATGTTGCATATAGGACCAATTTAGTCACTAAATGCAACCATGTATTTTCCTCAGATGACGAAAGTCTTATGTACCATCTTAAAGTGGTTCAGCAAGAAGCAATGCACCACAAACAGCGAGTCAAGAACAGAAGGTTTACTGCAATGAAAGAACTGATGGCGGCTGGCGAATATTTCTCAGATGAGCAAATGAAAAGTAGAGATCCCCTCCTCTATCAGCAGGTAAATATGGAAAATGAGGTAGAGACTCATAGCAGTTGAAAAACAAATCTAACTGCATAGCTTGCTTTATTGCCAGTGAGCTTTTTACACACCCTGAACCCTGATATCAATTGGTGATAGCCCTATTGGATCAAAGAGATGAATGAAACATCGTACTCCTTGATTGGACATTTTAGTACTACTGGTTTTTATGCAGTTTAAACAATCAGATCAGTGATAGATTTGTATTTTGCTTGAAATCTGCTATTGTATTTGCACAAAATAAGGAAGACAAATCACGGAGGCTCTAGCTCCTTAGACAAATGCTTAGCTGAGAAAATTAGTCTACCGAATATAAAAATATTTCTGTTGCCAATATGATCTCGCTTCACAACCGAATAAGCACGAAAGAATTTGATTTTTGTAGATCGAGGCAGTTACAATGGTTTATGGTTGATGATTGTTCTGAATGTTTTAGATGGTAGGACAGTATTTGACAGATGAGGAGATTAAGAGTCAGTCGGAGAATCTGCTCAGAGGACATAGTGGCTTCTCTACTATGCTGTTAGAACAGTACGACTCTAAAGGTTTGTATCTACGCCATCTGCACTACAGGATGGAAATATCAACAGAATTTAATTTAGTGACCTGGCTCATAATGGTTAAGTTCACGGGATTGAATCCATATATTACCAATATTACCAAGTTTTGATTCTTGGATTTCAATAGCAATCAAAGCCATCCATAAGCCAGCCATCAAGCGAAATGTTGAAATTTAAATATCAGTGTAGCTTTTTTCCTGTAGGGTATGTGTTCCATTTTTTTGATACCTCAAACTGGTATTATAACCATGTTTGTGTTCTTCAAAAAATCCAATTTGATAAACGCCGACCATTATTATCTGAAGGAGTTGTCTTCCCATTAGACATGGATACGCAACTAACGATTACTAGCTAATAACATATTGCTAAAATTTGTTAGAATATTAAAATTCTGAAAAGCTTTTACGGAGGCTATCTCTGGGAAGTCTGCAAAATTGTACTTTACAGATTGACGACTAAAATATTGCATGGTAATTGTGAAGTATCAATTCAAATGTTGGTCTGTTTCCAGGATAGTATTATAATTTCATACCAATTAAGAACCCACATTGGTTACTTACTTGGAGGTTGATCACCTCTTTTTCTGAAGGTTTCAGCGATGTATATATCCGTAAACAGATGGTTGGTCGTATTGCCTGTCGCATTACTCTACATGATGGTATTTGACAGGTAACAGTGAGTTGTATGACAGACAGTTAGAAGCACAGGATGAAGCTATGGAGGAAGAAGACACAGATAGTGATGACGAGTCTAAACTCAGCAATGAGGATGGTTTGTATACTTATAATATTGACTTCACAATGGAAAGAAAGTTTTCATTGGAATATGCAAAATATGAAAGTTGCTAATTCCGCTTGTGGAAAATTCGCTAAACATAAAAAGGTAATCTAAACTTTGGAAACATGTTTTCCCTGATGAGTGTAAACGAGCCTTTCAAATCTATTGCATATGTATGCCATGACCAAAGCTTGCAGCCATTGAAGTCATTCAAGAACGCTGTTTGGGGCGCTCCTCTGACAGCAGTTAAAATGCATGTATGTGGGTCAGGAAGGGTCAAAGCTGCTGCACTATTAGAAATGCTTTGGCCTTTGATAATTTAAAGGTGGAAAATACGTTCAGTTCTTGTTGAGGCCTATGCCGCAAAGGGGTTACCAATCACCAATTTATAGGCAGCTGTTTGAATCACTGTATGATTCTGTTTTTTGACTTTATCAGGGCCTACAGCAGAAGAGAGACTAGCCCTGAGGGAAGAATTCCTGCACACGATGCAGGAGCGATTTCTATCTGGAAAGGACAGGGAATTTGATTACAGGTAGTCGTTTTGTCTGGTATATTATACTCATTTCCATTATTCAGCAATAATTGTACCAAGAAATAACAGTAATCAAATGTTAATGCATTATCCGCCGGAGTCTGCATGTTGTGTCTCTTGCCAAGGTTGTGAAATTGTAATGGGATTGCAGATCACTTTTTTGAGTAGTCGTATTGTCTGTCACAGAGCTCTATGGTGTTGTCCAATCCCCGACTGATGCCAAATAATGACAGAGTTGAAGAATTAGAAGTTGCCATCTCGCAACAAAACTGAAAATAAATCCTAACAGAGAAACTAGAAGTTGATAATAATCCATCCAACAATAAATTTTTCAGAAGGTTTTTTATGGGCAATGTGCCACAAGTTGACCCGAAAGGCATGTCTTCAGTTCTAACAATAAATGTATTTCGAAACACAATAGTTACACTCGTTCATCACAGACATTGGTTTTCTGATATCAATGTAGAATCAAAGAAAATTGGAAACTTATCTTTAGGCAACAAGTTATAGTGACATAGACGCCACACTCCTAGCATGGGGATTTAAGAGTACAATGTTTGGGTGCCCAAGTGATGCGTCCATGGTGATTTCCAGTTGAGAACCTCTGTCGCTTCTACATTGTTTTTCTGGCATGTTGGGCCATTTTTATCTCAGTATATAATCCCCTTACTTGGGGATAGAATTCATTATAAATTATTACCTGTTGGCGTTGTATTTAATAGTAAAATAGATGAGGACACACAGTATGATGATATCACTCAGGAGACACGAGATGCTGAGGATAGATACTTTGACGACTCTGATAGCGATGGGGATGACGTTGCGTCACGATCTGCGGCAGCCTCAGAATCTGGTCTAGCTCCAGATGAGTATGATTACTGAAGTGTTTCTATTATGTACAGAGTGTGATAGTGGAGTTGAGCTTCGATGCTCAGTTGGGAGAGCCGCTGAGGCTCTATTTTTGAAGTTGCGCAGCCAGGATCTGGTCTGTACCTTCTGCTGAGGATAAAATTGTCAAGTCAAAGTGGAAAGATCTGTGAATTATTCTTACTTAAAATCAGGCCGCTGTCTCAACCTTTACTTCTGCCAATTGTGGTTAAATTCCCCTTGGTGGAATTTCCAATCACATGCTTTTGTGAATGCAATGGGCATGAGGGTAGGTTTTTGGTTTTTTTTTTGCAAAAAAAAGGTAGACCAGTCGTTATAACTGTTTATGACCCTAGTTTCAAGGTATGGTGATTGCGCAACATATCTAACAGAAATATTTATGATAAAGCTTTGAGCAAGATCAGTGTTTGGTGCGTGCTGCTGTAATCACTCAATATTATTGCAAATAATCTGTATCGTATCATGATGTACCCCTTGTGGTTTTAGATTTTATGACTGCTCATCAGCTTATGTACAGAGTGCATATATCTTTATTAACAAAAATGAATCATGTAGATGTATTGTATACATATTCTTGTATAAATTTGTATAAACGGTAAATATAATAAGATTTATTTGTAAATATGGAACAAGTTGTGTATGACATGTAAGAATAAAATATATTTGTACTTGACTATAAAAATAATCCAGAAACAATTTCAATGGATGGCAAAAATCTGACTGTTACACCAGGCAGATCTAGATCAAGTTGTATCTATTTTGCCTGCATTGCAATCCAATAGGGGCAAAATGGATCAAACTTGATCTAAGCCAGATCATTATTGTGTTACTTCAATTTGAAATGATGCAACATTTCAAATTTTTTCCCTCAAATTATGTTTACTGTGTTTATAAGTTGAATACACTCAACTCAACACAGTATTGCACTCTCACCATCTCACATCTCGCATACAAAAGCATTGGTGACACTACATGCGATGTCATTCATCTTAGCTTTGATCAGTTCTGCACAAAATTCCTGATTATCTGAAAGAAAAAAGCAAATAATTAGTCCAAATACGGGCTCACAGTGTCTGCAAGGCATTAGCATTCATCGGCATTGCTGCAGCAGTTTAAATTTACATGTAGGCAGGTAGGCCTGGCATGTTGGTAGGCCTGGCAAGGTGAGGATCCTTTTATCTTCAGTGGTAAACGCCGTATGATCAAGGTAGCCAAAAACGTGTGGTTTACTTTACTGTTTGGTGTATAGATTATTTTATGAGATTCACATACTTACTGTAATTGTTAGGTTCATGTGTATGCCAGTAGTCTTTACTGAGTGATATACGTGGTCCCCTGTTCTCTGGTGTGGCAGTATCTGTTGAATACACCCAGTGAAAGTTTCCTACCACTCTCCTTCCTCCCACCCATAAAGTAGGTTGTACTGTTGGAAAAAAATTATTGAACATTAGAATTGTGTCCCCCCTTGAGACAAGTTTCTTCGAAGTTACATTTGTACCAGTTTTACCCCTCAATATCTGAGTTAGGGGTGCCAAGCAGGCCATGTTATTCAAACAGTCATATATTATGCATTCGACTACATGTATATGTTAATCTATACGTATCATAATCATTATTTTCATAAGATCTTTGCTGACCCATACCGAGAGGCGAGCATGCTATAATATTGCGGTTACTGCGATTGGTTGCAACGGAGAGCCATCATAGCTGTATTGTTGTAACTCCAGTTTTTGCATGATGGTACCAAAACAGTGAAATATATCCTACCGTTTGTGCCAAGAGACTTCTGTAATAGTCGTCTCATTTCAGACAGCTCTTTCAATGTCTCAAAGGTTGCAAGATGGCCATCATTGTCCATACACATACTCATGGCATCGCTCCAAGTTTTAGGTGTTGAATAATATTTGTAGAAGCTTGTGCCATACGTGAAGTCACTCCTATCTAAATAATTCACGCAAAAAATGTGTATACTGCTTACTGCTCAACATAACCTCTCAGCAAAGTAGCCTACAGCATGAAAATTTTTTGTCTTCTCCCGGATGACACACATGTGACAAAGTGTTTTCTGGCCTTTCATGTTGTAGCAAGGAGTAATAGAAATATATCTTCTTGGTTGTAACTTCCTCAAAACTGCTTTTGGTTGCAATCTTTAGAACATTTACCAGGCACCAGTGTATTCTGGGCGAATGCTGCCGCACTTACCATGATAATTATAAACTAGCTGCTTCATGTCAAACATTGTGAGCCCGCTTGTCATGTCTTTACCATTTTTACCTGCCAAAAAAGCAAAATACAGCAACTCATTGGGAGAGTAACTGAGTTGAAATGTTCAGATCACAACTCTCTTCAACCAGCTGAAAATATTCTTTACACAGATATAATTTAGAGACCCAAATCAAACAACAACAAACACTGATTTCTGAAATTCATATGCACAAGCTGTTGTAGAAAAAAATTGTAAGAAATATAGTAATAAGGGGATAATAACGTGTCATGAAATTTCCATCAAATACATACATGTAATTTTCTTAACAGAGGGGTTGTCAAAAGAACACACTGGTAAGGAGTAACACTCTAGAAATTGGGGTAAACTGTGCTCTACTAACTCACCATTTGTACCTGGTATACCGTCGGTTCCATTTCGACCATCTACCCCATCCACACCGTCCACTCCATTAGTGCCTGGGATTCCATCCACTCCATCTTGTCCTGGTGTCCCATCTGTACCATTATACCCATCTCGTCCATCTAAACCTGGTGCTCCTCGTACGCCAGCTACAGACAAGGAGACAATCATCGCATTTATTTTGTTACACCTTTTTAAATTGGAATGGATTAGTGTGAACAAACCAGTAGTCTCAGCATCCTATTAGCAGTATGAGATCAATTGTTTTTGAGTTCTGCTTACCACATCCACATCAAATCACCCGCTAACTATGACGATTGACATCTCCCCAATGGTAGTTTATGACATTAAAGTACAATTGGTGACCACTAGGCCACCTTGATACTAGGAGCAGCACAAACGGTTCACCATCCTCAACTAAATCAATTGAACAATCTATGCGTCTTATTGTCATACTTACTCTTAGCCAAGGCTGAGAACAAGGCTTCTGTTGTAGAGTTGACTATAAGTGTGATAGCGTCCAATGAAAATGCTTCATTCATACCTATCCCAGGTTGTCCAGGGATGCTCTGCAGTACTGTACCAGATTCACCTGGTTCTCCCTTGAAACCTGTATTGTAAACGCCGAAAGATTCTAGCCTAAGCTAGGAAATGTTGTCGTTTCGCAGATACAATATTTTTATTCAGATTGGTCAGCCCCTGAAGAGTGTCAAAATCACTTTTAGATTTTGTGGAACGGTTGTATTTTGGTATTTGGTATATCGATATTGAGCTGTTGATTCTTTTTACAATTTCATTGAGGATATAATTAGATTGAAACTTACCTCTTGGGCCCATCAATCCATTGATGCCAGGCTGTCCTGTTTCACCTGCTTCACCTTTTTGTCCATCTAAGCCATCAAATCCAGCTGCCCCCTTTTCTCCTTTCATACCATCCACACCTTGACTTCCCTTTTCACCATGCATTCCTGGTAAGCCTGGAGCGCCTCTTTCTCCCTTGAATCCGTCCAAACCTGGCAGCCCAACATTGCCTCTTTCGCCTTTTATACCATTTGTACCTGGTACACCTTGAAGTCCTTGTAAACCTTGTTGTCCTGTAAAGGAAATGGCTGTGAAATTTCTTTTTGCAAAGCAGGATATCATTCGCCATGATAATCAATTGTATGAACCACACGTCAGAACTAGCAAACGGTAGTTGCAAACTAGAGGTGTAATTTTGATGTAAATGTTTTTAATGCTGCTGTTGACCTTTCCATTGGGGTTTGCTAAGCATCAAGCAATTTGAAATGTAACTCCTCTATCATCTTACCTTCTAAACCTTGTTGACCCACGTCACCTTTAGCTCCCTTAGTTCCTGGTATTCCCTGCGGTCCTAGTACTCCTGGTATTCCAGTGTCTCCCTTCTGACCATCAACTCCAGCTTCACCTTTACTCCCTTTTTCACCCTGTCTGCAAGCTACAGTTTAAAACAGCGAGCATCCATTTCCAGAATCGAGTAAGTAAGTTTTTAAGAACCTCAGTCAGATGTAAAACAGGGACATTTATCTTACAAACCCGTCTTCAGTTGGTGAAAGACACTGTAAATTAGGCATAGCTAAACTTAGCACAGAAGTATGAAAGTTGTTCTAATGGCCTGTAGGGACTACCTAGCAAAGATATGATTTCTTCTGGTAATGGAAGTTCCTCAGCCTCATCATCATTATCGACCTCACCGCTGCCCATATCCTCACCACCGGACTCTGTCTCCCCACTTCCATCTATCATATCTTCAGCTGAAACCCCAGCAAGGGCTTGAACTAGAAATAACAAGAAACAGGCATGTGACAATGTACTTGACCACAGCGTTCGCAAAAGGTGCAAAAAAACGGGTGCTGGAGAGTTGGACTGTCGCTATCGGATGACTAAGGGAAAAGCCTGCGTAAAGAAAGAAGAGTGCATATAGGGTAAGGTGAAAAATGACATCGGAGGCACATTTTGGTACCAGTTTTACATGTCTAAAATCCTATAAATCCGGCATGGTATGCACCACAAGGAACAAGGCCCAACTTTAGACCTTTATTTCCAAACTTCTTCGCTACGACTTAGCACACTCAACGCTCCATCCAAGCCTTCATGGACCCTCAACGCATCCAAACTTAACATCACCCTTCAAAATCAGATACACACCCATGCTGAGCTGAGCATTTGTATCAATGCATTTGAAACGATATAGGTACAAGTGCATATGAGTCACTACCTTGACTCTCCAATACTGAGTATTCTTCTGTTTCTCCATCCTCTGTTAGTGAAGTGGTTAGTACTGTTTGTATTCTACCTGCTGTCTCTGGTATCAGACTGCCATTCTCTGCCATAGCAACCTTAAAAGTTGGATCAAACAAACCGTGACCTTCCGGCTATATTTTTTTCCAGGTTTATTCTTTACACTTTTTTCTTAATTTTGCTCAATAACGGTGGTTTGGGGTTTTGGGGTTGGGGTCTTGGATTGGGTTTTTGGGGTTGAGGTTTTCAGTTGATTGAGGGGTCGGGGCTTGTAGTGTTGGGTTTTATGGGGTTGGAGCTCTCTATATAAACATAAAAGAATAACCCTGGGAAAAATGGTGACATGCCTAGATTGCATCGAGCAGTTGATTGGGTTCCTACCAAAACAATGAAAAACTCATTTAACCTGAAACTTCCGTCCCAAAATTTCATGATATGTAATGGCAAAGTGTGCCTACTCACTTTTCGGTGTGTTAAAATGCCTACATGCACGTTAACAATTTCTTTCTCATTGCCATGATGAAACCACTCATTTCGACAGTGGAGATATCCCTTATGGGATTAGTATGTTACTAGTGGCAAATATATTGGCGTCTATATAAGATTAAAAAGAGCTTCCAAACCCAATATAAAGGAACAAAAGGAGTTTGAAATAATATCAGTTAAATATCCTCGTGGGTTAATATATGAAAAATGAAATTTGAAAACCGTCGCTCACCTTGTTTACCATCTCATTCCAGAAGATTCTAAATCTTTTGTAATTTTCTCCAATCACCTCTGTGCGTTCTTCTAACAACTTGACATCAGTTTCCACATCTGCTCTCATTTTATCCAGTTCACTTTGAAATTCTTCTTTCATTATCAGACTATGGTTGAAAACGCTCGAATCTATTCGGTCCTGAATCTGTACAAGTGTTAGTTGCTGTTTTTGAGCAATGGCCACGGCTGGTTGCTGTTTGGCTGAATTTTGGTGAACAAGTTGTTCGAGGTTTCCATCTTTGATCACGCTGTATGAAAGTACGATAAACCAGAGAAGTAGATTTATCAGGCTAAGGACTATAGCACAGATACTTAGCTTTGACTTGATATATTCTGTGGTTGTCGTATACTTGGTTGAGGTAGTTGTGTCTTCCATGACTTCACCGTTTCCTAGCAGCCCCTTGGAAGAAAAAGAATCAACAGTGAGATTTTATAGCCTGATTTCTGTTGTGAAAAATGATACGAGAAAAAAATTCACAGTGAACGTGAAGTACCTTCAATTGCTATCAATATCAGGAGGATTTATCCATTAAAATTTGACATGCAAAGTGGTGCAGTAGGCAAAACAATTGGTTGTGATTTGTTCAGACTATTATAAAGTTACCATTTTCAACATATAGCACCTGCTGAGTTCAGTAGTTACAGTGCAAATGTTATCATTTGCTTCATCTTTGACATATTTATGTTTATTTTTTAGCAAAACAACAATGTTTTCAGCCCAAACTCAATATTGCGCACTCTTCTATTTTCAGTGAAATGCCAGTTTGCCAATACCCCC
>ERZ1740062.1356-NODE-1356-length-10206-cov-4.042163_pt1 | contig 10206 bp, 8 predicted proteins | sample MGYA00581741_ERZ1740062 | MGnify/ENA primary metagenome ERZ1740062 (study PRJEB43018, sample SAMN04849747) | marine metagenome | isolation source: floating plastic debris | place: Pacific Ocean | collected 2008-09-01 | study: EMG produced TPA metagenomics... | reverse complement strand
AGTTGATTACAAAAACTTTAGGAGATTTATATGCGAATAGCTCAAGTTGCTCCACTGTGGGAGAGAGTTCCTCCTCCTGGTTATGGTGGTGTTGAGTTGGTCGTAGGATTATTGACCGATGAATTAGTCCGCCGAGGACATGAGGTGACTTTGTTCGCTTCGGGAGACTCGATAACGTTGGCTAAATTAGAGTCTGTTTATCCCCGTGCTTTTCGTCTGGAACCTTCTATTACAGAGTACTCGGCTTACGAAGCCTTGCAGTTAAATCGAGTTTACAAGCAGGCTGGCAATTTTGATGTAATTCACTCTCACGTTGGTTATTCTTCTCTCTTTCATGCTGGTTTTGTTGAAACTCCAACGGTGCATACTTTGCATGGTGCTTTCAACTCAGATAATAGGCAGATTTATACAGAAGCAAGCGACCGGCATTATGTAAGCATTAGTAATGCTCAACGCCAACCGATAAAAGAGTTAAATTACGCCGCAACGGTTTATAACGGCATCGATACAGAAAGTCATCGTTTCTATGCCGAAGCAGAATCGCCTCCTTATCTGGCATTTTTAGGGCGAATTTCTCCAGAAAAAGGAACTCACATCGCGATTGAAATTGCTCAGAAATCTGGCGTACCTCTAAAGATGGCTGGAAAAGTGGATAGGGTTGACGTAGATTATTTTGAGAGTAAAATCAAGCCTCATATTGATGGTAAGCACATACAATACTTGGGCGAAGCAAATCATTTTGAGAAAAATGCACTTTTAGGTGGTGCCATCGCCATGTTGTTTCCTATCACTTGGCGCGAACCTTTTGGATTAGTAATGACGGAATCAATGGCTGCGGGAACACCGGTACTTGCAACACCGATGGGTTCTGTACCAGAAGTCATTGCACATGGCAAAACTGGCTTCTTGTGCGAAAGCGTTGATGATTTCGTCGCTGCTGTTCAACGTTTGGGGGAAATAGACAGAAGGAAATGTCGCGCTCATGTTGAACGTCATTTCAGCATTAAAAGCATGGTAGATGGTTACCTAAATGTTTATCGCAAAGTAATGAGCAATAAGTTGGAGAAGAATTTACATACTGGTTTTTTCGCCAATTTACTCATGCGTTAAATAAGACAGTGGATGACGCAAGTTCTGCTCATCCACTATTTTCGTCTAGAAGCGCATCTACGAGAGATTACTTGACTTTGGGCTTGATTAAAGTGTTTTGAACTTGGTTATGTTTGCATTTTTGATGATAGTTTTGACGAGAAGTTTGCTTGTTTTTCAAGACGGTTTTTGATAATTCTTGCGGGTGTACCCACTGCAATAGAAAAAGGAGGAATGCTTTGATTTACAACGGAACCGGCACCGATAATACTTCCTTTGCCAATAATTACTCCGTCTAAGACGGTGACGTTATGCCCTAACCAACAGTCATCTTCTATGGTAATCCCTTGACGAGTTATCCCTTGTTCTTCAATTGGTAAAGTGGGATCTGCAAAAATATGATTGTTGGCAAATATTCCACAATGAGGTGCAATCAAGCAGTTTTTGCCAATTTTTATGTCCCCCGTACCGGCAATAACTACATAAGGACCGATATATGCATTTTCATCAATGATAATACTTGTATTGTGGAGCGCCCGGATATCAATACCGCGTTCTAATCGTACTCTATCTTTGATATATACTCTATTATTTGGATGCCCTAATGCATTAATTTGGACTCCTTTTAAAATACTTACTTCATTTCCAATTTCAATGCAAGAAGTACCATTTAACTCGACAAAATGCTGAATATTAACCGATCTGCCAACATTATGTAAAATACTTTTATAAACTAAGTTTCTGAGATTTTTACCAAAAAAAATATTCGGTATACTTCCAAAAAGAGTAGTGAGCAATCTTTCCTTCAAAGATATTCTATTAAAGTTCGTATTCGCTCTCATGTTGATGACCTTGATAACCCATATCAATTATTATCTAGCCAAACAAAAAACAATGTAACGAAATCTAAAAAATTTAACGAAATCTAAAAATATAATTTTCACTTTGATTCATCTCGCGTCTTCAATGAATCTAAGAAATAGAAAAGTATGCAAGTAGAATCTGTTCTGCTTCCTGCCTCCTAATTAGAAATCAGTGCCAATAAGAAAATCGCCGCCAAGCATCTAAGCAGTAATAATATTTTTCCAATGCCCCATGCCCTGCCACGCGGAGCTTGAAGATATTGGCCAACTTAGAAATCATAAGTTCAGCTAATTATTGAAAATCAAAGATTAAGAGCAATGTCGATGCTACAAAATACAGATTTTTTGACTACCTAGCATCTTTTTACTTATTATAAGCAATCATCTAAATATTAGTTACAAACCTTTTATTAAATCAAATTTTGGAAAAACAAATCAATATGCAGGACTCCTACTTGAAAATTGAAAAACTCAGTAGTTCATAATCTTTCATCATACTCTTGCCTGCCTACACAAATAATTTCAAAAATTCAACCGGATTCCTATATCAATCGACCAGAAAGAGAAAACGCTTTGCGTTTTCTTTTTCTTTAATAGAATTATTTTTTCATTTTTATCTCATTCCCCCGACATTTTTTTGGCATTTGTTGTTGCATCGATTCCTTGGTGTGATTTTTTTTCAATTGTCTTTTCACCCCGTGAAATTTTACTCTTAAGGTACAGAACATAAGACTTTTTATGGTCAATTTCTCTTAAATTCGCTTTAATTCGAGATTTCCAGCCTTGAAACAAAGGATTCTGATAAAGACGAAATTTTTGTTTCAAAACCAACCAGAAGAATGGTAAATCATCTAGTAAATATCTTTTTTTCAGGCGTTGTGGTTCAGATAACAGCCTGTACAACCATTCCAAGCCAATTTCACTCATCCATCTAGGTGCCCGCTTTATATTACCTGCCTCAAAGTTAATAGTTGCACCAATCGCTAAGAAAACTTTGACATATTTTAAGTGATATCTAAACTTGTCAAGCCACAATTCTTGTTTTGGCGCACCAACTCCAATGCCTAGAACAGTTGCCCCTGAATGGTTAATCAAATCAATAATTTTTTGGCATTCTTGTTGATTGTTTTCAAATCCAAAGGGTGGTGAATAAGTATCTACGATAATATTTCTACCAACTTTTGTATTAATATTTTGTTGGGCAATTTTTGCGGTTTTACCCAAACCTCCTAATAAAAATATTTTCATATTATCATCATGTTTGTAATAATTATAAAAAGCTGGAAATAAGTCAGAACCAGATATTTTTTCTTGAATAGGAGTGCCTAAAAACTTAGATACGTAGAGAAGTATTTTACTATCGCAAACTACATAGTCAGCTTTTTGATAGGCAAGATAAAAATCTTTATTTTTCTGCAACTTCATCAAATGGTCTACATTTGGGGTAAATACAACACCACCAAACTTAAGCTTTTCTAAAAGCTGTAACATAGTAATGTTATGAATATTTATATTCAATAAATTTACTCGCATCATGATATCTTCAAAAATAAACAACTAACAGAAAGCTTTAATATTTAATGGAGAGAAAAAGCCAATCACCCTGATTTAATTTTCCCAAAATTTATCTATTGGGTTTAATTTGGAATTTTGAATAAGATAGATTTTTTCATCCTATTATTGTTATTTGTAAATGCTTCATAGCGAACTTTAGCGGGTAGAGCAACCAGAGTATATAAGCTGCAATACCAGTTAAGAGAGTTTTACCCGGTTCCTCTAAAACAATCCGCCAGTGATTACTAATAACTTGGTTAAATAGCTTCACGGCATTTATCCCATCACCCAAGCTTACTAAACGACGTACCGTGTAACGTAGATGGTAAGCCTTTGCAGCTTTTTCGCAATGAGCAATGATATCTGGGGCATAGGAACGAGTCTTTTCTACAACATCTTCTAGTGCTTTAAGCTGTTTGAGAGCATTGGCAGAAAGTCCAGAAGAGGTAATTCTGTAAAAGGTTAGTATTTCGGGAATTCCTTCGTGTCGCCAATGAGTCTGAATTGAAATTCTTAACCAACATTCAATATCTTCAGCTCTAGGCAAGCGTTCATCAAAATAGTAATCTTCTGCAATACCGTGGAGGTTATCTTGGAACTTGATATCTTGAAATACTTCACGTCGGATTACTGCTGCCGAACCATTTCCAACGGGATTACGACAAAGTATATACGATGGTGTGATATCGTAAAGCTTGCGAGGTTTTTGATAAAGTCCTGTAGAGTTTCCCTTTTCATTAATAAATGCAGAATAACAAAAGCTGATTCCCACGGTTGGTGAATTGTCCAGATGCTCGACGTGTTTCTCTAGCTTATTTGGCAGCCAAATATCATCTGCATCGAGGAAAGCAACGTAATCACCTTGAGCATGGCGAATACCTGTGTTTCTTGCTCCAGGAAGTCCTCTATTTGCTTGGCGGATAATTTTAATTCTTGAGTCTTTAAATAGCTGGCAAACGTTTATACTACCATCGGGAGAACCATCATCAATGATGAGAATCTCAAAGTTTTCATAGGTTTGCAACAGTACTGATTCAATTGTCGCTGCAACATATTTTTCGGCATTATAAACGGGAATAATTACAGATACTTTTTTCATATTTAAATGGCTTGATGCATGATAACAAAATTTGCATTAAGAATATTCAGATATCGGAATACTCACTTTGAGAAAAAAATCGGATATAGTCAAATAACAATCATACTTTTTCCAATCTAGGGTCATTTACTGCGCGGATATGACTAATAAATTGCATAATTTTTTTGGCAAATCTTGGAGTTAGTAATCCTATTAATAATATTTTGATAGCTAATCTCTGGGACTTTTGATTTAATAAAGTCGCGGGATTAAGGTAGATACATCGCCACAACTTCATAGTTGCTTTGTGAATATCGCTTTCATCATCAATGCGAGTTAAATAAAGTTGAGTCATATATTGATAAACATTGGAAAGTCCTTTATTTTTTAAATGCTGTAATTCCGGAGGTGCACAGGTAAATGCTCTTTCTAGTACTAAGGTTTGATATTTTTCCATGACATCAACTTTGCTCGACATTGCACCAGTAGATAAACGATAAATAATTTGCGGTTTGGGTACAACAACAAATTTCCATAATGGTGCCAGTCTTAACCAGTAATCCCAATCTTCACAAGATTTAAGAGTAGTATCAAACTCACCGACTGATTTTACTGCTTCTGTACGAATCAAAACATTGGAACCACTAGCAATAAAATTACTAACTAAAAGTTGTGGATAAACATTACCTGCAAAATTAGCTTCAACACCGGGGTGAAAAGTTTTTCCGGCATAATCCATGCACATAGTCCAACTATAAGCTACGCCAGCTTCTGGTACATTTTCTAATGCTTGGAGTTGCATTTCTAGCTTATCATTTGTCCATAAATCATCAGCATCAATGAAGGAAATATATTCACCAACAGCACGATTTATACCTCGATTCCGAGCCATCGGTAAGCCACCATTTGGATAAGAAAAAACTCGCAAACGGGAATCTTTGATTTGATTTATAAGTGGTAATATGTTGTCTGTCGAGCCATCATTAATAATTAATAATTCAAAATCAGTAAATGATTGAAGTAAGACAGATTTGATTGTTGCAGCAATAGTAGACTCAGCATTGTAAGCAGGAATGACAACAGAAATTTTTGGCATTTGTTTATATCTCTGAATATTGCATCTTCATGATTTAAATAATTATGTGTATTTATTAATCGGAGTAAAACGATTCATGAGATATCTATAATAAACCACAATAGTGGTTAAAATTGTTCTTCGAGGTTCCTTGAAAATAATTTTCCAATCAGATTTTAAAGCACGAGTAATAAAATCTATTCCCACTTGAGGAGATAGCTGATTGCGTATAGTTTTTCTTGCTAAATAACGCAAGAAAAACGCTTTTGCATATTTATAATGTTGATTGACAAATTCTGGGGCATAGGTGTGAATTTTATGGTTAAATTTATTCCAGTCTTCTTCCATCCGATAAAGATTGGCAGAGATGCCTGCTTGATTAGTGCGATAACAAACCAAAACTCGATTGATACCTTCTACCTTCCAACCTTGATAAATAATTCGGAAAAATAACTCGGCATCTTCTGTTCCACTGAGATTTATATCAAAACCCTTAATAGTATCAAATACGCTACGAAGAATAACAACATTTGATGGAGTAATGATTAGATTTTCATAATATAAATGTTCGGGTAGAATCTGGAATAAGCGTGATGTAGAAAAATAATTTGTAGATTTACTATCAAAACTAATAAATTCTACTCGCCCAAAGCTAATACCAAGATTGGGATTTTGGCGAAAATGTTCTATATGTAAAGCCAATTTATTTGGCAACCAGATATCATCAGAATCTAGAAACGCAATATATTTACCCTTGGCTTTTTCAATGCCTGTATTACGAGCAATCGATACTCCTTGATTTTGTTGTGAGAACAATTTGACTCGATTATCTTTATGGCTATACATACTGATAATATCAGCAGTATTATCTGTAGAACCATCATCAATTATTAATAATTCAAAATCAGTAAATGTCTGAGCTAAAACAGATTCAATTGTTTCAGCTAGATATTGTGATGCATTATAAGCTGGTACAACAATGCTAACAGTAATATTCATATACAGAATGTTCAGTGATGAGAATTAAAATTAATTCGCTCTTGGATTTTGACTTGATAATTTGACTTGATAAAAATGATTGTCCAGTAATTCTATCTAGTACCCCGTGACATCATTAAAAATCCATCGATTTAAATTACCGCATAATTTTAAATGATTTAATTATTTGCCGTAATAAATTCCTCTACCATTAGTACCAATAAATACTAAACCGAACTTTGTAGAACTAGCTTCCATCACTCTTGGCTCGTTACCAATTGGTGTGTTTTTATTGCCTATTCTTTGCCAAGTTTGCCCTCTATCTAAAGAACGAAAAATACCATTACCAATGTTGGCAATTTCTCCATATAAATATAGTGCGTTACCTGTTTTACTGATTTTGGGCTTACCTAATGCAATCAAATATGCTTTGTTTACCCCTACAATTCGCGAAAATGTTTCACCTCCGTCAACTGAGTGATAAAGTCCTTGTCGATCGAGACTGAGCCATAATTCACCTTTAACTCCTGATGTAGTTTTTAAAGAGTGCCAATCTGCATGGGGTAAAGATTCTACAACAACTCCAAAAGATTTACCCATGTTATTACTGCGATAGACTTTTCCATCTGCATAGTAGTAGAACGTATTACCATCAACTTTGTCTGCAACTAAAGGTTGGCTCCAATTCCATGCACCTGCAAATCCATCAGGTAAGCCAGAAATCGGCAGCCAAGAAGCACCGCCGTTTGTTGTTCGCAGAGGTTGAGTGTTGCTGAAAGTGACAATAAATACATTCGGATTTGTTGCAGATATGGCTACTCGCGTCGCCATTTGGTTCTGAGGAAATGAAGTAAACTGCTTCCAGGTTTTACCCCCATCGCTAGAAGTTGCGCCGTTATAAGTATTGTTATGGCGGTTGCCCCCAACACGGACCATTTTTAAAGGATATGTTTGACTGTAAGCAATGCTGTAAGTATCTTGAAATTCATGAGGTTTGCTACTCAACATTTTTGATGGATAAGCATTTAATCCCCGGTTGTGATAAAACCCGTCAACGTCTGCTAAACCAGAAATTAATGCCGCCGAGGGTGTGGAAACCAAGCTAAAGGTGACAACTTCTTCGTGTCCTTGTTGATAATTTGTCCACACAACCGGACTGTGTTTTATATTGTCAGTTCGCCATATGCCGTACCAATCTGTCAACCAAACTCTATCTGCAAACCAAGGGGAGAATTCGATGGCAGCAACTGAAGGATTGGACTTCATATAGTCAGACCACCAAGAAACGGTATTATTAGCTTGGCGTTGTTGCTGATTCCATGTTTTTCCACCATCAAAAGAATGGAATATTTCCGTGGATGCGTCGGTATAAGTAGCAACTATGACATCATTTTGATTTTTGGGATTAATGGCGATCGCATTGAAAGCAATTTTATTTGGCGTGGGGGTAATATCTTTCCAAGTACCTTAAACAAATTTACTAACACCCTGAGAATGAGTTAGGTATAAAACATCATGATTGACTGTAGCAATACGGTTGACTTCTGTCGGACTGTTCTTGAGTTTTGACCAAGTCTCACCATTATTATCGGATTTATATACTCCATCTTGATGAACAAGGGTATAGATAGTATCTCTTTGATTTTTATCAAAAGTAATAGCATTAATACCAATATTGTCTTCAAGTAGAGGGAATGACTTTACTTTTAGCCAACTTTTGCCAGCATCATTGGACTTCCATAAACCATCTTGGCGCGAACCGAAATATAGATTTTGAGAGTTAAAAGGATTAACCGCCAATCTTTCCCCAGTCCATCTTTGTGCTTCATTGCCACCCATTTTCAAGTCGAGATTTAGTTTAGTCCAAGTTCTCCCCCTATCTAAGGATTTGAAAATTGTTCCTTGATGTTGCCACCAATCAGCAGTATATTTGCCTACTGCAATGTATACAATATTAGGGTCATTTGGGTCAAGCGCTAAAGCTTCTCCGCCATAATAATTACTATCGGCGAGAGTAAATTGCTCGTTAAGCGGTATCCAGTTTGAATTATTGGCATTCCAGCGATAAAAACCGCCAATATCTGTTTTGATATAAACTAAATTACGCTCTTTTGGATGAAGGTAAATTCCGGTTACATAACCTCCCCCACCAATGGCAACATTGGCGTTACCTAAAGAGGGGTATTGTCGATTGCGAGATAATAATACATTATTTATTTGAGATATTTTGTGAGCATTTTCATGAGAATTAAAGGAAAATTGTAAGACAAATGTAACCAATAAAGCGATAAATGTGATGGCAAAAATTTTACCATAACGGCGATGGAATAAATTGAGAAAATCCATTGTTTTAATTAAGTTGTTAGTTACGCTGTAGCGTTAAGGCACTTACAAGTAATAAAATATCCAGCTTTTGATTCCGCCTTTCAGCGGAACCCGCATCACTCTAGATTTTCTCCCAAATATATTTGATAAAGCTGGATATTTAATTTTTTGGATCTCCCTAAGCAAATAATTCAGCCAGCACAACTATTCAAATTATTTATGATTACTACTACTCAACATAAAATTAGCATCTCTTTTTTCGTGAAGTCATCAGCCTTAGTTGTGATTAAATATGCAATTATTTTACATATTAGCTATTTTTTATGATGCTTCCCTCAATATATCTTGATGGATACTTTTTTGTTGTAAATTTCCATTTATCTTCAGAGCGAATAATTTAATTCTGTTATATAGAGGTAATGGTACTACACAAAGCAGAAAAGCAGCGGCAATAGTTTCAAATGTACGCTGAAAATCTTCTATAGTTATGCGCCAATAATTCAAAATTATGGCACGAAACATCAATTTTAAAGCTAAAAAACCTTTATTAATAGTTATCGCTCTTCTTGCTACATAGCTCAGATGATATGCTCTTGCAGGTTTTAGCCAAAGTGCCATTTCATTTGGTGCATAAGCAGAAGTTTTTTCAAACAACTGTTTCCTCGATTCGAGCATCACTTTGAGGTTAGTTGATAACCCCCGATAATCAGCTCTAACAAGAGTTAAAGGTTGAGCAATGCCTGCAAATTTCCACTTAGTTTTAAGTGCAATTCGTACCCAGCATTCAATATTATCAGATAAAGTAAATGTCTCATCAAAATAATAATCTTCGACAAAACCATAAAGATTTTCTGGAAATTTTATATCTTCAAATACAGCTTTTTTGAAAACTGCTGCCGAACCATTTCCAATCGGACTGCGACAAAGAATATCTAAGGCAGTAATACCTTGAAGCTTGGTAATTTGATAGATTCCTAAAGGCTTATCTGTTTCATCAATGAAAGCAGAGCGACTAAAACTTACACCCACTTCTGGATTGCCTTGCAAATGTTTGATATGCTTTTCTAACTTTTCAGGTAACCAAATATCATCGGCATCCATAAATGCAATATATTCTCCCTCAGCGTGACGAATACCCGTATTCCTAGCACCAGGTAAACCCCGATTTTTTTGATGAACAATTTTAATTCTGGAATCGGTAAATTTCTGACATATTTTTACGCTGTCGTCAGGAGATTCATCAT
>ERZ1740062.1355-NODE-1355-length-10219-cov-4.448839_pt1 | contig 10219 bp, 7 predicted proteins | sample MGYA00581741_ERZ1740062 | MGnify/ENA primary metagenome ERZ1740062 (study PRJEB43018, sample SAMN04849747) | marine metagenome | isolation source: floating plastic debris | place: Pacific Ocean | collected 2008-09-01 | study: EMG produced TPA metagenomics... | reverse complement strand
GCAATGGCACAAAACTGCGCGCATGGGTTGGCTGCGCCTGACTGAACAGGAACGTGTGTTGTTTGCCCGCGGTTTGGACCGGGGTTTGCCATTGCAAACCCGAGGCGTCCGGCGAGGTCGCATAGTCGATGATAACGCGGTTGGCGTCTGCCGGCAGCGAGATACGTAAAGGTGCGCCAAGCAGCGGATCGGATTCGCCCAATTCAAAGTCAACTGCTGTGGTTGTGTTGCCGCTACCCGCTTGCACGCTATTGATGGTCAGATCGCGTGTGTCGAGAATCATGACTGGGTTCTTGTCCGTTTTGCGGTTGAACTCAATCGTGGCTTGACCGGCAACTTGACGGCTTTCAAAGTCGGCATTGATGTCTAGCGTGAGATGCATGCCGACGTAGTCGTCGATGTTAGCGTAGGACTGATAGTCCTTTCCGGGCTGCGGGCCAGTGTCGGCTAGCGCCGGTGTGGCGTTGGCTTCTGTTGTCTCGACAGCGGCTGACGTCTCTTCTGTTGTTGTCGGTGAGCAGGCGGCAAGCGTCATCAGGATCAGTCCGATCATGCAGCGATGCAAATAGGCAGTGGTCACAGCGAATCCCCGAGCGAAAAATAGAGGGCGCAAGCATACCGTTTGCCGGGACCGATGCCCAATGTACGCCGGTTAACGCTGGGCAACGTGTGCTAGCGCTGCAGGTCCCCGAGAATCTGGGCGATCAGTTGCTGGCGAGCTGCGGCGCGTGTTGCCTTGTTGGCGGTGTCCGGCTCGAACTGGTCGACGGCCTCGGTCGTCAGCAGTCCATTCGCCGACAACATTGTTTCATGAGTGTGCAGGCGATCCCGCAAGACACTGACCTCCATCGTCAATCGCAGAATCGCCGTCACCAGTTGATCCTGGGTGAGCGTGGTGAGTTGCTCAGGTTTGGCGAGACGTTGTGGGTTGGCGTCGTTGCTTGTGGTCATGTGTCGTCCGCCTTCTTTTGCCCGCCGAATACATGGAAGTAGCCACTGCCGAGCGGGTCATAGTCTGCAAATACCGTGGGTTCGTCGAATCCAGCCCGCAGTAATTCTTCTCGCATATTCATATCGGCGAAACCGGTCCAGAACGGCTCACCATTATTGATTACCTGCCAGTCGTTGGTGACTTGTTTGGGAATAGGGATTTGATCTGGCTGATACGCGGTATCGACATTCAGCAGAATGCCGCCAGGCGCGAGCAGGCGGTATGCCTCGCGCAGGATGTCGCCAACAATATCCGCCCGTGTCTCGTGAAACAGGATGTTGGATACGATCAGGTCTTGTGAGTCTGCCGGCAATCCCGTGTCCCGCGCGTCAGCTTGTTTGAAATGCAGTTCTAGTCCTGCGTCCTCAGCCCACAAGTGCGCGAATCGAAGTAGCGGTGCCGATAAGTCGACGCCATTGATGCGAGCGTCCGGGAACCGCATCTTGTACGCGAGCGTTTCCGTCCCGCTGCCACAGCCGAGATCCAGAATATGTTCTGGCGTGATGTCTCCGAAGCGTTTTTGCACTGCCGCCAGCACGAACAAACCGATGCCGGGTGCGCCAGGCGGTGCTCCCGTCGCGAGGCCTTTTGCATTGCGATACAACTCGACCGTGCCGAAATAACGCAGGCCACAGAGCAGGCCTCCGCCCGCCTCGGAAAAATACCCCCCGGGTTGTCGATGAATCTCTGTACTTCGGATCGGTTCAGGCAGGGCCAAAGCCGGGTTCAGTGACAGACTGCCGACGGGATTCTTGGTCACTGCAGACCACCGCTGTTCAAATGCCGGGAGTACACGCTGACAGGTTAAATCGACCGTCTCCCACATGAGGTCCTGCGATGCGTAGACGCTCGCCCCCCACAGCTGAAACAACGGGTCGTCGCCAAGCGCCCGCCAGCCATCTTCACGGTTGGTGGGTTGACGGCCGTGTTGGCGCTCGAAGTCGGGGCGAATGTTGTGTTCGTAGTGTTCGCCGAGCTGATGCTCCAATGGCCCATTCAGGTAGCCCTTCAGTGCGCCCACAAAATCCTGCCGCGCTGCCTCGTCATGCGTGGGCTTGTAGTGGTCAGGCAGGATCGGGGCATGGCTCATGACTCAGGTCCTCGTTTATCCATTAGCAGTTACACACACGAATAGCATAACGCATCGAAAAACAGTGTAGCGCTTCAGGTGCCGCAAAACGTCTGTCGCACGCGCTCGGAATCTGTCGGCGACGTCTCAACCCTACGCGATGCCTCTGTTGCTTCGAAAGGCGTTCGCAGCACATCGTGCAGACGGTGGAATGGTGCATAGTCTCCCTGGTAGGCCGCCTGGATAACCGCCTCGATTTGGTGATTCCTTGGAATGACGGCCGGGTTGGTGGCGCGTAATGATCGGACGACGGACAATCTGGATGCGTCTTGTTCGGTGACCCGTTGCCACCAACGCAGATAGACAGGATGGTCGCTGGCGGGCGTATCGCGCTCCAGCGCATCGGCGAGTTCGCGAAAGGTCACGGTGAAGTCGGCTGACTCCGCTTCCATCATGGCCAGCCAGTCGTCGATCAGGCTGGAGTCGTTTGACGTCGCTGCTGCGAGCCCCAGCTTGCGTTGCATCCGCTCGACGAAATGCGTCTGGCACTGCAGTCGGAATGTGCCCAACACCTCTTCAAACAACGCCTGGCGATCGTCGAGTAGCAACAGACACTCGGCGAGCCGCGCAAGATTCCATTGTGCGACCAAGGGTTGCTGCGAGTAGGCATAACGTCCGCCGCGATCGATGGCGCTGAATACTTTGTCGGCGCGATACTCGTCGAGAAACGCGCAGGGGCCATAATCGATCGTCTCGCCAGACAGCGACATGTTGTCGGTGTTCATCACGCCGTGAATAAACCCAAGTGACATCCAGTGTGCGACGAGTTTTGCCTGACGATCGACAACGGCTGTGAACAGGCGCAGTGCGTCACTGTCGCCATCGGTGTCCGGGTAATGACGCTGCAACGCAAAACTGACCAACGCGGCAACGACGTCGGTAGCGCCTCTCGCTGCGAAGAATTGCAGCGTGCCGATACGCAGGTGGCTCGCCGCGACCCGCGTCAGAATACCGCCCGGTTCCGGTGTTTCACGAATCACGCGCTCACCGGTCGCAATGGCTGCCAGCGCGCGCGTGGTCGGAACGCCCAGCTTATGCATCGCCTCGCTTACCAGGTATTCACGAAGTACTGGCCCTAGCGCAGAGCGACCATCACCGCCGCGTGAAAACGGCGTGCGACCACTGCCTTTAAGCTGGATATCGAACCGCTGACCCGCCGCATTGTCCAATTCCCCGATCAAATGCGCTCGCCCATCACCTAACTGTGGGCTGAAATGACCAAATTGATGGCCTGCGTAGGCCATGGCGACCGGTTTTGCGCTCGGTGGTAGCGCGTTTCCACTGAACACGTTTAATTTTTGTTGAAGTTCGAGCGCATTTGGTCGTAAACCCAGATCGGCGGCCAGATCATCGTTAAATGCGATCAAGGTCGGTGCGGAGGCCCCGTCTGGTCTGGTTTTCTCGTAACAAACCGCTGGCAGCGTCAGAAAACTAGACAAGAATTCAATAGGTTCGACATGGCTTGTCATTCTAATGTTTGTCTCAATATTGTAAATTTGATAAGCGAAGCCACTGTCTTGCTTCGTGGACACCCTATTCTTTGAACGAGGCTTAGCATGGAAGAACAAGGTCTGGCCAAACAACGCACGCTGCCAGAGCTGGCCCGTTTTTTCACAACGATTCTCGGTCCCGAGAACAAGTTTTACGGTTTAGCCATCATATACGGAATCGGCATCAGCCTGTTGTCATTGGCGACGCCGATCTCTGTACAGATGCTGATCAACTCGATCATCAACACCGGCCTGGCTGCTCCGTTGGTAATCTTATCTGTCACACTGTTTCTGCTGCTGTGTGCCGCTGGTCTGCTGAATGCGTTGCGGTTGCATCTTGTGGATGTGTTCGGTCGTCGTTTCTACGCGCGGATGGTATCCGAGATTTCGCTACGCGCGGTATATGCGTTGAACCCGTTTTTTGAGGACAGTGGCAAAGGGCCGTTATTCAACCGCTACTTCGACATCATCATCGTCATGAAGCGAATTCCGTACCTGCTGGTGGGCGGATTCTCAATTCTGTTACAGGCAGCGGTTGGCTTCGCACTGACATCCGCCTACCACCCGATGTTTCTGGCGTTCAATGTGGTCATGATCCTGTTGATCTGGCTAATTTGGCTAGTGTGGGGTCGACGTGCGATCAAGAGCGCGATGACCATGTCGCACAAAAAACACGCCGCGGCTGCCTGGCTGGAAGGTCTGGCCTCATCCAACGGCTACTTCAAGACCCGACGACACATCGATGACGCGCTCCGTCGCACCGACGAGGTGACCGCTGACTACATCGACAAACACAAACTGCATTTCGGCCACTACTTTTCGCAAGCCATCGCGTTCTTCTTGCTCTACGCGCTGGCCGGTTCCAGTCTGCTCGGGCTCGGTGGTTGGTTGGTGATCAATGATCAGTTGTCGATCGGGCAACTGGTTGCAGCAGAACTCGTTTTGTCCGCCGTCTTCTATGGTTTGTCGCAACTCGGGACCTACATGGCGTACTTCTACGATTTGTGCGCGGCAGTCGAGGAGCTCAGCTTCTTTTATGACATCGAGCAGGAAAATCCAGCGGGCGATGACGAACATGTGAAAGGCTCAACGGTCGTGCTCGCCAACGCACGTGGCACCGCCCGTGGTATCGAGGCGCGTTTCTCGTTTGAGCTGCCGCCGGAGTCCACCGTTTATGCCAGAGCTCCCAGCCACGCCGTGCAGCGACTGTTTTCTCATTTTTTGAAGCGACACGCCGTGCCGAGTTCGGGCTACATTACCGTCGGCGGTACCGACATCAACGGCATGCAGGCGCATGCGCTGCGTCATGAAGTGATGGTGCTCGATAGGCCGAACGCGCATGAAATGTCGATCCGTAAATTTTTGCAGCTGAGTGGTGACGATGTCGGTTCGAAGGAAATTCTCGAAGCGGTTGAATTGGTCGGGCTGGAGCCGGTGATTGCTCACCTCGACAACGGTCTGGATAGCAAGACAGCGCCGTCCGGCTGGCCGCTTTCACCGGGCGAGATGATGCAACTGAAGCTCGCGTCTGCGGTTATCGCCAAACCGCGTCTGTTATTGCTCAGTCAGATGTGCGACATCTTGCCGGATGCCGTACTGCAGCGGGCGCTGGAAGCGATGCGCGATTGTCACCAGACGACAGTGATCTACTTCTCGAACCGTCAACCGAACGACCAGTTCAGCCACTTCCTGTACATGGGGCGCAGTCAGCAGAAGGTCTTTACTGATGCCGAGGCTTTTGAGCGCCACTATGCGCAGCGCGCGGCGGCGCGTGGCTTGCTGCTCGACGGTAGCCCGACGGGAGCGAACAATGCCTGATATCAATCGTCATCAGGAGTCGTTCAAGACACTCAGTCAGCTTGGCGTGCCGCGCATCGCGCGTACGGTCGCGCGCATGCTGATTTTCAGCGTGATTGCTGTTGCACTGTTTCTGGCTTTTGTACCTTGGGTACAAACGACCTCTGGCATGGGTCGGGTCACGGCACTGAACCCCAATGATCGCTTACAAGATATCAATGCCTTGGTATCTGGTCGGATCGAGGAGTGGTTCGTACAGGATGGCATGTATGTTGCGATTGGTGACCCGATCGTAAAGATCGTCGACAACGACCCACAACTGCTGGAGCGGCTCAACGCCGAGCGTGCACAGGTCGATGCAAAGCTCGAGGCAGCAAGACAAAACCTGAGAACAGCTGAGATCGACAAAAAGCGCATGCAGGAGTTGTTCGAGCAGGGTCTGGAGTCACAGCGCAGTGCTGAGCAGGCGCGTATTCGTGTCGAGAATATGCGCGCGTCTGTGGCCGAAGCAGCGGCGGAGCTTAACCGCGTCGAAATCAATATCTCGCGGTTATCGGTGCAGACCGTTCGCGCACCACGCAATGGCGTTATTCTGTCGGTGAACGGTGGCGACGCAGCCACGTTCGTCAGTGCCGGAGAGCCCTTGGCGACGTTTGTACCGGACGACGTGGAACACGCCATTGAGTTGTTTATCAGTGGCCGGGATATCGTACTTGTGGAACCGGGTGACCGTGTACGTCTGCAGTTTGAGGGATGGCCCGCCGTTCAGTTCAGTGGTTGGCCATCGAAAGCGGTGGGCACCTTCGGTGGCAACGTGCAGGCTGTCGATGCCTCGGCGCAACCGAATGGGTTGTTTCGCGTGCTGGTTGTTGAGGACCCCGAGGATCGTAATCCGTGGCCGCAGGGCAACTACGTTCGTTTCGGCGCCAAGGCGCAAGGTTGGATCCTGCTCGAAGAGGTGACGGTCGGCTATGAGATCTGGCGGCAGCTCAACAACTTCCCGCCGGATTTTCCCGGAGGTCACGCGCAGTGAAACGTGCGGTCGCCATCGTCGCGGGTCTGCTGTGTTGCACTGTGTCTGCGCAGGAGACTGAGGCCGAACCGCCCAGCGTGCCGCCGCTAACCCTGCAAGAGGTGCTCACGTCGTCCGCCAATTTTTTTCCAGCCATTCTGGAAGCGGAATTGAATCGTGCCGTGGTCGCTGGCGAGCAACAGATCGCATTGGGAAAATTCGATATTCTGTTCGATGCGGATAGCTACAACAGAGCCAGTGGGTTCTACGACGGTCAGGTACTGACGTCGAAAGTCACCCAGCCTCTAAGGCCGCTTGGTGCCAAGCTGTTTGGGCAATATCAGATTTCGGATGGTGACTTTCCCATTTATGAAGACGGCTTTTTCACGAACCGCGGTGGCCAGGCCAAGGTCGGTGTCGTGATGTCCCTGCTGCGCGACCGCGACATCGATGAGCGGCGGTTTGCCGAACAAGACGCCAGGTTGGCGTTGCAGCAGGCCGATCTGGATGTCTTGTTGACGCGCATCGGCGTGCAACGCAAGGCGGCGATGGCGTACTGGAAATGGGTCGCGTACGGTCAGCAGCTGCAAGTCTATCGAGACTTGCTGACCATCGCCGAGGATCGCGACGCCGGATTGATCAAACAGGTTGCGTCGGGCGCCAGGGCACGAATTTTTCTGACCGAGAACCAGCAGAATATCGTGCGTCGCCGTACCTTCGTTGCAGCAGCAGAGCGTGACTTCCTGCGTGCAGCGAACGATCTGGCGTTTTATTTACGCGACGGCCAGGGTAGCCCGTTGCAGCCGCCGCTGAACCGGCTGCCGTCGGGCGTCGAGCCCGTATCGGATGGCGTTGCGTTGACGGCCAAAGCGCTCGATTCGATGTCGGCAATGATCGAGCAGCAGCCGGAGGTGCGTCGCCTGCGTACCACTATCCGACGTGCCGCCAACACGATTGCATTGCGTGAGAATGCACTGAAGCCGCAACTGGATCTCACCGTTGAATTGGCGGAGGGTCTGGGTGGCGTCGGCGAAGGTGGTGTTTCGCGCGATAGCACCGATACGATGATCGGGCTCAATTTTTCTGTCCCTGTGCAGCGTAACGCCGCGAAGGCCAAACTGCAGCAAGCGCGTGACAAGCTCGATGCGCTACGCGTCAAGGAGCGGCAACTCCAGGAGCAGCTCGCGTTACAACTTAATGCAATAGTCCTGACGCTGCGCTTTGCTGAGCAGCTTGCCGTGTTGTCGGTTCAGGAGGTCGAGCAGTCGAGCATTTTGGAACAAGCTGAACTAACACGTTTTCGCAGCGGCGCGAGTGATTTTTTTGTCGTCAATATTCGCGAACGCGCAGTCGCTAATGCGCGCATCAAGGCGATCTCGGCCGCGCTCGATACGCGCCTCGCTCAGGTCGACTTCGATACCGCAACTTTGAATCTTCGATCGCTCGGCATTGCCGAGTAACAACGACAACTCAGACGCCCGCTGAGATAATTCCCGCCGCGATCGCAGTACCCGCATGACAAGGGGTATGCCAGGCGTTGCTCTGTATTCGAGCAAGCGAGGTATCAGTCATGCCGAAACACCATGGATTGGGCAAACTATCAGGCGCAGACGCATTCTGCAGTCTGCATCATCAACGACAACGCGGCGATCGTTTTGGCCGCTTATTCAAATTGCCGCCACTGTTCACGCCGGCGCCAACGCTCGGCGCTATCGGCGAACAGGACGGGCCGATGGACGGCGGTAAGCGTGCTAATCGGACGACGAGCGTCGATGTGGCGCAGGTATTTTTCGGTCAGTTTGTCGATCACGATGTTACGCTTGATGTGGAGTCGAGCCTCGCCGGTGTCGTGGCGGATGCGACCGAGATCGGCAACGCCCGTACACCGACGCTGGACTTGGATTGCGTTTACGGTCAGGGGCCTGAAGCGTCACCGTTTCTGTTCCATGGCGAAGGTCCGTTTCGCGGTGTCAAACTACTGACCGGTAAGGATGGCACGGCGGCGGATCAGGGGCCGAACCTCGCCAGGGAAGATCTGCAGCGGACAGCGCATGGCACCGCGATCATCGGTGATCCACGCAATGATGAGAACCGGATCATTTCTCAGATGCAGCTCGCGATGATTCGATTTCACAACGCCGTTGTTGATACATTGCAGCCCAAGTACCCAGGCGACGATCAGCGTGGTGAGTTGTTCGAGGCTGCTCGCGAGCTGACGACCTGGCACTACCAGTGGGTCATCATCCACGACTTTCTGCCTGCAATGTGCGGTTCCGCGGTGGTCAATGACATCCTCGGCAACGGTCGTCAATTCTATTGTGCCAGCGATAGTGATCCATTCATTCCGGTCGAGTTTTCGGTCGCGGCATACCGTTTCGGACACTCGATGATTCCGCAGAAGATTCAAATTCAAAAATCGAAGCCGGCGCTGCCTTTGTTCGGCCCGGATCTTGGTATCGGGTTCAAACCGCTCAGCGCGCTAAAAGCGGTTGTTGATTGGAATGAGCTCGCAACAACCAGTACACCGCGGTCAGTGCAAAAAGCAGAAAAGCTTGATAGCAAGATGGCGACCATCCTGTTGGCGCTGCCGTTTATTGCAGCGCCCGACGAGCCATCGCTTGCCACGCGCAATCTATTGCGGGGACAGGGCTTCCTGCTGCCATCCGGTGAGAATGTGGCCGAGGCTATGGGCCGCAGTGCAACGGAAATCGGCAAGGTCAGTCGTGCGGCGAAAACATTGGCTGGCCGTGCGGGCGTGACGCTGGATTCCGGCACACCGTTGTGGCTGTATTTGCTGTTGGAGGCCGAGAAGATCGGTCGCGAGACAGAACCGGGTCACTTCGACAAAGGCGAGGGCCTGGGCCCGACCGGCGCGCGCATTGTCGCAGAGACGATGCTGGGCCTGATCGAGCTGGATCACCGGTCGTTCCTCGCCACTAATCGTAGCTGGCATCCCGCGGAAGGTGTGGGTGTCATGACGCTCGGTGATATGCTCACATTTGGATGAAACAAGAGGAAGCTTAATGATGCGAAGCGTCAGAATGATGTTGTTGGGGCTCGGTGTGCTCGTCGCAGCGCCGTCGAACGCGGCGGACGCCGAGGGTGTCATCGCAAAACTGCGCGATGCGCAGGTGGAGCGGTGGGATGGTGTCGTGCTGTACAAGACGACACAGCAAGTGATGGGGCAGTCGATCGACACGTACTTCCAGCGCTTCAACCTGAAGGATGCCGATGGAAATGTCATGCCTTCCTTTCATACGGTGGGTGAAAAGGAATTTACCTGCGATGGTGTACCGCGCCAGCCGATGACCGAGGCGGAAATCGAGAGCTGGTTGTCGGAGAAAGCCAACGCCAGCATGGCGGGTATGGGTGATGATCCGGGCCAAAGCGGTGACTCCGGTGGCATGCTGATGATGCAGCGATTGATGGACAGTGCGACATTGGGCGGCGAAGAGTCCATTGACGGAAAAGCGACCTGGCATATTCGTGCAGAAAATCTAGATTATCAACAACCGGGTTCCGGTGACGCTTTTACGATCGACGATTACGACTTATGGATCGACAAAAACGCACTGGTTGCGGTGCGGATGGCGATGACTGGCAATGGCGTTGTCGAAGGTCAACAGCGCGATATGGATATGCAAATGGACTTCTCCGATTTTCGTCAGGTTGCGGGCAGCCAGATGTTGGAGCCATATACGCAAACGATGCGGATGAGCGGTATGTTAGGGGACGAAGAGCAGACGCAGATTCAAGAGGCGCGCGCACAGCTCGAAGAGTTCGATCGAGAGATGGCCGAG
>ERZ1740062.1354-NODE-1354-length-10220-cov-3.729562_pt1 | contig 10220 bp, 9 predicted proteins | sample MGYA00581741_ERZ1740062 | MGnify/ENA primary metagenome ERZ1740062 (study PRJEB43018, sample SAMN04849747) | marine metagenome | isolation source: floating plastic debris | place: Pacific Ocean | collected 2008-09-01 | study: EMG produced TPA metagenomics... | reverse complement strand
TAAACCATTTTGTCATTAGTACAATCATAAATGCCATACTCAAAATCTGCGGTTATGCTCCTCTTTTCAAACTCCGACTTTAAAAGGCGCTCTAATAAACTGGCGTCAACCTCATTATTGATCATCACCACATAATAATTAGTGCTAAGTTGCTTGATGGGTTTAACAGGCGGCGCCATGGTTTCGCTCAATTCAAAAAACTGTGTAGCTACATTGAAAAGTGCAGTATTTACTTCTCGGTTAAATAATTCTTCTTCGGTATTAAAAGCTTTGTTAAACCAATAGACTTGTACACCGGCGATACCTACAATACTCACTGCGGCCAGCAGAATTAAACCCCTGATCGTATTCCTTTTCATAAAGAACTGTTAATCATAACTTGAAAATAGGAATTTAACGGCTGATAGATATGCTTTTAACAGGTCGTTAACAAATTGAAAGTAGTACAAAACTTGCGTTATCCTGTGTGTAAGGCTCTATATTTGTAAAAAATTATGAAAAGATGAAGCGCCAAATTTTGGTCTTTATAAGTATGATATTGTCCTGTAATAGCACGACCATTTATGATGAGTCGCTATTCGAAAAAGGTAAGGGCCTGGGGGCTTTAGCAAATGACGAAATCAATGAAGCCTCGGGCCTTGAGGCCAGCCAGATAAACCCTGGACTGCTATGGACTCATAACGATAGCGGTGATACTTCAAGGTTATTTTTGATCCATGAAAACGGAGAAGATGTAGGTGAGTTTTACCTGAAAGGGGTGAGAAACCGAGATTGGGAAGACATTGCTGTCGGACCTGGCCCGGTAAAAAATGAAAACTACCTGTATATTGCAGAAATAGGAGATAATCAAGCTATTTATGAAGACAAATACATTTATCGATTCAAAGAACCCCAGGCCTACAGATCTTCACTGATTGACAATTATAACATCATTGAATTTCGATATCCTGATGGAAACAGAGATGCAGAATGTCTGATGATAGATCCTCTTACGAAAGATTTATACATCATTTCGAAACGTGAACGCCAAGTCCACATTTATTTAATGTCTTATCCACAAAATGTTGATAATATTAATGAGCTGGTAAAGCTTGGCACTTTGCCCCACCTTAAGATCATTGCCGGTGATATTTCCCCAGATGGAAGAGAGATTATCCTAAAGACCTATGATGAGATACTGTATTGGCGGCGGAATGATGACGAGTCGGTGATTGAAGCTCTTTCACGCGCGGCAATTAATATTCCATATAAGAGCGAGCCGCAGGGTGAAGCGATGGCCTGGAAGAATGATGGTAGTGGCTTTTATACCTTAAGTGAAGAGCCAGATGACACGGAGGCTCAGTTATATTTTTATAAGAGGAAATAGTTCTAGTCAATTGAGGTTTAAGACTAATAGTTGATATTGCAAATGGTTCCGTTTACAAGCCAAATCACGATGAAAATTCTGAAATCGAAAAAGTAGATTTAAGACGCTTGAAATAGATAGGGCTCACTTGAAAATTCTTCAAGGCACGGCGGGGAGCTTGTCCACGAATAGCGCGGTTCATTCAGGGCTTGTGGGTAGGCAAGCATAAGGGGTTGGTTTTGAGCGTTTTGCGGGGAGAATGGACTTTATTTGTGGCGCCCTTTTCTTTTGTTTCGTTTTCTTTTGGGCGAGCAAAAGAAAATGAAAACCTTACTTAAAACCTCAAAAACTAACTAAAACTGCTTGTTTTGAGGTTAGTACATATCTATAAAACCATCAGAAAATGTCTGGATGACGCTGAAATGCGATTTCATAGACAGAAAGCAATTATCAAAGATGCCCTAGATATGAGCAATACTGATTGCAGTTAATACTTAGCATGCCTCAAAATACTAGCGCTACGCTCTGTTGAGGTATTAGCTCTCTCTCCCAATTAGGCTCTCTGCAAATTCCTTCAGCATAGACTTCCGCTGCATGGGTGCATCCAGCTTTCTTAAAGAGCTATGCGCCGATTCAAAATACTCATTCATTTTAACTTCTGCGAGCTGCTTGATTCCTAAACTGTTGTATATTTCAGTAACGCCCTTTACTTTTTCCTCACCATTGAAGTCTTTTAGCTCAAGCCAGCTCTGTAGTTGTTGTTCCATTCGCCCGGTAGCTAACTCTTTGGCCTTAATGAGCAAAAATGTTTTCTTATTGGCTATGATATCCCCACCAACCTGTTTACCGAATTTCTCTTTGTCGGCATAAACATCAAGTAAGTCGTCTTTGAGCTGGAAGCCAATACCGATATTAACGCCGAATTTATACAGCGCCTGTTGATTTGCTTTATCTGCCCCTGCTAAAAGAGCGCCCAATCGTAGACTTGTGCCAAGCAAAACGGCTGTTTTTAATCGGATCATTTCCAGGTATTCATCCTCGGTCACTGTTTTTCGGTTTTCAAAAACCATATCCATTTGCTGGCCTTCGCAAACTTCTGCCGCACAAGTATTAAATAGTTTTAGCGTCTTAAGTAAGTACTTTTTATCCGTTGCTAGTAAAAGATCATACGCTTTTACTAGCATAACATCCCCAGAAAGAATAGCTGTATTACTATTCCATTTTTCATGTACAGTTACCTGACCTCTTCTCAAAGGGGCCTCGTCCATAATGTCGTCATGCATCAAGGTGAAGTTATGGAACACTTCTACAGCCAATGCCTGGTCTAATATTTTAGAAGGATGCTCTTTGAACATGTAGTAGCCGATTAGGGTCAATAAGGGGCGTAATCTTTTGCCCCCAAGAGCCATCAAATAGGAGATAGGCTCATAAAGCTCAATCGGACGCTCTCCATAGTTATGTTTTGAAATGTGCCCTTCAATGAGTCGCAGAAGGCGAGAAATAGGCTGCTGCATTCTTATTCGTAAAAGAATTTATCTTGTTCATCAACAAATTCGAGATCAATTGTTCTACGGTTAAGGTCAGTATTTTTCACTACAACATCTACATTGTCACCCAGAGTAAACATTTTCTTATTGCTTCTGCCTATTACGCGGTAATTGTCCTCATCAAACTCATAATAGTCGCCTTTTAAATCAGCAAGGCGTACCATACCCTCGCACTTAGTTTCTATGATCTCCACAAATATGCCCCACTCAGTAACACCTGAGATTACGCCTTCAAAAATCTTATCCTCCACGCTCTGCATAAATTCCACCTGTTTGTATTTAATACTGGCGCGTTCGGCATCCGCGGCACGTTTTTCTCTCTCTGAAGAATGCTCGCATTTTTTTTCATAAGCTTCCTTTTCCGCAGATTCTCCGTTAGCCAGATAATGTTGTAAAAGTCGATGCACCATCATATCCGGATATCTGCGGATGGGTGATGTAAAATGCGTGTAGTGGGCAAAAGCTAAACCAAAATGCCCAATGGCCTGGGTAGTATATTTTGCCTTAGACATGGCCCGTATAGCTAGCTGCTGTAACACATTTTCTTCCGGTTTACCTTCTATATTAGACAGCAGCTTATTTAATGATCTTGAAATGGATTCTTCGTCAACTTTTATTTCGTGCCCAAAACGCCGGGCAAAAGTGGCAAACGTATTAACCTTTTCAGGATCAGGAAAATCGTGTGTACGATATACAAAAGTGTTTTTTTCTTTGCCCTCCCGCATCTTATAGATAAATGTAGCCACCTGTTTATTTGCCAGGAGCATGAACTCTTCGATCAGCTTATGAGCATCCTTGCGCACTTTAGGAATAACTCCTAAAGGCTTCCCGTTTTCATCGAGTTTGAATCTTACTTCCGTGGTTTCAAAATTTACTGCTCCGGTCTGAAACCTTTTCTTTCGCAATTCCAGAGCCAGTTTATTTAACTGAACAAGTTCTTGCGCTAAATCTCCTTCTCCCGAATCTATTCTTTCTTGCGCATCTTCGTAGGCAAACCTCCTGTCTGAGTGAATAATTGTTCGCCCAAACCATTCCTTAGTCACTTGTGCGTCAGGTGTCATTTCAAAAACCGCAGCAAAAGTGAGCTTATCTTCATTGGGACGGAGTGAACATAGTCCATTTGAAAGTCTTTCAGGAAGCATTGGTACGGTTCTATCTACTAGGTAAACTGAAGTTGCCCTGTCCAGCGCCTCTTTCTCAAGTATGGTTTCGGGTAGTACATAATGAGTCACGTCAGCGATATGAACACCAACTTCAAAATTGCCGTTATCCAGTGTTTTAAATGAAATGGCATCATCAAAATCCTTAGCGTCAGCCGGATCAATGGTAAAAGTTAGCGTATCTCTAAAATCTTTACGTTTTCTGATGTCCTCATCGGAAATCTCTTCTTTTATATCTTCCGCAGCACCCAATACATGTTCCGGAAATTCGAATGGCAAATCAAACTCTGCCATTATTGAATGGATCTCCGCTTCATTTTCACCGGACTTGCCCAGCACCTGAATTACCTCACCTTCCGGACTTTTATCATGTGATGGCCATTGGGTGATTTTGATAATAACCTTGTCGTCGTGGGCTGCCTTATTTGTTTTTTCTAGTGGAATGAAAATATCCTGATGAATTTTTCGATTGTCGGCAACAACAAAGGCAAAGCGTGGAGAAAACTCTATTCTACCGACCAGTTGCTCCCTTGTTCTTTCCACAATGTCCACGACTTTCCCTTCGGGTCTTTTGCCATGCTTAGCCGGGGATACCGCCACCTTCACAATGTCGCCGTCAAAAGCATTTTTCAGGTCTCGATCACGGACATAAATATCATTTTCTTCATCTTCAGAAACCACATAGGCAAATCTCGGATTCACATGATCCACCCTGCCAATGATCACCTCTGGTTCGTGATTACTTTTATATGCTCCATGGCTAAGGGCTGTAATTTTGCCCTCCTGCTCCAACTTGCCTAGTACATAGGGTATCTCTCGGTTATAATCTTTGCGTTTAAAACCAAGCTTACGAACTACTTGCTTGGAGGTATAGGCGCGCTGAATATTTGCGTTAAGAAGGTTAAGTATTTTTGCTCGAAGCTTCTCCTGAATTCCAGCCGGTTTGCTGGGTTTTTTCTTTCTCTTTTTACTCATTAGCGTACAAAGATGGGTTATTATCTGGCAAAGAAGCTAAGGTGCAAAGGTTTTGTCTTTTCATTAGGTTGCATTATCGTTGATTAGCCAGAGTAACGATCACTCATTGACTTCAGATAACTATGTAATATCAGAGTGAGTTTTCATCTTGATATAATTAACTAATTCTTCTATTTCTCCTCTTTTAATTTGGCATTCCCAGAACCTTAGAACTTTCCAATTTTTAGTATTTAATGTTTCAGTTACGTATCGGTCTCTTCTAATGTTACGCTCGATCTTCTGTTCCCAATATTTTTTGTTTTGTTTCGGTTTTAAGTTTCGACAGTTATGTCCATGCCAGAAGCAACCATCTGCAAAAACAACGATTCTTAATTTTGGAAATGCAAAATCAGGTTTTCCAAAAAGTTTATAATTTCATCTCCATCCTTTTATATTATAGCGCTTAAATAGCTCAATTAATCTGAGTTCGGTTGATTTGTTCTTTGAAGATTTAACTTTCTTCATTATTTGACTTCTCTCCGCTTTTGTGAAAGTATCAGCCATTTTTGTTCAAGATAGTGATCCAGTCATTCGTGACGTTCAAGGACTTGAGTACAATTTCTAGGTCTAGTGTAAATGGAGTTTGTATTCCAATAACCAAGCAATGAGACGGTATGTTTTCTAAGATTGTGAATTGAGACCTATGTGGTTGCCATATGAACGATGTTCACTTGCTGATTTCTCACATCCAAATGAGTATACAAAGGAATTTCTAACTGAAATTAGTCTTGCTTTTTGGATTGTTTCAGGGTTTGTAGCCTTAACCGTTTTTGCCCCCCAAGCAGTATTTCCTAGAACGACATCATCAAGCCCTACACTTGATAGTTTCCAGTCTGCGCCAATACGAGTTGTAAAAATCTCTTCCCACTCTGAACCTTCAGAATTAGCTTTACCTTTCGTTACTAATAAATAGACAATCTCTCTAATGAAAATCGAAAATCAGTTAGAAATCTATTTAAATGATACAGAGGGGTAGAATTAATTACAGTTCGTAGTTTTAACGATTTCTTACTCATTTATTCCCGTACTTTATCTCGTATTCCCTTAAGACGAGACCTGTATCGATAGTTTCCGAAATAAATGGCAACAGCTTTTGAGCTACTGCTTTAACAATGTTCACAGGAACAGCGTTTCCAGCTTGTTTTCTTAATTGACCATCTGTAACAACTACTTCGTAATTGTCAGGAAAGCCTTGAAGACGGAGCATTTCTCTTGACGTTAACCGTCTTTCTCCGTTAACCAAAAGATAATTGTAAGATGCACCAGCCCTTAAAGCACAAGAATAAGGGTATGAGCAAATGTTCCCCGACTTATTTTCATGCCATATCGAAAGCGGATATGAAGATGTGTGCATCATTTTACGCTTATTTTGAATATAATCCGAGGCGTAGTGTTTCTTGTCAACACGTGTTTCTAATATCTCTTCAAGAGGAGTATAATTCCTTTGAGGACTTGGAAAATTGAATAATATCGGTTCTCTATGTCCAACTATTATTACTCGTTCTCTTTTTTGAGGAAGCCCATAATCGAGCGCGTTCAAAACACTATATTGTACATGGTACCCTATCTCTCTAAGTGATTCAAGAATAACTTTTAGAGTTTTTCCTTTGTCATGGCCAACAAGCTGCTTTACATTTTCTATAATAAACCCCTTTGGTTTCTTCTCATTTAGAATTCGAGCAACATCAAAAAACAATGTTCCACGCGTATCCTGAAAGCCCTTCATATGTCCAATAATACTGAATGCTTGGCATGGGAAACCGGCTAATAAAACGTCATGATCGGGAATATCTCGTTCAGAAATTAGGGTCAGGTCACCCTTTGGAAGTTCCCCGAAATTGTGTTCATATGCCACTTGACAATAAGGATCGATATCAGATGAAAACACGCTCTCAGAGATAACGTCGTGTTCGCTACAGGCTTGTTCAAAGCCAAGCCTGAAACCACCAATTCCACAAAAAAGATCGATATATCTGAGTTTCTCCATGTTCGTTTAATTTTCTTAAAGGAAAAAAAGTCATATGTATTTCCCGTTTTAATTCATTAATAACTTCGCAGTTCAGCGACTTTGCGTGAAATTCAATTAGATTCTGTTCGTATGATATTTAGCCCAGAATATTCCATACTCTTTAACCTCAAAAATATTTGAGCCAGTACAATCACATCTTCCATGCAGTATCCCGCTATTTTCTCCAAGCCATCGCCTTGATAATAAGTTTCATTTACCATGCTACCATCAAGACCGGTTTTACTTGATTCTATACCGAAAACGGATGCCAGTAAATCGAGAGAAGTATAATGTTTATAATCCCCGAATTTCCAGAGGTCCATCGTATCCAGATGCTCAACCTCCCAGGGCTTTTTTCCGGCCAGGTCCAGAACGTTTGGTAAAGGAATACCATTTATAAGCATTCGTCTGCTCAAATACGGAAAGTCAAACTCACGCCCGTTATGAGCACAAAGAATGAGATGATCATTGTTGATCTTACGGATTAGATCCTTAAAACTTTCCAGAAGTTCCTTTTCGTCATCACTGTAAAGGGCCTTTACTCTAAACTCTAAACCCTTGTCTTTGGAAACGAAATACCCAACCCCTATGGTAACAATTTTACCAAACTCGGCATAAATACCCGCCCGTTGGTTAAATAGCTCTTGATCGGTTATACCTTCCTCACGCTTTAAAAAGGCCGCCTTTCTTGACCATTGGGTTTTTAAACGTTCATCCAGGTTTTCGTAATCATCGGTTATCCCAACGGTTTCAATATCGATAAAGAGAATGTTTCTAAGTTGCATAGTTTACGAGTGCAGAATGCCTTTAGTCCTTAGTTCTTTAATATAAGTCAAATTATCCTCTGATATGGAGTCCGGCACAAACGTAAACCGCTTATCATAGAGCTGACCATCGATGTAATAGCTCACCCAATACTCATTATTTAGATGAAAAACTTCCGGCTGGATCAATTCTATTTGAGCGGTTGTTTTCGCTCCTACCGTTTCCAGGAAATGCCTAAGTATCGAAGTATTTTGAGTTTCTCCATTTTGCTCTCCATATCCTTTGGATGCGACCAATGTGTTTTCAAGGCTAACATCATTGTTGTTTATCAAATGAACACTCCATTCCTCCTGACCTTTTTCACTGCTTTTTTTCGCAATGGCTACAGTAACATCCTTGACTTCCGGTTTTTTTATATCATTTTTCATATAGTCAAATCCATTTCAAAAAGTTCTGCAATTTTTTTTTTAAATTCCATTTTCACCTTTTCAATATCATGTGGCTGGCCTAACTATGCTGCAAGCGAGGTTACCGCTTTATCATCAATACCACATGGTACAATATTTTTAAAGTAATCCAGGTCCGTATTAATATTAAAGGCTAGGCCGTGCATAGTCACCCATCTACTCGACTTTACGCCCAAGGCACAGATTTTTCTCGGGTTCTTTTGATCTACATGATCCAACCAAACCCCTGTTATCCCTGTAATTCGGCCAGCTTCAATGTTGTACTCTTTAAGCGTAAGGATCACCGCCTCCTCCTTAAGCCGTAAATACTTATCTATTTCTTTCAATTTGTCATCATCCACCAAGAGATTATCTTCTGACCCGCTTTTACCTAGGGTATAAACATGAGGGTGTTCACAAAACAGAAGATAGTTCCGGGTAAGAATTGTCGCTTCATTTCTTCGATTCTCGATCTTGATTTGAACAACGGCATCGAAGAGTTCTGTTTGATAATCCCAGGCCTTCTGGTAATCAATTACCCCTAAATCGATGTACTCGACGGATTTATTCGGATGATTGTTCATGGAAATTGTAAATTACAAATCTAAGCCATTAAGATAAGCGTCATTCTGACTTAGATCAGAAATCTCGACATGGTTGGTACTAATTTGGATGAGATTCCCGCCTGCGCTGGGAATGATGTTTTTTGTATTTAGCCTTATCCCACTGGCATTGAGTTATAAAGATCATTATTCCAATCCATAACGAGAATGAAAAACAAAGCGGAACTGGGAAAAGAGGGAGAGAAAATAGCCGCAGATTATTTAAAAGCGCGAGGCTACAAACTGCTTGAAACAAACTGGCGTTTCAAGCGCTCAGAAATAGACCTGATTTGCAGAAAAGATGATCTGCTGGTTTTTGTCGAGGTTAAGACCCGGTCATCCGTAGGGTTTGGACAACCCGAGGAATCTGTGGATGAGAAGAAAGTAGCAAAAGTTGTTGAAGGTGCAGAAGCATATGTTTTTCAAAACGATTGGAATATGGACATTCGCTTCGACATTGTATCCATTGTAATCAAAGAAGGACGGCAGAAAATACTACACCTGGAGGATGCTTTTTATTGATCAACGCTTCTGATAAATCAGTTTACCTTTAGGATTCCACTCCTTCCAAATATAGGGTTTGAATTCATTATCATGTGGGTCTTTGGAATAACGTACGATCTTCTTTCGTCTCCCTGAGGCGTAGTACTCCACCCAGTCTCCAACCGGCAGGTCCCAATGGTATTCTCCCTGAACCGCCTTTCTGCCATTTTCGAAAAAGTAGAAATAGTTACCTTCCTTTTCACCGTACTCAATCGGAATAATTTCTTTCATCTTTTGGCGGTTCTTGTCATAATACCTAACCATTGATTCTTTAGGCCAGCCTTTAAAATATTTTTCTTTATCGACTAAAAGATCATTCTTATCATAATGCATCCACCGGCCGTGCTTAGTTCCCATATAAAAAATGCCATCTTCCAATATCTGGCCATTTCTCATCTTTTGATACGGACCATGCAGTATATCCGCAAACTTAGGGTCTATTTTTCCGCCTTTTCTTACTTCCTGCCTGCGGTGATCATACCAGTAAACATCACGAACCTGAGTTTCGGGTTTTTCGAATTCCTTCAAGACATAAAAAAGTTCAAATGTAGTTTTATCTCCTACACCTTTTCTGGTAAACCTTTTTTTCGTTTTGATGCCGTAAAAGATTTTCTTTTTCCGCTTTTTCTTATTGGGCTCATAGATTTCTTCTTCTTCCTCGTCTTCACCTAAATCAAATGTGATTGGAGAATTTATACTAAAGAGGTCCGTGGTTTCTTGCTCTTCTTCCTGTGCAAACAAAAGCGTGGCAGAACTTAATAAGAGTAAGAAAAAAAAGAAGATCCTCATT
>ERZ1740062.1353-NODE-1353-length-10227-cov-5.798368_pt1 | contig 10227 bp, 8 predicted proteins | sample MGYA00581741_ERZ1740062 | MGnify/ENA primary metagenome ERZ1740062 (study PRJEB43018, sample SAMN04849747) | marine metagenome | isolation source: floating plastic debris | place: Pacific Ocean | collected 2008-09-01 | study: EMG produced TPA metagenomics... | reverse complement strand
GTCAAACAATCGACCGGAATGTGACTATGAATCCCCTATAGGTTGAAAAACAAAAAAAAATGCGAATAGTGAGCTTAACCGCTTGCTTTTGGTTATTAAGTCTATCATAACCAAGCCAGAAAGCCTCAGAATGAATCGGCTTTTTTGTACGAGTAAGCAATCCATACCTAGATAGGGGACTGACATGGACAACAAAGTGGAATACGAAAAGCCGACACTTATCGAAGTCGGATCGTTCGAAGAAATTACGCAAGGCCAAATCTGTGGCTCTCAAAATGACGCAGAAGGTGTTGCTAACGGACCTGGTGGACAGATCCTCTGCCTTTCATAAAGGCTGAACAAACATAGCGATTAGCCAAGACTATGGATAGCATTCCGTTTAGGGGACGCTATCTTTTCTTGAGGTCAGGATATGAAATTCCGGCGATTGGTCGATCAGGTCTTGCAGACCGAAGTGGACGGTGGCTTAGCGCTGTTGGACCCGAATACAAATACCTACTTTCTCTTAAACCAGACAGGAGCGCTGGTGTGGAGGGCATTGGAAGAAGAGGCGTCGATAGACGAGATTTGTGCTGCAGTCGCCGGTCGGTTTGATGTTACGAAAGATCATTGTAGAGATGATGTCACGGACCTGTTAAACTCAATGGCGCTGAAAGGTTTGATCGTTCCTAGCCATGAAGGTTCCGTTTGAAGTTGTTCTCCGAAAAGTGAGCAAGACGAGGCGATTGCCGCTCTACGTTCGAATTTGGTTGAGCGTAGCCATGGTCAGGTTGAAACTTTCGACAGCCGGCTACGTATATTTTGAGCGTTCTCCTGTCAAAGTGAGTTCTGAGAGACGGAACATCGATCCAGCTAGTGTGTCATTAATCGTACAGCGAGTCTCCCGGTTCGTTCCCGGAGCTCTTTGTTTAGCACAAGCCGTTTCTGCGCAAAGAATATTGGCCCGTTTCGGTTTCCAGACGATTATGCGGATTGGAGTTAAGTCGGAAGCTACTGGAGAGCTGGAGGCTCACGCTTGGTTAGTTTGCGATGATCGCGTTATTCTTGGTGGAAACGATTCTCAGTTAAGAGACTACAAGGTAATTACTGATATGCAATCAGCGACCGCCCTATGACGCTGTTCGCTGGAATGGCGACTGTTGGTTATATGGATGCAGAAGCTGGCGCGTCCAAGCGCATGCTTTCCGTTGTAGACGCGCCTCACCATTTTGAGCTGAAACACTACCACGACTCGCACATTGACCTCGCGAGTAAAACCTCTGGTTCGGTATCTGAATTTTATGCAGACGATAAGGTTTGCGTTCTGGCGGGCGGTCTAGTGGAGAACAGTCCCGAACTTCTGGGTATCCCTGCAGATAGATCCAATACCGGAAGAATACTCGCCGATGCGTACAAGAAGTGGGGCGAGTCTCTCGTTGATCATATTTTTGGAGAGTTCACTTTTGCGATATGGGATAAACAAAATAGATCGCTGTTTTGTGGACGTGATCGCTTTGGGAAAATGCCCTTTTCCTATGAAGCGACCGATGATGGAATATTGTTTTCTACAGACTTTATTGCCGTAGCAATGGGGCAGTCTTCAGTTCCGATCGTGAACTCTTCTTGGATCGTCGGCTACATCAAAGACTCTGTCTTAGACCAAGAAAGCACGCCGTTCGAGCGGATTAAGAAACTGCCGCCAGCCTGCGTCATGACTTGGTGTAATGGCGATCTAGTGGTACGCCAGTATTGGTCATTTGACGATATTGGGCCTTGCTTCGAGAGCTTGGATGCTTCCGTCTTGTTATCTCATCTGGAGCATTCTGTGGAACATAGAATGCTAGGCTCAAACAATGTTGCGATGCTAAGCGGAGGCTTGGACTCAACCTCGATTTTTGTCCTGGCTCGGGATCTACAAAACAAAAAATCCCAAAAACCAATCTCTTCAGTATCGCTCGTGTTTGACGATCTCCTGGAGGAGGACGAAAGACCCTTTATCGATTGTATTCTTGGTCAGGGCGAAGCTGATCCTCACTTCGTAAACGCGCAGGAGTATGACGTCATCTCCGCAATAGATCGTTTGGTCCGTATTCAAGGCGGACCATATGCAGGAATCGGTGCGCCGATTCTTGTGCAGGCGATAGACAGGCTGGAGTATCTAGGCTTTGAGTCGGTGCTGGACGGACATGGCGGGGATGAAGTTATTTCGAGCCCGGGCGCGATGCGTCATTTTGAACTTGCAAATGAAGGAAAGTGGATCACGCTGATTTCCGAGATGCGGCAATTACTGCGGCACTCCGAAATCGGCCTCTCCGAAATGGTTGGGGCCTTTGCTTCGCATTACGGAGCGAAAGGGCGAGGCGTCAGTGCTAGACTGGTTCGTAAGTTCTATTGGAAACTGAAAGCACTGAACAAAGCTGAGCCCACGACGAGTTTATTAAACCCGGATTGGAATACACATGATTCCGCTTCTTTAGCGGATCGCATCGCAAAAAAGTGGCTCGGAACTAGTCATGAAAACGAAAGGTCTTATCAACAGTTCGTTTTATCCGGACCATTACAATCCGATGCTTTCGAAAGACTGCATCGACTTTATCGTTCTCGCGGTATCCGCGCTGAATTTCCCTTTTGGGATCACAAAGTGGTAAGCTATTGTCTTCGCGTTCCGAGTGATCAAAAGCTACGAAATGGCGTTCCTCGAAGCCTTATTCGCTCAGCCATGGGACGTCGGCTGCCTCCGATGATTGCAAACAGAATTTCCAAGTTCGATTTCTCGGATGCGCATATACGCAGCTATCAGTCTAGCATTCAAAAAATCCAAGAATATGCATCAAGTCCTGGTCATGTAGCTTTCGACTACGTAGACCACTCTGTATTCTCGTCGGCTGTATTGAACTTGCAGCATGAACGCATCCAGATTCGCAAAGAAGCTCACCGTAAAGTTTGGACTACGCTCAATCTAATGTTGTGGTTCGATATGATCGCGCAATTTGAACCGCTACAGAAGGCTGATTAAAACTACGATGATTGATGAACAAAATTTTGTGTATGAAGTATATGGCCTAATTATTTCCTCTCCGTTTGAAATAAAAGAGCTTGAGCCTAGCAAAGATGCGGTGCCAATCGATACCCAGATTGTACTCACAAAATTGGGTCTCCTGGTTCCTAACTCTGAACTTAGTTATTCATTCTCGAAAGAACGACAAACGATTATCGTCCCTGTGGTTGGAGCGTTTGTAATCGAAGGCGTGAACACCGTGTTAGTAGAGCCAGCGGAGGGAGTAACAGAGGCGTTGCTATCGGTTGCGGTATTAGGCCCGGTCTTAGCAATTTTGCTTCATCTGCGCCGACGGTTCGTGCTTCACGGAAGCGCGGTCATCCATGATGGAAGGGTGTTTGGCTTCGTCGGCGATAAAGGCGCGGGAAAATCAACACTGGCAGCCATGTTGTTGAAAAATCAGAGTGTAGATTTTTATACCGACGATTTACTGGTTGTTTCAAGTGAATTAAGGGCGTTGCGCGGATATCCGCAGATGAAGCTCTCAGATGAAGCCTTGCAACATGCCAATCGTCAGATTGGCCGTGTTCGCGATGCCCCGCATCAAGAATTTCCGAAAAATCAGTTCCTACTGAACCAGCAAGCCGTCTCAAAGTCATTACCGATCGGTGGAATTTACGAATTGCGTCGAGCATCCAGAACGAAAATCGAGGACTTACAGTTACATGATGCCATACGGGTTTTGCTAAGGTTTAGCTATATTTCGAGGTATGAAAATCGAATAATGAGCACTGGCGAAAAGCAGCACCTCTTCGATGTCTCGACCCGATTGGCTGCCTCTGGAGCAGTAAGTCGGCTCTATGTGCCTGAAAACATAGCAGAACTGGACCAGGTTTTTGAAGCAATAACCGAAACAGCCCAGGGTTAACAACGAAAGACCTAGTTTATCTGTAGTGCTTTGCTTGTTTTCGAAAAAGTTGGTCGTAACGCCCGCGTAAGCTAACTAGTTCATCATGGGTGCCTTGCTCCACGATTTCGCCATCGGCCATAACATATATATAGTCCGCTTGTCGGATAGTGGAAAGGCGGTGGCTTATTATCAAAGCACCTCGATCACCAATTCGCGTTCTGAAGTTCTCAAATAGTTCGAACTCTGCCTTTGCATCCATTGCGCTAGTAGGTTCGTCCAAAATTAAAAATTTTGAAGTCGCATAAAGCGATCGAGCTAGTGCAATTCGTTGCCATTGACCGATGCTTAAGTCGTGCCCTTTATCGAAGATCTTAGTTAGTTGAGTCTCATAAGAATCCGGAAGAGCCTCGATAAACCCTGAAGCGCCAGCTTTCTCTGCAGCTTCTGATATCGATCCTTCTGAAGCTGATCGCCCAACTTCACCAAATCGAATATTCTCTGCCACGGTGTCAGCGTAGATGGCGTAGTCTTGAAATACTACGCTCAATAATGCTCTAAAAGCGTGCGGGTCAAATTCTCGAACATCTTGCCCTTCCAGCAATACATGACCTTGGGTTGGATCGTAGAGCCGTGTCAGAAGTTTGATCAGCGTGGTTTTTCCAGAACCATTCTCTCCGACCAGAGCCACGATTTGGCCTGGACGAAGTTGCATTGATACGTTTCGAAGCGCTGGATATTCTGTCGCATCGTATTGAAATGTTACGTCAGCGAGCTCTAAACCGGACGAGAATTTTATTGGCAAATCTGACGGTCTACTCGTACGCGCATTTTGAATCGGAACCGACAGAAAGTCAGTCAGGCGCCGCAAAAACAAATGGTCATCTACAAGATTCGAGATGTTTCCGACCATCTCTCTACCTGAGGTTTCTGCCCTTCGTAGTAGAAGTACGAATAACACGACGTCGCCTATCGGTCTGTCTTGGCCCAGAGACTGAGCTAACAACCATGTGCTTGCCGCCACGAAAACGATGGCGCCTAACGCAACCATCATGAAATCCGACAATATTCTTGCTTGCTCTATCTCGGTTTCGCCGTTTCTCAGTTCTTCTCTAATTTTACTAAACTGGTCGCGGAAGAATGGACCGATTCCGTTGATCCTGAGATCCTTCGCGTGTGCGGCTTTGGTCATAACAAAATCTAGATATGAAGCTCTTCGCTCTTTTTGGGCGCGAGACATTCGCCACTTAAACAGCTTTCGCGCGTGATGGATTCTGATGAATAGGGCGATTAAAATTGGAATGAGTAGTACCGGGAGAAGTCGGTATTCGATTGAGCTAATCAGCACCAAAACGCCAACGAGCGTAATCATTGCTCGAAATGAAATCACTACATTCGATATCAATTGAGCGGGGCGACGTGATCCGCCCTCACGAGCACGTTCCAACGCGTCATAGTATTCTGGACTCTCATAGTAACGAAGGCCCACTGCAATTGCGCGGCCATGAATCTCGCGGTCGACATAGTCACTCACCAGGAAACCTTGCCGCATCCGCAGGATCGCGGCCAGATTTTGCGCGAGAGCCGCCAGCAGTATGACACCTCCAGTTGCGCACAACACGTAAATCAATTCCGCGGAAATTCCTGGTTCTGCAGAAGCCAAATGGGCGCTTATTGAATCTACCAGTAGCTTAATTGTGTATAAAACAAGTAGAGTCATGATCGCTTCGATCAATGTCACTGCCGTAACTGCGATACTAAGAGAAGGCGCCGCATTTTTTAATATCGATAAAACATCGCGCCACAACTCTAAAAGCTGCTCTATTCGCGTTTTCATCATTCCTAATCGATCCCAATTTTTGATCGAGATTCTGCCTCAGATTCTACAACAGTCTTATCCATGCTTTTAGCAACTTTCTGGCCTAAGTTTAGAAACGGTCTTTCTATGCGATACAACCAAAACAGTTGAGCAGGTAGCGGATTCCGTAAGTACTGAGAGGGAACAGGACGAAGTTTGTCCTTCCAATTTGCTAGCGCGATTGATTTGAGCTTGTTACGTGAAACCTGTGATTTTGTCATGAGATCGTGCGAGTAAAGTTCTCTACGTAGCTCAAATTCCAGGGCCAAATCGCCTGCCAAATTCGTAAGACAAGCGCTGAGAAAATCGTTTGCGAGTCCCTGCGGACGATACTTCTCGCCTGCAGTGGCGGCGTCATTTACGAATTCGTTGAGTGTTATCGACGCTTCAACCGTGGGTAGTAGGCCAAGCGCGTTTGCGGTATCGATCAGGTCCGTTTTGCAAATTCTATTTGAGCCCAGCATTAAATTGATATCTGCAAGCCAGTGAAGTCGTGACCACATGTGTCTCGAGTGATGATAACAGACGTACGCGAAATGTAGTGGTTCATCGAGCGTGTTGAATGTGAACCCCGCAAAGTCGATCGACTTCGCGGACGATAAGGCTTCTCGATTGTTAAATATAAGACTACTCTTATCGAGTCTTCGATGAACTTCGATCAGTACTCCTTCAGGGCCTATCAAGCCAGCATAGGTTGGGAACTTCGCAATAAACTTCAAATCGTTGTCAGACGTGGCAAATACCAATGGATCGGGAGAAATTAGAACCTTGTATCCGCTTTTAAATGCTGTAAGGACCACTTCTTCAAACTGATCTTCGTCAACCAATACGTCGATATCTCTGCACAGTCTGTCGCTATACTGGCCACCGAACTGTGTTGAAAGGGCAATACCTTTTATGTAAGCGTGTGAAACATTGAGAGGCGCTATGCAAGTTTTATGAAATGCTATTTGCGCCGATGCTACCTTCATCGCTCTGACACGAGTGTAGTTACAAGACTTTCCCAGCCGCTCAAGTGCTCCTGAGGGCACGATCTCATTTCCAAAATTGGATAGTGCCCGATGTAGATACGATGCGGAGAATTTCCGATCGGCTGTGTCCACAACATAATCCCAATCGGAAACACGTTCGATCAACGTTGCCAGATAATCTAACTCGCTCTTGCGGAAACTCACTTTCGCAGTTGCAAGAAGCAGCATTGCCTCAGGTTCTATCACAGAACTGAAATTTCCATTTAGTGATTGTTGTATCATCGATCTGGGTCGTGTGGTCTTGTCTTATCTTATCTTGTCTTGTCTCGGATAGACTGGTTTCGATTAGCTGCGTTTCGTTGAATTGAAACCACATCTTTCTATTCTGTTCATGACTGAGGGCGGCAAAATTTGTGCACGCCTCATTTGTTTGACACATTGCGCGTCGCGCCCACCTCTTGGCCCCTTTTTCGTCCTCGCCCGCGCCATCTTTCGAACCCAGTGAATTCGGAGTCAAACCTTTTTTAGCAGACAAGGGTGTTCTGCGGCTGTTGCCCGTTTTCTATGTTGACTTCGTCTTCGGGCTGTTTCCTGTTCGTTCAGAATGTGCGGTGAAGCGTACTTGCGACCTTTCAATGTACGCTCTTTAGTCTCTGCGTTTGGTTTCAAACGGATTGTTCTTGGCTCCCGCGCTAAAGTGCATTCAGAGTTGCACACCGTTTGGCATTTGGATTGCAGGGGATCATGTGACTGAGTATCCCTCTTGTGCGGCTGTTTCTTTGAAGTTATCCAAATCTAGAGGTTTTTTTCGGTGGGAATAATGAAGTCACTTATCATGGCGCTAATGTGCCTGGCGTTCGGTATTGCCATATCTGGGTGTACGGGAGGAGTTGGGGCTGCTTCGACTCAATCCCTGCCTATTCCAGACCAAACTACATCCGTTACCTTAGGCGACGCTCGCATCGGGGCTCTCGACTTAGTGCAGGTCGAAATTTTCGGTGTGGAATCGTTGAACGGCACATATCAAGTTAGTTTTGATGGTCAAATGAAATTGCCGTTGATCGGAGAGATCGACGCAATTGGTATGACAGCTGGCGAACTAGCGTATGAGTTGGAAGAAATATATGGAAGCCGTTACCTCCAGGACCCTGATGTGAGTGTCTCCATCGTCGAAAGTACGGGGCGTCGTGTGACACTGGAGGGCGCTATACGGAGTCCGGGTATCTACCCAATAACCGGTACAATGACTTTGGTTCAAGCGGTCGCATTGGGCGGTGGGCCAGCCCAAGATGCAAACGCCAGAAAAGTCGTCGTTTTCAGACAGATCGACGGCGAGCGACATGCGGCGGCGTTCGATCTAGTTGCAATACGTAATGGAAACAGAGAAGACCCTGCTATATACGGAAACGACATAATTATTGTCGACGGCTCCAACATAAATGAAGCTTATCAAGCGACCATTCGTACGGTTCCGCTTTTGGCCTTATTCTTGGCTTTCTGAATAAGCGTTGGATTGGAAACGACCAATGACGGAAAACAACAGTAGATTACCTCAAACACGCGAGCGTGATTTAAGCGGTGTTGTGCCTATTCGCGACCGAAACAGAAGCGATATGCTCTACGCTTCTGAAATGGGATACTACGAGGAACCTGACAACGAGAGTTTTGACGCAAGGGCGGCTATAGCTATTCTACTTTCGAGAAAGTGGATGATAATGGCTATGGTGGTTTTGGGCTTAGCGATTTCGTTTGCTCTAACCCTGAGAGTTGTTCCTATGTACACGAGTACGGCGACGGTTGAGATTCAATATCAAGACGTCCAAATTATTGAGGGTACAGGCGTTGGACCAGAATTCGTCGCTGACTACGCATATCTCGAAACTCAATATCGGCTGCTTCGGAGCCGCGCCTTGGGAGAGCGGGTCGCCGAAGATTTGAACCTTATAAACGATTCGCGTTACGCTTCCCAAAGTCAACCGCGGGAGGTCCGCCTCCAACAAGCCGCAGCCCGTGTTGCTGCTGGGACGAGAGTATCGCCTGTTGGTCGGTCACGATTAGTCGGCATAAGCTTCGTGAGTCCATATCCACAAGAGACAGCGCGGATAGCTAATGCGGTTTCTGAGGCGTTCATTCAGACTAATCTGGAAAAGAAGTACAATACCACGGCCTACGCAAGAGAATTTCTAGACGATCGATTAGTGTCAACTAAGAGATTGTTAGAAGAGTCGGAGAGAAATCTAACGCAGTATGCCGAAGAACAGGGGCTTTTGGACATTGGCGGCTCAACTTCCGGGGCCGGCTCACTCGAAGAAAATTCGATTGTAGCTTTGAATGGAGAACTTTCTGTTGCGGAAAGTGCGAGAATACAAGCTGAGCAAGAATACCGAATCGCTGCGGCGACCCAACCACCGATAGAGCTGCTGCAAAGCAACACTTTAAATTTGTTGAGGCAGAATGAGTCTTCTCTCCGCGCAGACTATCAAGAAATGCTCACCCGTTTCAAACCTGACTACCCAGACATGGTCAGACTTCGCTCTCGAATAGAAAGAGTGGAGGAGCAAATTAGGACAGAAGCCGAGAATATAATTCAGTCAAGTTTGAACGAATTGAAACTGACCTATGAAGCTGCAATTGCTCGCGAAGATTCTCTTCGAGTTCGTGTAGATGAACTGAGAAGTGTTATTCAAGATGATCGAAATCGGCGCATCCAGTATAGAATTCTACAGAGGGAAGTTGAGACTATTCGTTCACAATACGAAGCTCTTCTGCAACGCTCCAAAGAGGTATCGATTGCCTCGGGAGTGGGATCGAGCAACATCTCGATCATAGACGCGGCACTCGTTCCAGGTTTCCCGTTCCAGCCAAATTTTCCGCGCTCTTTGATTCAGGCGTTCGCGGTAAGTTTGGCGTTCGGAATTGGCCTAGCGTTTATTCTCAGCTATTTCGATGACACAATAAAGTCTCCGGAAGATGTCAGAAGCAAACTCGGCATTCCCACGATTGGTATCGTGCCGTTGCTTCCGAAAAAAGGCGACGTCGTTACGGATGCCTTGGCGCAGCCGAAGTCATATATCGCAGAGGCCTTCGCTGCCGCTCAAACCGCACTAGAGTTTTCGACGACCGAGGGTTTGCCGAGATCAATACTTATCACGAGCACTAAACCTGGCGAAGGAAAGACTTCGACAACGGTATCTTTGGCTATGGCTTTTGCTAGAAGTGGGAAACGGACGCTCATTATAGACGCCGATATGAGGAAACCTTCTTTCATTGTGGACTCCAAGCGTTCTATGGGGTTGTCGGGCCTTCTGACTGGCGATGAGGTCTTAGAGGGGCACGTTTTGCGCTCTAAGACGGACCGATTGTTTATTCTGCCTGCGGGTGTCGTACCTCCCGATCCTGCTCAGTTGCTTTCGGGCCCACGTCTGAAAGAAATTATTCAAGCGGCAGAAGCGACATTCGAGATTGTGATCATTGACACACATCACCTCAAGAACAAAAACAAAATAAAAAGACT
>ERZ1740062.1352-NODE-1352-length-10228-cov-15.734002_pt1 | contig 10228 bp, 7 predicted proteins | sample MGYA00581741_ERZ1740062 | MGnify/ENA primary metagenome ERZ1740062 (study PRJEB43018, sample SAMN04849747) | marine metagenome | isolation source: floating plastic debris | place: Pacific Ocean | collected 2008-09-01 | study: EMG produced TPA metagenomics... | reverse complement strand
ACAAATGGGCGATCGCACAACGGGGACATTGTTATCTGATGATAAAACAATATGAGAAAGCACTTACAAATTTAAACCGCGCTGTTGAATTAGATAAAGATAGCGATTGGAAATTGTATTTACGTGCTTTAGCTTATAAAGCACTCAATCAATCACATCAAGCACAAATTGACCTCGCAAAAGCTGTCGAACTCGCGAAACCGAAACATCAAGAAAATCCTCAAGATTGGCGTAATACTTTTAATTTAGCTCTTTATTATTTAGCCGTTGATTATACCCCCACAGCAAAGTACTTATACGAATTAGCGCTATCTCAAGATGCTTCACAAAAAAGTATTCGCGACGCTATCAGGGACTTGGATGACTTTTTAAAGCTTTTTCCTAACCATGTTGAAGCGGAGAAAATGCGAAAGTTATTAAATTCGGTTTTGAAGTAGACGTTTTACAGTAGTGATTATAAAATTTGACGATTTTTCAAGTAACTTTTATTCATACAAATTTTTTGGACATCTTCAGGACTTACGCAAAATCAACCTAATTCCGTCATTACGTTCGCGTAGCGTATCCGTAGGATAAACGATAGCGACGTATAAGCTCTGTCGAGCACGCTCCGCGAACGCAAGGTTTATTGCGATTGCTTCCCTACACTACGTTCCGATCGCAATGACAAATCTTTGTTGCGTAAGTCCTGATCTTTATATTTCATAGTTGGAGGGGTTTGAGGGAAAATCCCCCAAGTCTCAATACGGTTGCTGTTAAAGCTAAATCTCAACATTGATGTAGGTTGAGTTGAGGAAAAAAAAACCAATATAGCACTACGCCGGATATTTTAGGACATTTTTATGTTTCTTATTTGGAGGGGGTTTGGGGGACGCAACCGTCCTCCCAATCGGGGGTTTGGGGGAGAATCCCCCAAGTCTTTCTTCTTGTGAACAAACGTCCTAACCCAAAAGTGTACTGCTATATTTATTAGGTTTGGTTGGGTTTGCTATCCCTTAACCCAACCTACGAAAAGACTTAACTCAACTGTATTGTCCCAAGTCTTCCTTCTTGTGAACAAACGTCCTAACCCGAAAGCGTAGCGCTTATACTATCCAATCCCCACTGCTAAACTAGGAATAAATGGCTTTCTTTATCAAATGACTATTAGTGCAGCAGTTACAAATAAGATTAAGACATTAAACGACCTACAAAGACGCTGTAATCTACATCAAACAGAAGAAGATGGCTTTTTTAGTGAATGGACAGAAAACTTACCTCAACTAAGCCATATAGAACAAACTGCAATTGCACGTATCAAAAAGCGTTACGATTATCACCGAGCTGATGGTTTACTCCTAGAAGGTACTGTAAACTTGTTAGTGGTTTCTCCTTTACTAGAACTTGTAGGCTTTCTCGATTCACCATTCAGAATTCGTTCACCCTACGGTATCGACTTAGAACTGGAAGACCCAGAAGAAACAATTCGCGGTTTTATCGATACTTTGGTTATAGAAGAAAAACTCTGGATTTTAGTGATTGAATCTAAACGAACCAGCATTCCAGTTGTCGCAGCACTACCACAGTTATTAGCTTATCTTTTAACAGCACCTAAATCTCAGGATACAACTTTTGGTATGGCGACTAACGGAGATGAATTCGTATTTCTCAAATTAACTACGGGAGACAAACCCTTATTCGATACATCCCGGACTTTCTCTTTATTTCCCCGTCGTCATGAATTAGGTGAGGTGTTACAGATTATGAAACGATTAGGAGAAGTTGTGAAAAGTTGATTTGAATTTAAAGTAGAGACGTTCTTATCAATCTCCTCTCCACCGAAGAGTATGTCATATGATGTCCGGATGATTAGTTATTATTCCCGCATCTGTGCGAAAAACTAGAAATCCTCTTTCCCCCTGCTCCCTGCCCCCTGCTCGTTTTATTACAAGTGTTTAAACGGACACAATATCATATTATTTCTCTCCTTCCCGAAAATAAGGAATTCCCAAAGAAGAAGGAGGTGAACTTTTGCCAAATCTCCCCAAAAGAGCAAATAAAGCGATCGCGTAAGGTAGCATAGTTAAAAATTGGTATGGTATATTGACGCTTAATGCTTGTACTCTTAACTGTAATGCTTCTGTAGCGCCGAATAACAGACAAGCAAATGCGGTACCGATGGGATGCCATTTTCCGAATATTAAAGCCGCGATCGCAATAAATCCTTTTCCTGCACTAATCCCTTCGTCAAAAAACTTAATATGTGCAACAACTAAATAAGTACCTCCTAAACTTGCGAGACAACCGCTTGTAATAACTGCTAAATAACGTACCTTTTGTACAGATATTCCGGCAGTATCAACCGCTTTGGGATACTCACCCACAGCCCGTAATGTTAAACCGGGATGAGTATAAAACAAAAAGTAAGTACTAAATACAACTAAAATAAATAGTAAATATACTAAAATATCTTGTTTAAATAATAGAGAACCTAAAATCGGAATATTAGCTAAAAATGGAATTGTAATTGCCGAAAATCCCGGTAACTGTTGAGTGCTGATATCACTCATCAACCTTGCCAGAAAGGATGTCATACCGGCAGCAACTAAGTTAATTGCCAAACCAGAAACTAACTGGTCTACTCGTAAACTGACACATAAAACAGCATGAAGTAATCCTACCATTCCCCCAGCCACCAAAGCTGCAAATAACCCCAACCAAACATTACCAGTTAATAAAGTAACTGCAGCGCTAGTAAAAGCACCCGTAATTAACATTCCCTCCAAAGCAATATTCAAAACTCCCGAACGCTCAGAAAACATACCTCCCAAAGCCGCATAAGCCAAGGGAATAGATAAATGTAAACTGGAAATTAGGTAGTCAGTGAAGAAGTTTAAGTTGGTCATTAAGAGTGAAAGGGAAAGGAAACGAATGAGTAATGAGTAAGGAGTAAGGAGTAAGGAGTAAGAAGTGATGAGTTTACTTAGAGAAACGGTTTGAGGGTTCAATAATCTCCTAACCAGTTTTACGTAGTGCTGTATAAGTAAGTAAACAAAAATATTTACCCTTTTTAAAAACTAAATAAGTTAACCTCAAACCTTGCCTTAGCTAGCCCTATGCTATACAAACGTGTAGCGTGCTCGTAGAGCTTATGTCTGATTACGGGAAACTTCATACGTAATCACATTTTATAATTTATTTGGTTGAAGTACTTAATAATTTTATAACCTACTTTACCTTTATGTAGTTATTCACTCTCCCCCCTATAAAATGGTTGAAACCCTTGATTTCTCGTTTAAAGGTAGAGAGAGTGTGAAAGGTTACTACTATTTCTGTAATTTTATGTTTAAAAATCTTTCCAAAGCCAAACTTATAGCAATAAATAAAACCGTTAAACCCTGAATCGCATACACTACTGTGACTGGAACCCCTGCATTAGTTTGCATTGCATTTGCACCACTTCGTAAAGCTGCGAAAAATAAAGACGCTACCACCACACCCAACACACTACCCCGACTGAGAAAAGCGATCGCGATCGCGTCAAAACCGTATCCAGATGAAACCTCTTCAAATAAACGATACTTTAACCCCATAACTTCACAACTACCAGCTAAACCCGCTAATCCACCAGCTAAACTCATAACTAAAACAATAGTCTGTTTTACAGAGATACCAGCGTAACTTGAAGCAATAGGGTTGAAACCAACCGATCTAATTTGATAACCCAAGGGTGTCAATTTAAGAATTACCCAAATAATAATCGCCGCAACTAAAGCAAGTATAATACCCACATGGGTGAAACCTTGAGGTAATATCATTGGTAACTGTGCAGATTTGGCAATCAAAGGAGAATAGGGACTGGGTGCATTTGCCTCCTTAAGAGGATTTTGTACCAAGTAACTAATTAAATTTATGGCAATGTAATTTAATAAAAGAGTTGTAATAACTTCATTCACACCTCTGACAGCTTTCAAATACCCCGGAATTAAACCCCACACCCCACCAAAAATAAAACCGGCAATTAGAGCTAAAGGAATATGAATAAAACTCGGTAAACCCTGGAAATAAAGACCTACAACAGCACTTCCCAAAGCACCAAGATAAATTTGTCCTTCCCCACCAATATTAAATTGATTTCCTTGTAAAGCAATTAAAACTCCCAAACTGGTGAATAGTAGAGGAGTCATTTTTCCCAGAGTATCGCCAAAACCATAATAATTAAATAGAGACTCTCCAAATAAAGCCGTATATGCAGCAATTGGATCTGCATTAGCCAGTAATATAAGAATTGCACCTACAAATAATGCTGAGATGACGGCTATAAGCGGTGATAATATCGGGATAAAAGTCTTCATAAATATCAATTATGAAAGAAAATTAACTATATTTGCAAATGAACACATGAAAATTATTACAAAAATAGAATAATTAGAATAAGTACTTAGGGACTTCCAATTAAAAAAATAATCAATCGTTTTGGTGAGCAGAGGAAACAGGGGAAGCGGAATACGCACCAAGAGAGAGGGAGAAAAAATCTGATAGTTGTATTAGATGCGGAAATTGAGCAATTTAATTTTTGGATGTCCCTTAGGCAAAATTAATTGTGCATTTGTCATTGCGAGTAGAACGGAGTGAAACGAAGCAATCTCAAAGTGTTGCGATTGCTTCTCCTAGCGGAGACGCTAACGCGTTTACGTAGTATAGCGCTAGCTAACGCTGTCGCTCGCAATGACACAAATAATTTTGCACACCCACTTATCATTGTAATTTTCATGGTTTGAATAAATAGGCGAATAGCATGATTTTTCACTCCCCAAAAATCCACAAAGTACACAGCCTAGTCATACACCCTTGTATACTAAGAATTCACGGGTTGTGTAAGTCCTACAACCTTGTTTAGGATCGCATCGATGTTAAAAATTATTTACATTTATAGAAGATGCTCCTGTTACAGTTTTGAATAGATACTTTCTTACTTTATGATGACTATGCATCATCATTAATGTCTTCATCCAACACCAGGGAAAGTGTTCCTATGCAAACTATTTCTATCAACAATAATCACAAGTTAAATCTATCTCCTTTAAAGGTACCAAATCGTCTTTTACTTGGTCCGGGTCCGGCGAATGCTCATCCTGCAGTACTATCGGCGATGAATACACCACCATTAGGATATTTAGATCCGGATTTTTTAAGGATGATGGATGAAATTCAGTCTTTATTAAGATATGTTTGGCAGACTGAAAATCAGATGACTATTGCTGTGAGTGGTACGGGTAGTGCAGCGATGGAAGCGACTGTTGCTAATGTTACTGAACCTGGTGATGTGGTATTAGTTGGTGCGATGGGTTATTTTGGTAAGCGTTTAATAGATATGGCTGGACGTTATGGAGCTGATGTCCGCAGTATTACTAAACCGTGGGGACAGGTGTTTTCTCTCTCCGAATTACGTCAAGCTCTTGATACCCATCGTCCCAAGATTTTAGCATTAGTCCATGCAGAAACTTCTGCTGGAGCACTTCAACCATTTGAGGGTGTGGGAGATTTATGTCGGGAGTTTGATTGTTTATTGTTGATAGATACGGTAACTAGTATGGGTGGGGTTCCCATTTATCTTGATGATTGGGGGGTAGATTTAGCTTATAGCTGTTCTCAAAAAGGTTTGGGTTGTCCTCCCGGAGCGTCACCTTTTACTATGAGTGCAAGGGCTTATGAGAAAATGCAATCACGTAAAGACAAAGTACCTAACTGGTACTTGGATATGTCTTTGTTAGCAAAATATTGGGGCAAAGAACGGGTGTATCACCATACAGCACCAATTAATATGTATTATGCACTGCGGGAAGCTTTGCGGATAATAGCTGAAGAAAGTTTAGAGACATGTTGGCAGCGTCACCAACAGAGTGCAGAATATTTATGGGAGCGCTTAGAAGATTTTGGTTTAAAACTGCACGTAGAAAAACAATATCGTTTACCCACACTTACCACAGTCTGTATACCAGAAGGAATTGACGGTAAAGCGATCGCGCGTCAATTACTTCTAGAATACAATATTGAAATTGGTAACGGTTTAGGAGAGTTAGCAGGTAAAGTATGGCGGATTGGTCTGATGGGTTTCAATAGTCGTAAAGAAAATGTAGATAAGTTAATGGAAGTTCTAGAAAAAGTCTTACCAAAATTATAAATAGTAAAGAGGTGGTGAGATAGTGGGGAAGTGAGGAAGTCAGGTAATGAGGTATTAAGGAAAGAAAAATAGTTTCACCATTCACCACTAACCATTCACCACCACCCCACAATACTAAATTGCTGCTCGACGAATTATCCGTCCAATACCCGCTCCAGCCTTAAGTGCAAACTGATTCCATTTAAACTTGATGGATGAATAAAGCTTAATAGGTGCTTGGGAATGTTGCCAATACAGTCTATCTGTCATACTAGGACCATCACCATTTAAAGCATTTACGATTAACTTCTTTCGCCAAGGTTTCACAGTTGGGACTGTAGCATGAGACATTAAAATTCCACCTGGTACAAAGTCCATACCTTCAGGACCAAAGGTAGTTATAGGGTGAGGAGTAAGCATCAATGCTAAGTTTAATGCTGATTGGTCGTTAGGGAAATATGGATACGTATTAGTATGCTGATGAGAATAAGGTTGTTTTAAGTCTAAATAGTCTTCATCGGCAGCAATATCTATTAGTTTCTGCCAAGTTAATAGAAAAGACTTATATTCTTTGGGAATACCGACAAAACCACCATTGTAATGAAAATCAAATTCTCGCTCTATCACCATATTTTGACTTTGCGCAAATTCTTTCCAAGCTAACTTTCTTGGGTGATTTGCAGGTACTTGATACCAAGAGTCACCACAAACAGAGACTCCTCTGACTACCCAATTTTCATAAAAGTCCCAACGACATTTATTGACAATATCTGGGTCAAAATAGAATAAAGCGTCTAAATCAGGCTGATATTTTTCCCAGATATCCCACATGAAGTGGGGTTTATGATTGGTCAAATGTTTAGATATTTCTAACTTAATAAATCGAATCGCACAGTCTAGATTAACAGTGTATTCATGATAACCTTCACCTTCCTTCAAATCAGTTGCCCAAGGTGGTAAATCTCCACGATAACCCACCCAGACAATACCGCGAAAACCATGATTATATAGGGAGTTTGTTAAAACTCCTACACCGTAATGATAATCACCTTCATATAAAGTACAAATAGCAGCTTTCATGGTTATAAATACTCCAATAATTTATCTTTAGAGACCAGGGTTATACAAAAATTAATAAGTGAAAATTAATTAACGTCAGTTCGGGTTAAGGATATTTATTTAATTGCAATCGTCTCAAACAACATAAATAAGTTGATAGATTAAAAAAATCAATCAACCACATAATAAGGATTTGAGCTGATCGCGAACTCAGGTTAATTACTGAAAATCAATAATTATATTTTGATTTATATTACAGTAGGCTAGGTTTATCAACAGGAATATATTCATCTATCTGATAATTTAATATTGCAGACTATTGAGATAGATTTATAAAATGAATAACAACTATTATTATTGTTAAATTGTCAGATAACAAAAAGTTAACGGTAGATAAATTTAACTCTGTTTAAAAAGAAATAATCAAAATCAGTTTCATTTGATACTCTTACTTGAAAAGTTTTATATCTCTTTAGAAATAGGTAGAAGCACTTATGGAAAAACATTTCTAGTCTAACCATACAAATAGCAATTGGCTTGACGTATCTTTTCTCACGTAACTTATATCATAAAAAAAATGATTAATGTCAGATATTTGACTTGTTTATACTAACCTTACAAAAAATAGCAACTTATCTTGAATGGCTTAGGAAAAGCTTTATTTCTCTGCTCAAAGTATTTTTGGCTTGCCATATTCATCTCAAGGAAAGAAAAGAGAATATTCATATAGTTTATTAGCGGCAACATCCACTTTTGGCGTAAGCGATTAGCTAATATTTACCAAAATTTTCTATATTTCCAGTTATTCTGTCTCTTCTTTACACTGCCATTCAAAATTATAAATTGAAAATTATTGGTATTGCTCTTGAATTTGGCATTTTGAATTATTATGGTCGGGATGTAGATACTTTGTTGGTGGTATTATCATATAAGTAATTATTCTATTTTCTTATCATAAAATATTTAAATAATGTTATGAGAGCTGATTTAAGCAGAATATCGACCAAGATATTAACAAAATCTCTTGTAATTGGCACTTTGCTGACTGGTGGGAACGTCTTTGCACAAACACTACCCTTAGCATCTAACTTGATTGCTTTTGACTCGGATAAGGGGGAAGAACTATTAGTCAAGAGTAAATCTAGAGAAGATTTTTTCCCGTTGAGCATGCAGTTTACAACTCAAGTTAATCAAGCATACTGTGGAGTTGCAAGTATGGTAATGGTGCTTAATAGTTTAGGGATAGAAGCACCAGAATCAGAAAGTTATAGACCCTATCGTGTATTTACCCAAAATAATTTTTTTAGTAATCAAGCCACACAAAAAGTAGTGAAACCTGAAGTTGTAGCTAGACAAGGAATGACTTTACAACAGATGGGACAATTGTTGGGTAGCTATCAGGTTGATGTGAAAGTTCATCACGCAGGTGATTCTAGTTTAGAGGAATTTCGGCGATTAGCTGCAACTAATTTAAAGCAGGAAAATAATTTTGTATTAATTAATTATTTGCGTAAAGCAATAGGTCAGAAAAGAGGCGGACATATTTCACCTCTGGCTGCTTATAATGAAGCAGAAGATAGGTTTTTGATATTAGATGTATCGCGCTATAAATATCCCCCTGTCTGGGTGAAAACAGCTGATTTATGGAAAGCTATGAATACTACTGATTCGAGCGTTAACAAAACACGGGGTTTTGTTTTGGTAAGTAAGAGGTGATTGTTAATTGGTAATTGCTTTGCTATTACTACCGGGACGGATTACCGCGATCGCAATATCGATTGCAAAAAATGCAAGTAAAAATATTTCCAGACCTTAGATGAATTTAAATGTGTTGCGGCAGTTAATACAATATTTTGTATGTTGTTGGTAACGGTTAATTGACATACTTCCACGGATTTAATCCGTGGGATTCTAGGTTCCAAACAGAAATAGCAGTTCTTAACTTATTCCCCGCAATAGAATTACAGAGAATATGCCAAAATACTTATTAGAGTAATGGTGAAAACATGGCAGATATAGTTGATATTGCTGTTAGTGCTGATTCTTTTAAGACCCTAGTTCAAGCCGTACAAACTGCTAATTTAGTAGAAACATTAAAAAGTAGCGGACCTTTTACAGTTTTTGCACCTAATGATGAAGCTTTTGCAAAATTACCGACCGGGACTATTCAAACATTGTTGCAAAATCCTCCCCAGCTAGCAAGAATTCTCACATATCATGTTGTCGCGGGCAAATTAATGCAGGCTGATTTAGCAAAATTGAAAACTGTAAATTCTGTGGAAGGTTCTACTATTAATATTAATTGTAATAATAATTTTGAAGTGAAAAATGCCACAGTTTTAGCAGCAGATATCGAAGCTGATAATGGTGTAATCCATGTACTTGATAATGTCATTCTTATGGGTTGATAGCTCCGGTTATTCAGTACAAAGGGATAATACTCGTAATTAGTAATTACGATTTTGACACTCTCGGGGTTAAAGTTTAATGACTGCGACTATTTTCCCATTTTAGTCTGCAAGCTGTTGAATTGCACTCTATATTTATGGGTGGGAGTATTTCAACTGTACTACTCCTTCTCTCCTCCGCTACTTGATAACTGCTGAAAATCTTGTGATATATAAATTTTTGGAGTTTGTCAGATTAACTAGTGTATTTTAGGACCCCATCAATATTTTCAATACCTAAGAGAGTAAGTCTAGTATCTTTGTAAGAACCCCTAATAGTACGACAGGAAGCTGATAAACGATTTCCACTTATAGAAATATTTCGACAACTTTTCTGATAAGAACTCTTAGCGTTAGGATTTCCTTCATATTTTAGGACTCCGTCAATATTTTGAATACCTAAGAGGGTAAGTTTAGTATTTTTGTAAGAACCCCTAATAGTACGACAGGAAGCTGACAAAAGATTTCCACGTATAGAAATATTTCGGCAACTTTTCTGATAAGAACTAACTTCACGTTTCTTAACTGTATTACTAGAGACAGGTTTAAACTTCCAAAGTTGTCCGGTAACGTTTTGGCA
>ERZ1740062.1351-NODE-1351-length-10232-cov-5.407291_pt1 | contig 10232 bp, 2 predicted proteins | sample MGYA00581741_ERZ1740062 | MGnify/ENA primary metagenome ERZ1740062 (study PRJEB43018, sample SAMN04849747) | marine metagenome | isolation source: floating plastic debris | place: Pacific Ocean | collected 2008-09-01 | study: EMG produced TPA metagenomics... | reverse complement strand
GCATCAGGGGTTTTTTCTACCTGGGCTTCAAATAATTCATGGATACATAGAAGGGGATAATCTACTTCTGTATCATTCCACTCACGCAGTAGTTGATGCTGCTCAGATTCTGTTAATAATGATAATTCTGAAAGGTGCTGCTGTGGACTAGCTACTATTCCCTCTAATAAATTCCGATAATGTTCCACCATCTTAGTAATGGTGTTGCTATCGAAAATATCAGTGCTATATTCTACTAATCCTATTAGACCTTGGTCGGTTTCAGATAGATTAAAACGCAATTCAAACTTTGCCGTACCGTTGTCAAAACTCAACTGATTTACATTTAAATTTGAAAACTCTACTGGTTCCACCTCTGCTAGTTGTAGGTCAAATTTGACTTGAAATAGTGGTACCATTTCACTGAGATTTCGCTCTGGTTTCAAAATATCCACTAGCTTATCAAACGGCAAGTCTTGATGGTCATAAGCCTTAATAGTTACTTCACGTACTCGACTTAGCAACTGGGTAAAAGTTGGGTTTCCAGACAAGTCAGTACGCAATACTAAAGTGTTAATCAGAAAACCAATTAATCCTTCAGTTTCGACTCGATTGCGGTTAGCAATATCGGTTCCAACTACAATGTCATCTTGATTAGTATATTTATGTAATAAAATTTTAAATACTGCTAATAATAATGTGAATAATGTTACGCCTTCTTTTATACTGAAAGTTTTCAGGGCATCTGATATAGTTTTAGATAATTTAAAAGACTCTTTTGCACCTCTATATGTTGGAACAGCAGGTCGGGATCTATCGATAGGAAGGTTCAAAACCGGGAGGTTAGCAAGCTGCTTCTTCCAGTAATTAGTCTGAACTTCCAACACTTCCCCTTGTAGATATTTTTGTTGCCAAACTGCCCAGTCTGCATATTGAATTGGTAGTTCAGGCAGTAATGCTTGCTCAGTGTTTTTATCAGAAGTAGATTGCTCGTTCAAGAAAGCCTCATAAAATACTTTCATTTCCCGAACAAATATCCCCAAAGACCAACGATCGGATATAGTATGATCCATAGTTAAGAACAGCACATACTCTTCCTCTCTTAACTTTAGAAGAGTTATCCGTAGGAGTGATTTAGTAAGATCAAAAGCTTTTTTACCTTCCTTAGTGGCTAATCTTTCAAGTTCTTTATATCTATTAGGTATGTCCTTCAAGTCTACTATTGGTAGTTTTAACGGCTGACTTGAAGCAATTAACTGAATCGGTATTCCCTGTGAATTCGTAGTAAAAGTTGTTCGTAAACTTTCATGTCTCCTGATAATTTGAGTAAATACCTTTTCTAATAGTGCTATGTTAAGCTGACCTTCAAGACGTAAAGCACAGAAAATATTGTAAGCGCCGTTGTCAGGTTTTAATTGCTGAAAAAACCATAATCTTTGTTGAGCAAAAGATAAAGGTATTTCGTCGGTAGAATTTTTTCTTTTTGGAATTTTTATTTTAGATATTTCTTGTGCTCTTTCTTTATTCAATCTTTTCTGCTTACGACGCTTTTCAAATATCTTCCGCTGTTCCGGAGACAGAGCGGCTATTTGTTGTTCAAAATCATTCATGAGTATATATCCACAACAACTAAAATTTAATTAAATAATTGCGATAAATAATAACAATTAACTCGAAAACGCTACTTCTTCTTTTTTTCGATTACACATATTCTTCAAATCTTTCAGATGAGGCAAACTCGCCATTACAGCGTCAAAATTATCATTAAAGTCAATCAAACAAGCAACTTCATCAACATCAGCTTTCTTTAAACGCTCAACCATTTGCATACAAGTTGTTTTTGAGCCAATTAAAGTTCTTCCTTTTAACCAACCTTCATAGGCAAACCGTAACAAGCTATTGATATCTACTTCTGTGAATTTCTTTAAATCTACCTTTATTCCAGCATCTCTTGCTAAACTTTCTAATAGATTGATGTGGGTTTTCAAATAATTATAAAAAGGTTCCCTTGCCGCTTCTTTTACCTTATCAAAATCTTCTCCTACAAACGTATGTATCATCATTGCCACTTTCCCTGCTTTAGGATCGTAACCATTTTGTTCTAAAGATTGGCGATATAGGGATATCTGTGGAGCAACTTCTTCTAAAGTTCCTCCTAATAGAGAAGTCAGTACATTAGCACCAATTTTACCAGCTTCAATATAGGTTGCTGAAGATTGACATACAACCCAAGTTGGCAGTTTAGATTGTATAGGTCGTGGAAAAGTTTTTACCTCAAAGGTATTTCCAGTAGCATCTTTGAGTTCAACTTGTTCTCCTTCCCAAAGCTTTTGCACTGTCTGAATTCCCTTCCACATTGTTTGTTTGCGGTTGGCATGGCTTTCGGTAGAAAGTACAAAGTCATCCATCGTCCAACCTGATGCAAAACTAAGAGCAACTCTACCATTTGAAAAATTATCAACTACAGACCATTCTTCAGCTACTCGTGCGGGGTTATGAAGTGGCATGACAAGACTTCCAGCGCGTAATTGAATTTGCTTGGTAATCATTGCTAATGCTGTACTAGTTAAGCACGGGTTTGGATAAAGTCCTCCAAACGGGTGAAAATGCCTTTCTGGAGTCCAAACGGCAGAAAAATCATTTTGATCTGCAAATTTTGCACTTTCTGTTAATAACTTATATTTGTTGTTATTAACTTTTGAACCATCTCCAGAAAAATAAAATAGGCTAAATTCCATGTCTTTACTCCTTAATTTCTACAGAAAATTATTCAATCTTTAATGAAATTGTGGCGTAGCAAAAATATTTAACAGTATTCAGTAAAACTATTCTCAACTATTGAAGTCCTTAATGAGAATTACTCATAATCTGTCACTAATTCTTGTTGAATTTCTGATAATGAAAGACCTTTTATTTCTTGCAATAAATCCGCAGTTTCTTGAATCTCGTCATCTTCTTGCTGTCGTTGTTTTTCAGCAATAACCTTAGCAATTCCACCTACAGTGGGAGCATTAAAAAGAATACTTTCAAGAGGTAATTCTACTTCAAAATTCTCTCGCAAACGCGAAGTTACTTGAACCGCGAGTAAAGAATGTCCCCCTAATTCAAAGAAATTATCATTAACACCAATCTGCTCAACACCAAGAATTTCTTGCCAGATTTCTGCTATTCTTTGTTCGATTTCATTACTAGGAGCTATGTAAGCAGTTTGTAAACTTGGTCTAGAGTATTGTGAAAGTAAGTCTTCTTGAGAATCGTTCGTCTTCTGTAGAGATTTGCGCTCTATCCATGTATTAATTCTAGCTTGCAAATTTCCCGGCGAAACAATAAATTGACTTGGTGAAGCAATTGCTAAAACTCGCTGGCATACGTCCCACGCTTCATTTGGTGTCATTGCTAAGTCAGTCAAACTTGTTCCCAGCCCACCATCTTTTCGTTCTTGCTTTTGATATTGTACAGCATCCCAGTTAATGCAAAACCACGGAACAATATTTTTGTGATTTCTCTTAACAACAAAGCTATCAATGAAAAGATTAGCTGCTGAATAAGCAAACAGTCCTAGACCTCCTACAATAGATGATAAAGAAGATTGCAATAAACAAAAATCTAATTCTCTATCTTGCAAAAGTTTTTCTAGTACATAGAGTCCATAAACTTTTGAATGAAATTGTAATTCGCTTTCATCTCGACCAATTTCTTGAATCGATAAACTTGACTTTTCATCACTCATGGGGGTGACGTAAAATACACCATGAATCCGCTTAAAAGATTCGTATGCTTGATTGATTGCTGTTTGCATTTGTTCAATATTTGCAGGGTCAGCCTCAACCATGAGTAACTCTGTACCAGACTCTTCTAATGCAAGTATTTTCTTGATGTAGCTACTGACAATATCCTGTTCTGGATGATTTGTCAGCCATTGTGACCATTCATCCCTTGGAGGAAGCCCTATATTACCAATCAAAATGAGTTTAGCTTGTAATGTTTGAGCTAAATATTCTCCAAAAACTAAGCCAAGACTTCCGATAAAATCTCCTGCAATTAGATAAATTCCTCCTTCTCTAAGTCTAGTTGTTTCTTCTTCCACTTGTTTTAATTGTTTTGGCTCAGTGGTTTGTACCCATCGATGACTACCACGGTAAGTAACAACCAAGTCAGACGGCTGAGTTGTTAGCTCTACCATGATTTGGTTTACTAGTTGTGTTTCTTGAGAAGCTTTTGATTCTGGAACAGTGATATCAATGTTACGGCAGGTAATATTTGGATATTCTTGGGGAATTACTTTACAAGCTCCTAAAACCGTTCCTTTTTCTGGAATTAATTCTTCTTGTCCGCTGGTATTATGAACGTTGTTGGTTACAACTACTAATTCTAAAGCCTTGGTGATATTTCGTTTAGATAAGGCTTTAGCTATGAATAGTGTACTGTAGAAGCCGAAATTCTGACACTGTTGAAAGCTTGAGATTGCTGATTGTATCTGTTCGGAGAAAGTTTGACTTAAGCTTTGAGTATTGGCTGTGACACCCCAAAAATGAGCAATCTTTTGTGGTACTTTATCTATTTCACCTAATTTTTGGAATAAAATGTCATAGTCATCTTCTTGTTCTGGGTTGATTGCATAAGCGCCATCGCTAAGTTGGGTAAATTTCTCTCCTACAGTTACAGTTATGACTTCTTGACCCTTTTGTTCTAATTGTTGAGCAATTTGTAAACCGAAGTTACATGAGTCAAGAAAAACTAGATAGCATAGCTTTGGCTTTTCTATTTCTCTTGCTTCAAAGGGTTCAAGTAAATTAACTTGTTTCCAACTAGGAAGATAAAACCAATCAGCAATATTTTGTTTTTTGCTTATAGCTTGGTTATCAATAGTGTCATTTATTTTTTGTGGCTCAATCCAATAACGCTGGCGTTCAAAGGGATATGTAGGTAAGGGAATACGCTGTCTTTTTTCCTCTGCATAAAAACCGTACCAATTTACTTGTACCCCTGCTAACCAAAGTCGTCCCAAACTGTTGAGTAAAAATGCTACATCCGACTGCTCGTCTTTCGGATGGCGCATCGAACTTAAAATTACTGCATCCTTTGTCTGTTGTTTGGCAAGAGTATTTAAGGTTCTACCCGGACCAACTTCTAATAATACTTGCTCCTCATCTTTGATTAACTCGGCAATACCCGTAGCAAAGCGCACTGTATGCCGTAAATGCTTTGTCCAATAGCTGGGATCTATTGCTTCAGATGGGGTTATCCAAGTTCCTGTTAGGTTGGAAATAAAAGGAATTTCCGGAGGATTTAAGTTGACTTGTTTGACTTCCTCAGTAAATATTCCCAGGATAGAATCCATCATTGCAGAATGAAAGGCATGGGAAGTATGCAAACGTCTACAATTTACACCTGCAAGTTGTAGCTCCTGTTGTAATTCCTCTATTGCTGATTCTGTTCCTGATACGACGCAGTTCGTGGGTGCATTGATTACAGCTAAAGAAAGCTTTTCATTTAGACAAGATTGTATTGCCTCCTGGTCAAGTCCAACTGAAAGCATAGCACCCTTGGGAAGTTGTTGCATTAGTCTTCCACGGACAGCAACAAGCTTTAAAGCATCTTCTAGGGAATAAACACCTGCCAAACACGCTGCTACATATTCCCCGATGCTATGACCAATCATTGCTACGGGAGACATACCCCATGACATCCACAATTTTGCTAGAGCATACTCAATTACAAACAGTGCTGGCTGAGTGATTTGGGTTTGTTGCAGTTGCTGTGTAGCAAATTCTGTTTTTTCTTGACTCGGATATAAAATTGCGCTTAAGTCAACATCAAGATGAGATTTTAGTATTTCACAGCACTCATCTATATGTTCTCTAAATACTGGCTCACTATCATACAATTGTTTACCCATATTCACGTACTGCGAACCTTGACCGGGAAACATAAATGTAACTTGGCGGTTGATTGGTTCTTGAAAGTGAGTAAATGTTCTTTGTGGGTCTAGATTTTCTAAGACTGTAACTGCATCGTCAGAATTTTGACATAAGACCATTCGACGATGGTCAAAAGCTCGACGACCAAGTTGTAAGGTATATGCAGTATCAGCCAAATTTGAGTTTGGATGCTGCTTGAGGTGAGTAACTAAATTTGTAGTCGCAATTTCTAATGCTGATTCGGTTTTGGCAGAAAGTAATAATAACTGCCAGGGACGAGAAGAACTAGAAGCTTGAGTAGGTGGAGCTTCTTCTAAAATTACGTGAGCATTCGTTCCACCAATACCAAACGAACTCACACCAGCACGACGAGGAGTACCGTTTGTCTCCCACTGCGAAAGTTGAGTATTGACAAAGAAGGGACTGTTATCAAAATCAATCTGAGGATTTGGCTGCTCAAAATGTAAACTGGGAGGTATTTGTTGATGTTTGAGAGCTAAGACTGTTTTGATTAAGCCTGTAATACCCGCAGCAGTATCCAAATGCCCAATGTTAGTTTTTACTGAACCCATAGCGCAATAATTTTTCTTTTGTGAACCAGCATGAAAAGCTTGGGTTAGTGCTGCAATTTCAATTGGATCTCCCAGAGAGGTTCCTGTTCCGTGTGCTTCAATATAGGAGATTGTCTCCGGGTCAACTTCAGCAATCGTTTGAGCTGCTTTAATTACCTTTGCTTGGGTGTCAATACGAGGTGCTGTGTAGCTAACTTTTAGGGCACCATCATTATTAATAGCTGAGCCTTTAATAACAGCATGAATAGTATCCCCATCGGCGATCGCCTCTTCTAATCGCTTTAAAACAACAATGCCTACACCACTGCTAAAAACAGTTCCTTGCCCTTTAGCATCAAAGGCACGACAATGACCATCTGGAGATAAAATTCCGCCTTCTTGATAAGAATATCCAGTTTTTTGAGACGCTTCGATCGCAACACCACCAGCTAATGCCAGATCGCATTCTCCACCCAATAAACTTCGGCAGGCTAAATGTACCGCAACTAATGAAGTCGAACAAGCAGTTTGAACATCTACAGAAGGACCTTCTAAATCTAGCTTATAAGAAACTCTTGTTGTGAGAAAGTCTTTATCATTTGCAAAAGTCAGTTGTTGAGGATCGACAGAATTTTTTATATTCTGATTAGAAAAAAGATTTATAAAATAATCATTGCTGCTTGTGCCAGCATAAACTCCTATGGAACCTTCAAACTGTTGAGAATCATACCCACTGTACTCCAGAGCTTGCCAAGCACATTCTAAAAAAATTCGTTGTTGAGGATCTATAACTTCAGCTTCTCTGGGATTAAAGCCAAAAAAGGAAGCGTCAAATAATTCTATATCTTTTAATGTAGACCCAGCTTTTACATAGTTAGGATTATCCAGTATAGTAAATTCTACGCCTGAAGATTTGAGTTCTTCATCCGTAAAAGACCTTATTGCCTCTTTACCATTTTGCAAATTTTGCCAAAACTCCTCGATATTTTGGGCATCGGGGAATCGTCCTACCATGCCAATAATGGCTATTTCTAAACCAGTTCGCTCGAAAGATACTGAATTGTTCATTTCATTTAACTCCCTTGCTCATTTTTAAAAATTGTTTGATTCGAGCTTTACCATCATTTAACTGTTGAGTTCTTGTTTCGGTTCGCTCTAAATCCTTCAAATCATCATTATTTGCTCGACTAATAAACTCAGCCAGAGAACTAATAGTTGGATACCTAAATAGTTCGATTATTGTAAAATCTTTCTGACATATTTTACGCAGTTGGCTATGAACCTGAACTAATAATAAAGAATGTCCACCAAGCTCAAAGAAGTTATCATGAATACCAACCTTTTCTACCTTCAGCGCCTTCTGCCAAATTGTTGCGATAGATTTTTGCAAATCATTTTGCGGTTTAATGTAGGTCGTTTCTAACTCTCTACGAAGATTGTCTATTCTGGGCAGTGCTTTACGGTCAACTTTACCATTAGGTGTCAATGGCAGAGCTTTCATTGGTTTAAAAGCAGCAGGTATCATATAATCAGGCAGCTCTTGCTTAAGAAAATTACGTAATTGAGAGGTGCTGAATGATTCATTATTCACTACTAAATAGGCAATCAAGCGTTTGTTACTAGGAATGTCTTCTGTAGCAATAACTGCATTTTGTTGGATTTGAGGGTGTTGGCTGATAACTGCTTCAATTTCTCCCAATTCAACGCGAAAACCGCGAATCTTGACTTGATGGTCAATACGCCCTACAAATTCGATATTGCCATCTGGCAGCCAGCGAGCTAGGTCGCCAGTCCGATATAATGAAGCTTTTGCTGCCGTTTTAGTTTTATCATTGTCCTTTATAAATGGGTTGGGGATAAACTTTTCCTGAGTTAACTCGGGCAGATTCAAATATCCTTGTGCTAGTCCATCTCCTCCTACATATAGCTCACCCGTAACACCTTGGGGGAGAAGACTGCCATACTTGTCCAGGATGTAAATTTGCGTGTTTGAAATCGGTTTTCCAATCGGAATCGTATTTTTCTTCAAATATTCTTCTAAAGCTTCTCCAACATCTGTTTTTAATTCGTCTGTCAACTGTAAAGGGGGAACTTTTTTGTACTTCACAGCAGCGTAATTATCAACTTTTTCTTTACTTTTTGCTTCAATTTGATTGGCAATTCTGAGTTGATCCTCAAGGACAGTCCGTAAATCACGAGCAGTCGTATTCGGATTGGATAAAACAGTCCGAAATACAACGATTTGTTTGTTTTCATCATAAGAACTATCCAGTAGAGTGGTTTTGGACACAAAGGTTAGTCCTTGTTCAAACTGCTCAAATTGTATTTGTGTATTTAGTTGATTAATTCTTTGGATATCACGGTCACTCAAAGATTTTTGCGCTGCTTTTGCTCTTAAATCTTCAGGAATATATCGATAATTAACGATATTCAAAGCTGGCTCCATTATCAGTTCAAATGGTTCCAATTGTTCAATAATTCTGGAAAAATATTGGGCTTTCTCTATGCTATTGTCAATCAGAATCTCATATCCCTTTTTACCGATAATATGAAGTGCCCCGTGTAAACATAATGAAATCGCCGAACGTGAACCCTCAATGGTGAATCTTCCCACATCGAATGTATCTCTCTGAGCCTGGTAACGCGCTGTGGTTGCGGTCAAGTTTAACATCTGTGGATCTTTAAACAAACAAACACTAATACCCTGGGGTAGGTATAATTGTTTATGCCCACAAATAGTTATGGAATGAGCTTTGTTGATTCCCCTCAATTTTCCTTTATGCTTGTCGGAAAACATCGTCGCACCACCCCAAGCTCCATCCACATGGAAATGAATGCCGAATTCTTGCGCGATATCGCCCATTTCCACTAAAGGATCTATTTCACCAGTTTCTGTTGTTCCAGCGATACCTACAAGAGCCAGGATGTAAAGCTTACTTCTCCTGCATTCTACTATTTTTTCTTTGAGCAGATTAATATCTAACTTCCCATCATCATTACTATCAATAAAAATAATGTTGTCTGTCCCCAGACCTAACATTGAAGATGCTTTATTGAGAGAATAATGCATTAGCCGAGAGCCAATGATAACGATATCGTCATATCCCTTCTTACTCAGAACCTTGTAAAGGCTTTCTTTTGATAATTCCCAAGAATTTTCTTCGCTTAATAATCCTGAATTTCGCGCACACAATAAAGCGCTGATGTTTGCCGTTGTACCGCCAGTTGTTATAATACCTAGATTTCGATTTTTCTGCTGAATATTTTCTTGGTAAAATTCACCCCTAAATCCATAAACGAGACGATGCAACATGGCGATCGCCTCTCTTTCCAAAAATATCAAAGACTTTGATGTCTCAATTTTAACCAGATTTTGGTTCAATTGCGAGATCATCTTGCTCATATCGTGCATAAAATCAGGCAAAGCCGATGTCATATGCCCAATGTATGTAGGAGAACCCGTATCGATTGTATATGGAAGCACCTCCTTGGACAATTTATCGTTATAATCGTCAACTGTTAAAGGATATGAGGGCAACTCACTACGTTGAAATTGTGTAGCCAGCATTTCTGCACTAACACCAGGTTTGGTAAAAGATTTCTGGTCAACCCCAAGAACCTGATTTTCAGTTTGCTCGCGAATAACTTGTGGCTTGAAATATTGCAGTATTCTTTGGCGTGTTTCCCAAAAATTGACTTCATAGCATGTAACATCAGCAGCAACTTCACTTGAGCCGTAGAGATTGAACAATCTGGCAGAACTGAGTTTTTGGTGAAATGA
>ERZ1740062.1350-NODE-1350-length-10232-cov-7.266188_pt1 | contig 10232 bp, 8 predicted proteins | sample MGYA00581741_ERZ1740062 | MGnify/ENA primary metagenome ERZ1740062 (study PRJEB43018, sample SAMN04849747) | marine metagenome | isolation source: floating plastic debris | place: Pacific Ocean | collected 2008-09-01 | study: EMG produced TPA metagenomics... | reverse complement strand
TGAATTCCGGTTCACATGAACCTTCCAAGCGGACCACTTCAATGGGGGCACTCCAAATTCGGTCACTCCAGACTTGCCATCGCAAAGCCATTGCGCGTCAAGTGTTCTCAGGCACGCAAACTTCGGCATCGTCCAGACCGAAGCGACCTCGGCAGTCCAACACAGATTACCACTCAGCAAGACGCCAAGGCAAAGCGAGAAGATCATGCAAACCAATCGTGACCCGTTTGGAGCTATTCAGCTTTGGCACAGGCATTGCGCGGCAGTAACCGCGATCATCTGATATACATCTTCAGCGCTGCATCCGCGCGAGAGATCGTTCGCGGGGCGGGACAAGCCTTGGAGAATAGGGCCCAAGGCAACTGCCCCGCCGATCCGTTGAGCTATTTTGTATCCGATGTTCCCGGCACTAAGGCTAGGGAACACAAAGATGTTTGCATCGCCCGCGAGCTGAGACGAAGGGGCCTTTTTGTTCGCAACCTCGGGAACAATGGCCGCGTCAAACTGAATTTCTCCATCTATCATCAAGTCGGCCTGATGAGCGCGGACTAGATCTACCGCCACCCGTATGCGTTCGATGGACTCGTGCGCTTCTTGCTTAACGCTCCCCATCGTCGAGAATGACAGCATAGCAATTCGCGGAGTTTGTCCGGTCAATGCGCTGAAAGTGTCGGCTGTAGCTATCGCGATGTTCGCCAATTCTTCGGATGTCGGCTGCATGATCAACCCGCAGTCGGCGAAGGCAACTGCGCGGTTGAACGGCTCTTTCAACATCATCAGGAAACAGCTGGAAACCACGGCAAAGTCAGGCGCTTTGCCAATGATCTGGAGCGCCGCGCGCACCGTGTCCGAAGTGGTAGCTACGGCGCCTCCAATGGTGCCATCTGAATCGCCGTTCCGGACCATCATCGCGGCAAACCCGAGGTTTGTTTGCATAGTCTCGAGCGAAACCTCCGCAGTCATGCCCTTATGGCGGCGCAGCTCAAGATAGCTCTCGGCGTAGGCAGTGGTCTTCGAAGACCTGAGTGGGTCAATGACCTTGATGCCATCGCCGCCGCCTGCTCGGTCCAGTTGCGCCTCAATCTTGACCGCATCTCCGATCAGTTGCACCTCGGCAAGACCATAACGTGTTGCTCGGATCGCGGCCTCAACAACGCGCGGATCTTCACCTTCAGACAAGCAGATCCGCCGTTTGGAAGCCCGCGCGATCTCGTAGATGTTATTGATCGTCTCCAAGAAACGTCTCCTCGTGCGGTTAGGTCAACACTGAGATGCCGATGAGGATGAAGCCCGCAATGAACACGGTCTCGGCTATGATCAGCGCAATCGCCTGACCACCAATGTCGAACATACGTCGAAGCGAGCTTTTCATTCCGACCGCAGCGATGGCGATCAGGAGCAGCCAGCGTGAGAGATCGCCGAGCGTCTCGGAGACGATTTCAGGGATGAACCCAGTCGAATTGATCCCCGCCAGTGCCAGGAAACCGATCACGAAAGTGGGCAGCAATGGTGGGCGCGGTCCAGTATCCTCGATCCGGCTGGCGCGGAAGACCATCGCGAAGATCAGAACCACGGGAGCCAGCATCGCGACACGGATTAGCTTGACCACAGTTGCCGCTTCTCCAGCGTCATCCGAGATCGAGAATCCAGCACCGACGACTTGTGCAACATCGTGGATCGTACCGCCGAGAAAGACACCGCTGGCCCGGGCGTCGAAGTCGAAGGATGTTGCGATGATCGGGTAGGCAATCATCGCGATGGTACTGAGGACGGTGACGCTCAGGACCGTAAAAAGCAGGTTGCGCTCCGAGTGCTCGTTCTTCGGGAGTACCGCTGCGATCGCCATTGCGGCTGACGCTCCGCAGATCGCGACGGATCCGCCCGTCAACAGGGCAAGCCGCCAGCCGCGTCCAAGCAGACGAGCGCCGAGTAATCCGAACAGAACGGTCGCGACCACACCCGTGACGACCAATAGGATAAGCTCGAGCCCGAGGCCAGCCAGCAGGTCGACGCTTATGCGCGCACCGAGGAGTGCAACGCCGACCCGCAGAACAGTCTTCGCCGTGAACTCGATCCCAGGCACGCACCGCCCGTCCTCTGCCAGAAAGTGAAATGCGATCCCGAGCAACAGCGCCAGCAGCATCGCAGGCGCACCATAGTGGTCCGAGATGAACTGGGAGGATATCGCGATCGTGACACTGACCATGAAGCCGGGACCCAGATCATATGCCTGCGATCTTACACGATCAACGAGAGCCGAAGCCGAGCTCATGGTGCGAAAGTCCTTGCTGTGCGAACACTGTTTTAAGGTGGCGGGACGCCCTCGGCGCCCCGCGATGAAGGCCGTATCTACTTCAGAGGGTGGGTGTCTGCTCGACGAAGTCGTTCTTGGAGATGCCTGCCACCGAAACCGGCTTCTTCATCGCATCGCGGCGGAATGGCTCGCCGAGTTCTTGGTTGAGCACAACTTCAATGAAGGTTGTAACGTTGTCCTCCATCTGCTCCTTGACTGCGGTGCGCAGGGCCTCGGTCAATTGTTCCATTCCGACGGCCTGCACACCCTTGACCCCGCATCCCTCCGCGACCTTGGCGTAGTTGACGCCTTCATTCAGTTCGGTGCCGACGAAGTTGTCTTCAAACCACAGCGTTGTGTTCCGCTTTTCCGCACCCCACTGGTAGTTGCGGAAGATGACCATGGTGATCGCCGGCCAATCGCCGCGGCCGCATGCGGTCATCTCGTTCATCGAGATGCCGAACGCGCCGTCGCCGGCAAAACCGACACACGGCACATCCGGCTGCCCGATCTTTGCGCCAAGGATCGAAGGGAGACCGTATCCGCACGGCCCGAACAGACCGGGTGACATGTACTTCCGGCCCTTCTCAAAGCTAGGATAGGCGTTCCCGATCGCGCAATTGTTGCCAATATCAGTCGAGATTATCGCCTGCGCTGGCAGTGCTGACATGATCGCACGCCAAGCCATACGCGGGCTCATCCGGTTTGGATCGCGCTGACGTGCCCGCTCGTTCCAGGTGATGCCGGGATCGTCGTCCTCGTGGTCCATGCCCGATAGCTGCTGTGCCCACCGCGACTTCGCCAGAGCTACCGCATCCTCACGATCCTTGCGGCCTTCGTCTCCGGCGGCGTCTGACAGCTTGGCCAGCAGTTGTTCGGCAACCTTCTTGGCATCGCCCTGAATGCCCACAGCAACGCGCTTGGTCAGTCCGATCCGATCGGCGTTGATGTCGACCTGAATGATCTTGGCGTCTTTTGGCCAATACTCCGTTTGATAAGCAGGCAGCGAGGAGAACGGGTTCAGACGAGTCCCGAGCGCCAGGACGACGTCCGCCTTCGAGATCATCTCCATACCAGCTTTGGAGCCATTGTAGCCCAGCGGACCGCATGCGAGCGGATGGCTGCCCGGAAACGCGTCGTTGTGCTGGTAGTTGCAACAAACCGGGGCGGACAAGCGTTCTGCAAGGGCTGCCGACGCCGGGATCGCGCCCGACAATACCACGCCCGCACCGTTCAAGATCACCGGGAATTTGGCGTCGGACAGGATCTCGGCGGCAGCGTCCAGTGCTGCCGGATCCCCCGGCGGGTGATCAATGCGCACGATCTGCGGCAGATCGATGTCGATAACTTGGGTCCAGAAGTCACGTGGTACGTTGATCTGCGCTGGCGCTGATCCGCGGAATGCCTTCAGGATCACACGGTTCAATACCTCGGCGATACGGGTGGGGTCTCGGACCTCTTCCTGATAGCAGACGCAGTCCTCGAACATCGCCATCTGCTTCATTTCCTGAAAGCCGCCCTGACCGATCGTCTTGTTCGCGGCCTGCGGAGTGACCAACAACAGTGGGGTGTGGTTCCAGTAGGCGGTGATGATCGGCGTTACCATGTTGGTGATGCCGGGACCGTTCTGCGCGATTGCCATCGACATCTTTCCGGTCGCGCGGGTGTAACCGTCTGCCGACATGCCCGCGTTCACCTCGTGGGCGCAATCCCAGAACTTGATACCCGCCGCCGGGAACAGGTCCGATATTGGCATCATGGCAGAGCCGATGATCCCGAACGCGTGCTCGATGCCATGCATTTGAAGAACTTTGACGAAAGCTTCTTCGGTTGTCATCTTCATGAGGGCTCTCCTTTGAATTTGTTCGGTATTCCGGGAACCTGGCGCAATGCTGTCAGGCTTTTCGATCCGCCAGGATCAGGTCGCTGGCCTTCTCTCCGATCATGATCGCCGGAGCATTTGTGTTGCCGCTTACGATCGCAGGCATGATCGATGCATCGGCGATGCGCAGTCCTGTCATTCCGTGAAGACGCAGTCGGTCATCGACAACGGCGAGTGGGTCATGTCCCATCCGACATGTGCTCGTCGGATGGTAGATCGTCTGGCTTATGGAACGGGCTACTTCGAGCAGGTCCGCATCGGTCCGCGGATCTGTGTCGGGCACGTGCTCACGAACGACGAAAGGGCTTAACGCCTTGGTCTTGGTCATGGCTCGAGCGAACTTCACGGCCCGCACAGCGCACATCTGGTCCGCTGGTGCTGAAAGATAGTTGGGGACTATCTTGGGATAGTCCTTGGCTAGGGGTGTCGAGATGTGGATGTGCCCTCGGCTTTCGGGGCGCAGTTGGCACACCGAAGACGTGATACCCGAAAACGGGTGCATCTCGATCCCCGGTTTGTCCGCACTGAGCGGTTGGAAATGGAACTGGATGTCCGGTGTCTCGAGACCGTCCATCGACTTGGCAAAGACTGCGACCTGGCTTGCACCGAGGCTCATTGGGCCCTTGCGGAAGAAGACGTACTGCATCCCGATGCCCATCCGCGGTATGAACCGGTTGATCGCATCGTTCAGGGTTTGGCAGTTGACCTCATACACGAGACGGATCTGCAGATGATCCTGAAGAGACTCGCCGACACCGTTCAATTCGTGCCGAACGTCGATCCCTGCGTTCTGCAGGACGTCGCCCTGACCAATCCCAGATAACTCGAGAATCTGTGGCGACCCAATAGCACCGGCAGACAGGATGACTTCGCCGCCTTGTTTCAGGCTGACGGTTTGCACTTCGCCCTTGCAGGAGTACTTGACGCCCGTGACCCGGTTGGGTTCGTCCTCCGCAAAAATCAGACATTCGGTGTGCGCGCCGGTGATGATCTGAAGATTGGAACGTTTCTTGGCTGGGTTGAGAAACGCGCGTGCGCTAGAGCACCGGAACCCGCCCCGTGCGGTTTGATGGAAGTACCCCGCACCCTCCTGATCCTCACCGTTGTAGTCGTCAGTGCGCGGGACACCCATCTCGACCGCGGCATCGATAAATGCCTCTGCAATCTCACTTTTTGCTCGTATTCGGGAAACGGACAGCCCGCCAGCCCCTCCATGGATCTCGGTCTCTCCATCTTCATGCTCCTCGGAGCGTTTGAAGAGTGGCAGGACGTCGTCATAGGCCCAGCCCCTGTTCCCCATTTGAGCCCAGTTGTCGTAGTCCTGCTTCTGTCCCCGCACATAAAGCAGCCCGTTGATCGAGCTTGAACCGCCCAACGTCTTTCCGCGCGGCCAGTCCAGGGCGCGACCATTCAAGCCTGGATCGGGCTCGGCCTTGTAGCACCAGTCGGTGTTCGGATTGTGCAGCGTCTTGAAGTAGCCGACGGGTACATGAATCCACGGATTCAGGTCGCGCCCGCCAGCTTCCAGCAGAACAACTCGGTTCCGGTGATCTTCGGAGAGACGGTTCGCCAGGACACATCCAGCCGAGCCAGCGCCGACGATGATGAAGTCCGCCTCGATCCCGTCCATGTCGCCGCCTCCAACCCAGGGGTGATTCTTTTTCTTGCTTCCCCATCAATATTCTGCATTTAATGAGACTTCAAGTCCCAATAATGAATCTAATCAGGAGGAAAGAATGCACTTTTCGGACCGGATCAATCAGATCTCGCGGCGGGACCTGTTCCGCATCGCGGGGCGTTATGGTCTCTCGTCGACGCTCCTTGCAGCGGGCGGACTCGGAGCCACCGCATCACTCTCCAGCATCGCTCAAGCTGCTGAATCAACTTATGAAAAGCGCTTTAGTAAGGAGCCGAAGTTCACCCTCAAGTTCGGTGCGGCAGGCTTCAATGCACGCAACCTGCTGATCGAGCGCGCGGGTGCGCTGTTCTTTGCTCAAGACCTCGAGGAGCGGACGGACGGAGAGATTCGAATCGAGTTCATCGGCGACAACCAGCTTTGTGGTCAGTTGTCTTGTGTGAAGAAGACCCAGCAAGGCATCGTCGACATTTATGCGGCCTCGACCCAGAACTCAGCGGGCGGCGCCCCGTTCCTGAACGTCCTCGACTATGCCTATGTGTTCCCAGGCCGTGCTTCACAGTACCACTTCCTCTACAGCCCGGAGAGCCAGAAGATCCTGCGCGAGCCTCTCGAGAAGCGCCACGGCCTGAAGTTCCTGTTCAGCCACTGCGAACTGCGCGGTATTCAGCTTGGCCTCAAATGGCAGGACGCGCCGACAGTCGACAAAATCGAAACGCTGTTCGGAACCAAGAACCGCGTGACGGGCACCCAGCTTGGCCGTATCGCCATGGAACTGCTTAACCTGAACCCGGTTCCCGTTGCGTGGGAAGAAACCCTGGATGGCCTTAAGCAGGGGTTGATCGACGGGGCCGAAACCTGGGCGTCGGCTGTCGCCTACGCCAACATGTCGCCTGTTGTCTCGCAGTGTGTGGATCTGCGATTCTTCTGCGGCACCGAGCACACCTCGATGTCCGGCAAGGTATTCGATAAACTCGGTGGCGAGCTGCAGGATGCCGTGATGGAGTCGGCTTACACCTCACAGGTCCACGTACAGGCAGCGAACGAGGCGGCCCTCGTCAAGACCGTCGGCTACTCGGATCCACAACTTCCCAACACGATCTTCGCACGCGACAACGTTCGCATGGCGTTCTTGTCGGATGCCGAAGTCAAGAAGGCCGAGGAGATGTGCTCGCCAGAATTCAACCCGGGGCCCTGGGAGCAGTGGCGCGAGCGCATCAACAAGTGGGCAGGCGGTATCGACACATACACCGAACTGCACCGCGTCGCCCGCGAGGTGCCCGGCGACATGCTGCCCGAAAACGTCGAGCCCCGCCGGTGGTGGAAGGGCGCGTAAGCGTCACAGCACATGCGAGCGCCCAGTCTTGGTGACCGGGCGCTCACCCACAAAACTCAACGACGAAGCCCGCAAACGGGCCGCCGGGAGGAGGAAAGACAATGCCTTCATGGTTAGAAGGACTAGGTGAGCTTTTTCAAGCGATTGCCGCTAATGATGCCTGGATGATGTCGGAGGCCCTGAATGGTCCGACTGCCTATGTGGTTGGCACCATTCTGGCTCTCGTCGGCGGCTCGCTTATCATGTTTCTGTTCAAGGCAGTGCCGCTGCTCGACCAATACTTCGAAAAGACGGTGCTCGTCTCGACATACCTCATCATTGCGGCGATCATCTTTGTCGAGGTGATCAGACGCTTCGTCTTTCAGGTTCAGGCGCCATGGTCGACGACATTGCCACCTTACCTGTTTCTCATCATGACCTGGGTCGGATGTGCCTACAACACGCGCTTGCGAGCCCATCTAAGGTTCACCGAGGTCCGGACGAACCTGCCTCGTCTTGGTCAGTTCATGTGCCTCACGCTGGATGCGGTCCTCTGGGTCCTGTTCTCGATCGTGGTGATCGTCACCACCCTCAAGCAAACGGCGAATTCGGCATCGAATTTCCAGATCCTGTTGGGCACCGACAACGTGATGCAGTGGTGGTTCTACATCTGTGTACCGATCAGTTGGATGGTCCTCAGCGGGCGCGTGATCGAGAACTGGCTGGACGACCTCAGACGCTACCGCGAGGATGAGGAGATGATCCTCCCGAGCGGTCTTGGCGGCGAATAGGGGGGATGGGAAAATGACTGATGGAAATCTCGTTGCACTGATCTCGATCGGCGTCACCATGCTCTTCATGCTGGGCGTTCCGATCTTCCTGGTCATCGGTTTCTGGGTGATCGGCTGCAGCTTTGTGCTCGGCCTGACACTGGACAACATTGGGGTCGCCCTGTCCGATGTGTTCACCGATGGTTTTGCTTTGTTGGCAATGCCACTCTTCATCCTGACCGGGGATTTGATAAATGCCTCCGGCATCGCGAAACGATTAACCGACTTTGCCTACTCCTGTTTCGGTTGGGTGCGTGGTGGTCTGGCGATGGCATGTTTGGGTGCATGTGGACTGTTCGCGGCGATCTCGGGATCGAACTCGGCTACCACGGCCACAATAGGTTCGATGATGCATCCGGAGATGGTGAAGGGCGGCTATGACGAGCGGTTCGCTGCGGCGACTGCCGCGTCCGGCGGTACGGTCGGGATTATCATCCCGCCTTCGATAATCTTCATCGTCTACGGCTTCCTTATGAACTTGCCGATTTCCGATCTGTTCGTTGGCGGTATCCTGCCAGGCGCGTTGATGGTTATCGGAATGCAGGTTGCCTGCTGGGCTATCTGTCAGATGAATGGCTGGGGCCACCTGATCAGGTTGGAGATCACTCGGGTCATCAAAACCGCCTTCGGCGCATGGCTTGGTTTCTTTGCCATCGGCCTGGTGCTCTGGGGGATCTACACTGGCAAGTTCTCTCCGACCGAGGCGGCGGCCGTTACTGTCGGGTTTTGCGTAATCGTCGGGCTGGTCTGCTTGCCAGTCTTCCGCATGCTGAAGATGGATTTCGACAAACCGGTCGAAGAAAAGAACTATGGCGACATGCTGCTCGTAAAGGGCTTCTCGCTGCTTGATATCCCTAGCATCGTCATACGTTCGGCCCAGATCACCGGCATCCTCGCTCCGCTGATCGCCATATCGGTTGTCATGCAGCAGATACTGTCGCTGTTAGGTGCGAAGGAGACGATCGAGACCTTCGTTACGGGAATGGGTGGCTACTATGCGGTCCTGTTCACCGCTATGGCGATCGTTTTCCTGTGCGGTATGGTTCTGGAGAGTCTGCCGGTTACGATCATTCTAGCGCCAATTCTGGCACCGATTGCCCACTCGATCGGTGTAGATCCTGTCCACTTCGCAGTGATCTTCCTCGTCGGTGCGTCCATTGGGTTCATAACGCCGCCATATGGCTTGAACCTATATGTCGCAAGCGGGGTAACTGGTGTCCCGTACATGCGGCTGCTAAAATTTACGGTACCATATCTTGTGGCTCTGTTGTCGGTGTGGATGCTGATTGCGCTTGTGCCGGATCTGTCGACATTGCTACTGCCGAACCGTGGGTAGCTTCGGGAGAAGGCTTTGCTTGATGACGAACAGGAGAGTGGCGAGACCATTCCCAGAAGCATCAGGCTGCTTTTGATCCTAGAGGAAGTCGCCCGCATCGGGACACCATCGACGCCGACCGAGATTAACCGCTCGGTCGGCCTTCCCAAGCAAACCCTGCACCGCCAGTTCTCCCAACTCGAAGACGCAGGGTTTCTGCAGCGCGAGCATGATGGGAGATCATACTCACCAGGCGCTCGCATGCGGTCGATGGCCTACGGTGTGATTTCATCCACTCGGATCCGTGCGGCGCGACTCGCTGTGATGAGCCGACTCGCTGACGACATCGGCGAGACGTGCAATCTCGCGATCCCGGAACGTGACGCCATGATCTATCTGGACCGCGTTGAGACCAAATGGCCGCTACGGATCCAGTTTCCGATCGGCACCAAGGTCCCATTTCACTGCACGGCCAGCGGCAAGCTCTACCTCAGTTCTCTTCCTCGAGCGCGCCTTGAGCGCATGTTGAACAACATGACCCTCGAGAAGATGGCGAAGAATACGATTACCGTCAAAAGTGGTCTGCTTGCCGAAATCGACAGAATTCGCGAGCAGGGCTTTTCCGAGGACAACGAAGAGTTCGTCGACGCGATGGTTGCGATGGCAGTGCCGATCAAGGATGAGAATGACCGACTTGTTTCGACACTTGCATTTCATGCGCCAACGCCCCGTATGTCTATGGAAACTGCTCACAGACACCTTGACCGACTTACACGTGCCGCGGATGAATTGACCCAAATATTGTGCGAGGACGCTGCTTCGAAGAACTGATGGCTGCAGGTGGCTTTGAGGCTACACCTTGTTGCGCTTAACCCTTGAACCGCAAAGTTCGATGCCGCGCCGAACCAACTGGACACCCTGAAAAACCTCTCGCTCTGACGGTTTGATCGTGATTCCATCC
>ERZ1740062.1349-NODE-1349-length-10233-cov-3.821478_pt1 | contig 10233 bp, 5 predicted proteins | sample MGYA00581741_ERZ1740062 | MGnify/ENA primary metagenome ERZ1740062 (study PRJEB43018, sample SAMN04849747) | marine metagenome | isolation source: floating plastic debris | place: Pacific Ocean | collected 2008-09-01 | study: EMG produced TPA metagenomics... | reverse complement strand
CCGTACAGTTCGTCGCATTGCCCACGCCATCGATATCAAACTCGGCCGTCACCGTGTTAGACAGCTCGTCGCGTGCAAGTACCGGCATTGCCGTAGCATCAAATGTCTGATCGATATTTGCAGAATAATTGACGGTGACCGTCGCCGCGGCGGGCAACGTGCCAAGCGCGGCCGTCAAGTCGAACACTACCGTAGTCTGACCGGTGCCTGGCGTGTTGTTCGAAATGGTGCGAAGCGCACCCGTCAATGCCACGGCACCACCACCATTTAGTGAAGCTGTCGCATCGTCGCTGAACGTTAACCCATCGGGCAATAAATCGGTGGTCTCAAGCCGGTTAATACCAGGCACAAACTCCGATACCTGAATATTGAAAGTATAGTTACGCGTGCCACCGGGAAGCGTGTCGCCGCTGTTACCCTTTTGGATAGCAACATGTTTCGCCGTATTAATGGCGCTATCGTCCGTACACTGGGTCGTATCCAGTGTATCGGTGATATAGACCGGGAACGTCGCGCAGACCTCAGCATCGTTACCAACCTGTCCCTGACCTGACGTACAGTCGATGTCGATCTGGCCACCCGGCGCCGCCGTCAAATCTGCTGGGGTAGTGACTGCAGCACAACCTACACCAGTGCCCGAAAAGGTTACCGGCCCGACGAACTGAATATTGTTGGGCAGGATGATCGGACTAATCGTGTTGAAGTCGAGCGGCGAAACTGTCCGTGTCGCTGCAATGTTCGCGCACGCCTCAATATCGAACTGCCAAGCGGGACCGGGCGGACGTTCGCCCTCGGCCGTCATATTCGTCAGTTCATATGTCACAACACGCGGCGTGAAGTCGAATTCGCTGGCACCCCCTGTCTGGGGACCATTGTCGCCCGTTGGCGTATTACCGAGTGAAAAAGCCGGCGTGATGCCAATCGCATTCGGTTGCAGCACGTTTTCTACCGCTGCCGGGGCAACATCTACGCACAGCTCCATCTCGAGCGGCGGCGATCCGGAAGTAACAGATCCAATCGGGTACTCGATCGTATATAGGGTAGCCCCTTCATTGCCGGTGACTTCCTCTTCGGTCACGGAGTCAATCAGTGTGTTACCAGGCGCTGCGGGGAATACGCCCTCGTCATTGATCGTCTGATTGCTACCAACGAAGCTCGCGCTAGCTAATGTCAGCTCAGGTTCGACGACAATTCGGTAGTAAGGTGCGTAACCCGTCTCACCAGCGTCGCTATTGGTAAAGCTGGCGTTGAAACAGAATTGCTCACCGACGAACCCATCAGCAGGTGGTGAGGTCGTGACTACTGGTGTTCCAGCAAAAGAGTCGGAGGCGATAAAAAGGTAAGCCAACGCTGCAATGCAGCCTAATTTACGTTGTCTCATCGCTACTCCCTTAACCGCGACATGACCAGCAATGAGAACTGATGTCCGTCGATATCCCCGTCACGGCGATAGTGCTCGTTGCCACTGGCTGTCTGCCAAATGGGATGCTGTAGCGGGCCGCCTTCCCGATGTATCCAGCGGATTGTTATTGAATGTGTCACCGATTGGCTACGGATGGCGCCACAACGCCACATTTGTTTGCAATCCACCGTGGTAGAAGCGACCGAATCCTGAAGTTCTTTAGCGCTTGACAGGCATAGCCCAGTCCCATAAAGTACCGCGCTCTGTCGGGGCTATAGCTCAGCTGGGAGAGCGCTTGCATGGCATGCAAGAGGTCGGCGGTTCGATCCCGCCTAGCTCCACCAGTTCTGCTTTTCCGGCAGCCAATAAAGTTCTAAGTCCCCTTCGTCTAGAGGCCTAGGACACCGCCCTTTCACGGCGGTAACAGGGGTTCGAATCCCCTAGGGGACGCCATATAAAAAACACCCGCTGTGTGCGGGTGTTTTTTTATGTGCGGTCCTATCAGGGGCTGAGAAGCGCCAGGTTTGCGCAGCAAACTTGGGCGGGTGCGAGTCGAGCGGGAACCGCGAGACCATTGGTCGCGCAGCGACCAATAATCCCCTCCACAAGTCAACACAGACACCTGAAACGAACGCGGTACGGGGCATTTTTTATGGGTGTCTGCCAAATCGGGGGAGAACCCCACGGGTTCGACAAAATGGAATAGCAGTTTGCGACGAGCAGCATCAGCTGCGGCAATCGGCCTCGGGCAGATTGCGATCAATCCCCCATCGAGCAAATACGGATGTCAGTGTTGCGCTGTTTCACAGCCCAGGACGGCCTGCGTGACAGTGTCGCGCAGTCATTGATGATCGAGCGTCACGGCTGGGGGTTGGCTGGCGTAGCTTTCGGTGGTCTGACGCGACCGGATAGTGCGGGTAAGGCACGTTTGTCCACCACATACTCATCGCTAGACTGGATACCCCCTATCTCAAAGAACTTGAATTGGACGCGGCGGTAAAGACTTATCGATGGTCGAGGCACCGACCGCCTAAGCCTCCAGAGTCACGGAAGGCACCGGGGCGTCTGTTAAAGCAAGTCAGATGATCAATTTGCAGATGCGCTAGACCACTCATGTCAATGGCGTCACACTTTGAAGTGTGACCGGGTACGCTTGCCCATCCCATGGAGCAGCCTTAAAATTCAAGCCTTTGGCGGAATTGCTGGCGCGTGCGGGCGGCGGCGGACTGTCCTGTAGTGTGCGCGGCTTCGGTGTGAAGTCTGGCGCCAACCCGGGATGACTGACCAAGTCATCTCAGTGAGTCTGGGAGAGGACTCCAAATCCACAGGTAAGGTCTTTGTTTGACTACAAAATATCGATTTCGTACGACAGGCGTTCGACTGCTATCGCTCGCGCACGCTATTCATGATCGACAGCGATGGTGAGGGCAGCAATGCCGATCTGATGACCAATCCGCTCGAGTCTTCTACGCCACAAGCAGGCGGCGGGTGGTTTCGAGAAACGCTGGCACCGATTGAAGACGACACACCCGCCCAGATTATCTTTTCCTCCGGCACGGAAGGCCGCGCCAAGGCTTTCGTCATTTCTCATCGCGCGCTGGCCAATGTCGTTAAGCGTATCAATGGCGCTATGCAGGGCGATGGTTCAATCCGGGAATACATTGGAGCGCCTGCAACGTTCTCGTTTGGGTTAGCACGCTGCAGAGCTGTCGCAGCAGTGGGTGGCGCCGGCTTTATTCCCAGCGACGGATTCAACGTTCGTGAAATCAAGACGATGCTGGACGACGGCGAAATCAATGCGATCTCCGCAGTACCCAGCCTGTGGCGCGTGTTGTTAGCCAATGCCGACTTGTTCGATCGAGCCGGGAAGCGCGTCAAGTGGATCGAAATCGGTAGCCAGTACATGAGTGCCGACGAAAAACGGCAAATGAGAACGTTATTCCCGAACGCGCAGATCGTTCAACACTACGGCCTGACGGAGGCTTCTCGCTCGACCCTACTCGATATTTCAGCCACCGACGACACGCACCTCGAATCGGTCGGTAGCGTCGAACGCGATCACATCGATGTGGCACTCGACGCAGACAATCGCATCATGGTGCGTGGCGAACATGTTGCACTAGGCAGAATTCTCGATGGCGATCTGTTGCCAATCGTCGATAACGATGGATGGCTCACTACCAATGACCTCGGCAGCATTGAAGACGGTCACCTGTACTACCGTGGTCGATTCGACGACGTTGTTAACTGTGGCGGCATCAAAGTCGACCCGGAGACTCTTCAACAGCGGGTGAATGATCGCCTGGATGGTGCTGCGACCGTTGCGATTGCCGGTGTGCCTGACGCGATGCGTGGCGAGGGGTTTTTTGCAGCAACAACCGATAGTCGTGTTGATCACGATCTGGTCCAACGCGCTGTCAACGACGAGTTGGTAGCGATCGGTGTCCATGCCAACGATGCCATTCACGTACAACTTGTCGCCACGATACCGCGCACCGATACCGGCAAAATTCGCCGCAAGTCGCTGGCAGAACTGTTTGAGCCACCGACACGACCGACGCCAACGTCGGGAGGCGACACCTCATTGCTCGCAGCCTATCGCGACGTGTTTGCAGACGCCACGATCCAGCCAACCGACAGCTTCGAGTCGCTCGGCGGGGATTCGCTGAACTTCGTACAGCTTTCGATCAGTGTCGAGAAAGCGCTCGGGCATCTCCCGGACGACTGGGAACACCAGACGATTGCTGATCTCGAGCAAAGCACCGCACCGGAACCGAGTCGCTGGGCAAAATTGGAGATGAGCGTATTGCTGCGCTCGGCAGCCATTCTTTGCATCGTACTGTCACACTCCGGTTGGCAAGTGGTCGGCGGCGGCACGTATCTGCTGTTCCTATTGATCGGCGCCAATTTCGCCCGGTTTCAGTTTCGTGAATTTACCGAGGGCAAGATCTGGACGATGCTACCCTGGTATAGCGCAAAGATCCTAGTACCCTACATGTTCGGGGCGATTATCTACTCTTTGATGACCGACTATTTCAATCCGCTCATATTTCTGTTGATTCAGAATTTTTACGGCGTCGGTTGGACCATTATTTTTCCGTTCTGGTTCGTACAAGTATTGCTGCAATGCCTGCTGCTACTCGGCATTGTGTTGACGATCAAGCCGCTGCTTCGTCAGCTGCAGGTCAACACCTGGCGAACGTCGATTGCGATGCTCCTCGGTTTTTTCGCGATCCGTTTTGCGTATCCGCTGATGTGGGATACGACGCCGATGTCCGACATGGTCGCACCACGATTCATCGCCTATATCTGGCTTGGCTGGACGCTGTACTTGTCCGACACACCGCTACGCAAGTTGCTGGTCGCCACTATCGGCGTCGCTTTCGCCTTCGCCGATAATATCTACCTGAACTTCGCAATCTGGCTGAGTCTTGGGTGCATGCTATTGCCAGCCATCCGCCACGTTGTCGTACCCCGCTCGGTGAAGTGGGTGGCGAGTTATGTGGCTGCCGCGACGTTCTACATATTCATCTTTAACGGCGTCACGATCTACTTCGTCAAGAATGTACTGGGTATCGACACCGTTATCATCAACGCCATCGCTGCGCTGGTCGTCAGCTTTGCTCTTTGGGCCGTTTTCGATCGCATCGCTGTATTAGCCCGGTTGACTGGGTTTGTGCGCCAACATCCAATCACCCAACGCGTGCTCGGCCGCCTCACCCCCTAACGACTTCTCGGAGCGTTTGCTATGTTGACTCATCCTGTCATTGTTCGATGGCTCACAGCCTTACTGATTGTGATCGGGACAAGCGCCTGTGCCGAGCGCTCACCGTATCAAGCAACCTCACCAACGCGCTTCAATGCCGCAATCTCGGAGTTCGAGCGTCGTGATGAATCCCGCACGACAGATTCAGACGCGATTCTGTTTGTTGGCAGCTCCAGCATTCGCCTATGGGCACCTAACATCGAGCGAGACATGGCTCCCCTGCCCGTCATTGCGCGTGGTTTTGGGGGCAGCAATATGAATGATGTCAATTTCTTTTTCGACCGACTAATCACACCGCATGCGCCGAGCGCGATTGTGGTCTATGTCGGTGAGAATGACGTTGTGCAGGGTGTCAGTAGCGCACAACTGCTGCAGGCTTTCGAGACGTTCGTTGGCAAAGTTCGGGGCACACTCCCGGATACCAATATTTACTACTTGTCGATCAAACCCGCGCCGGCCCGCCGTAACGCATGGTCAAAAATGCAGGCAGCGAATACAGTCATTGCGAACTATGCGAACAGCCAGGGTGACATCTTTTTCATCGATATCGCGACACCGATGCTGGATAGCAACGGGGGCGCTCGAGAAGATCTCCATGTCACTGATGGCATCCATATGAACCGGCAAGGCTATGCGATCTGGACCCGCGTCCTGAAGCCAGTCCTGCTCACCAACGAGACATCATCATGAAAACACTGCTTGTCACCGGCGGTGCCGGATTTATCGGCAGCGCACTCATCCGCCGGCTGCTGCAGGATGGTCGCTACCGGGTCGTCAACGTTGACAACCTAACCTACGCGGGCAACCTCGCAACACTCAAGTCTGTGCTACCCAATGATCACTACACGTTTGAGCAGGTCGACATTTGCGATGCCGAGGCGATTGCAGCGCTGTTCGAAAAATACCAACCCGATGGTGTGATGCACCTGGCTGCCGAATCCCATGTCGATCGGTCGATCGAGTCTCCCGATACGTTTATCCAGACCAACGTGATTGGTACCTACGTTCTGCTCGAGCAAGCGCGTCGTTATTTATTGACCCGAGGTGACTCGATCGATGGGTTCCGCTTCCATCATATTTCTACCGACGAGGTGTTCGGTGATCTCGATGAAACCGATCCGGCATTCTGCGAGGAAACTCCTTACGCACCGAGCTCGCCCTATTCTGCGAGTAAGGCGAGTTCCGATCACCTCGTCCGTGCCTGGCATCGCACCTACAAGCTACCGGTTGTGTTGTCGAACTGTTCCAACAACTACGGGCCCTACCAGTATCCGGAAAAACTGATCCCGGTCATTATCGGCAACGCCCTGCGCCAGCAACCACTGCCGATCTATGGCAACGGCAGTAATATTCGCGACTGGCTATTTGTCGACGATCACGTCTCGGCGCTACTACGGATCTTTGAATCCGGAAACAACGGAGAGACCTACGCCGTCGGCGGTAACAGCGAGGTCAGCAACCTGAATCTGGTCAAACAGATCTGCCAGATTCTCGATGATCTGCAGCCGGCTGAGAAGCCGTATGAGAGTTTGATCAGTTTTGTGACAGATAGGCCAGGACACGACCGTCGCTACGCAATCGATAGCAGCAAACTACAGCGGGACTTGAGCTGGACACCCGAGCACTCGCTCGAGAGTGGGCTGGTCGCAACCATACAGTGGTATATCGAAAACAAAAATTGGCTGCAAATGGAGACCATCGCATGAGTCGCAAAGGCATTATTCTCGCCGGAGGCAGCGGTACACGCTTGCACCCCGTCACCCAGGTTGTCAGCAAGCAACTGGTACCGGTCTATGACAAACCGATGGTGTATTACCCGCTCAGCACACTCATGCTTGCCGGTATCCGGGAGATGCTGATCATCACGACACCGGAAGACCAGCCCGCTTTCCAATCGTTGCTGGGCGACGGTTCACAATGGGGCATTTCGCTCTCCTATGCCATTCAAGATGAGCCGCGTGGGCTCGCGGAAGCGCTCATCATCGCTGAGTCTTTCCTGAATGGATCCAAATCCGCGATGATCCTCGGCGACAACATTTTCTATGCACGCGATCTGCCCGGTTTCCTGAAAGCTGCTGACGAGCGGGACACGGGCGCTACCATTTTTGGTTATCACGTGGCAGACCCGCATCGCTTTGGGGTCGTGGAATTCGACAAGGATTGCGCTGTCCTGTCGATCGAAGAAAAGCCGGAAAACCCGAAATCCAATTACGCAATTACTGGCCTGTACTTCTACGACGAGCGCGCGCCCGAATTTGCCAAGGCCATTCAACCCTCAGCACGTGGTGAACTCGAAATTTCCGATCTGAACAATCGCTATTTGGAAGACGGCTCGCTGTTTTTGCAGCACCTGGGGCGAGGCTCCGCCTGGCTCGATACCGGCACCCACGACAGCCTGTTGGACGCAGCCGAGTTTGTGGCCACCATCGAGAAGCGGCAAGCCTTCAAAGTCTGTTGTCCCGAGGAAATCGCATGGCGACTCGGTTATATCTCGGACGCCCAGTTAGAAGATCTCGCAGATCGACTGATGAAAAGCGGCTATGGCGCCTATCTGCGTCGCATCATGACCGAGATTATCTAGCGTCACGCCGCGCGAGCGGCGACTTGGTGCTTACATGACGACAGCTATCAATAAACGCATTGCGATCGGTGCGACCTGGATGGTGGCGCTACGACAGGTCGATCGGTTTATTGGTCTGATCAGCCTGACCATCCTCGCGCGTCTCTTGCTGCCAGAAGATTTCGGACTGGTGGTCTACGCGACGTCGCTGGTTGCGATCATCGAGATATTTTTTCAGTTTGGTTTCGAGACTGTACTTATTCGCGACAAAGACGCGGGCCGCGAAAGTTATGACACCGCGTGGACACTGAAAATTCTGGTTGGCGCTATTCTCTGCGCATTGTTGATCGCGGCGTACCCGGCGGCCGCCTATTTCGACGAGCCCCGCGTTGTCGATATTTTATTCTGGGTGGCTTTGGCGCCCCTTTTGCGCGGCTTCGAAAACATTGGTGTTGTCGATTTTCAGAAGAATCTCGAATTCAATCGAGAGTTCAAGTTCAAGTTTTCCGTCAGAGTGATCAGTACCGCGTGGACGATCATTTTGGCTTTCGCGTTGCGCAACCATTGGGCGTTGGTGTTCGGCATGTTGGCAAACAGCGCGCTTGGCACCCTATTTAGTTTCTTTATGTCGCCGTACCGACCCAGCCTAAGCTTGACGCAGCACAAACGAATCTTTGGTTTCTCCAAGTGGCTGCTAGTACAGAACATTCTCGATGGTTTCACCAAAAAGTCGCCAGTGTTCGTTATCGGTCGCTTCTTTGACGCTCAAATCGTCGCGTTCTACAACATGAGTAACGAGCTTTCGAACATGGCGACTGGCGAAATAGCGGCGCCTATTCGGCGAGCTTTGTTTCCCGGTGTTATGGCCATCGCAGATGACGAACAAAAAATGGTCGATACGATCATGTCGACGATTGGTGTTATCGCGTTTATCGGTCTGCCGGTTGCCGCCGGCATCGGACTGACGGCGCCGGTTTCGGTTCCATTGCTACTAGGCGATAACTGGGGCGATATCGTGCCGTTGATGCAGATACTCGCGGTGTTTGGCGCAAGCATGGCCTTGTACAGCAACAGCCATGTGATCTACTACGCGGTCGACAAACCCCAGATAACGGCGTTTGTTACGGCGATGCGTCTGGTTCTGTTACTACCGATGCTGGTATATGCGACACCTAGACATGGCGCTATCGGCGCCGCATGGGCTTGGACAATCGCGAACATCATAGTAACTGTGACCGAATACTTTCTCTTTTATCATATGGTTCGGTATCGTCCATTGCAGATGCTCGGTATGATTTGGCGCAGTATCGCCGGCGTCGCCGTCATGGGCCTCGTTGTCTATCGCTTACTGCTTGCGCTGATCAGCATGAACGATCGTTACCCGTTGGGTATCGAACTGGCCGTTCTCGCTGCCGCTGGTGCAGTCTGCTACACCATCGTCACCTATTCGCTTTGGACGATCACCGGCAAGCAACGCGGCGCTGAGTCCTTCGTGCTGGACTTCATCAAGCAACGTCTTGGTCGAGATTGATCAGACACTCGAAAAACGCATCACTTTTGTGATCAGGGAACACAACATGAAAACTTTCGTATCAAAAATCTATCTACCAGAAAAAGAGAAGTTTGTTGCCTACATCGACAAGATTTACGAGAGCGGCTGGTTGACCAACAATGGGCCGTTGGTACAGGAACTTGAGCAAGCACTCGAAGCCTACCTGGGCGTCAAAAACCTACTGCTGACCGCGAGCGGCACGGCCGCGTTGCAAATCGCCATGAAGACGCTTGATCTGGAGGGCGAGGCAATCACGACGCCGTTTACCTATGTGGCAACTTCCAGCGCGCTGGTCGCTGAAAAGGTCAAACCGGTTTTTGTCGATATCGACGCCGACACACTGAATATCGATCCGGACAAGATCGAAGCACAGATTACCGCAGACACCACCGCCATCGTGCCGGTGCATGTATTTGGCAACGTCTGTGACGTCGAAGCGATCGAGGCCATCGCGAAGCGTCACAATCTGCGCGTGATCTACGACGCAGCACACACCTTCGGCATCAAGTTCAAAGGACGCTCCGTGTTCTCCTACGGGGACATCTCAACCGTCAGCTTTCACGCGACCAAGATCTTTCACACCATTGAAGGAGGCGCCGTCATCGTCAATGACGACAGCTTGTATGCGAAAGCCAAAGCCATCCGCAACTACGGGATGGACGACAGTGGCGAAATCGCTTATTCCGGTGTCAACGGCAAACTGAATGAAGTCTCCGCGGCCATGGGACTGTGTAATGTCCATGAGATTGATCGCATCATCGACGAACGCAGACGGGCCTTCGAGTACTACACTAGCCAATTGCAGGGCAAAGTTGGATTCCAGCACTACAATCCTGATGCCACAATGAACTACAGCTACATCTCTGCACTGTTCAAAGACCATGCAGAGATGAGCGCGGTACTGTCGGCTCTGGCAGAACAAGAGATATACCCGCGCCAGTATTTCTATCCAT
>ERZ1740062.1348-NODE-1348-length-10233-cov-5.266261_pt1 | contig 10233 bp, 5 predicted proteins | sample MGYA00581741_ERZ1740062 | MGnify/ENA primary metagenome ERZ1740062 (study PRJEB43018, sample SAMN04849747) | marine metagenome | isolation source: floating plastic debris | place: Pacific Ocean | collected 2008-09-01 | study: EMG produced TPA metagenomics... | reverse complement strand
AAAATGATTGTGGGGTCATAGGTCAGTAATTGTAAAGAAATGATTCATATGATACTAGTATGATTAATATTATCTGTCTATATATTCGGTCTCTGCTGTTGTTGGCCAATTTTAGACCGGTAACATCACCAAATAATTGCTAAAAAGTTTTTGTTTTAACATCTATCTAACAGTATGGTCCAGATTATTTAGGTCTTTGAGCATGGATTCTTATACACACCCTGTGGAAAAGCCTATTTTTGTAATTAGAAATTCGGGAAAATTGAATTGATAAATTTTTAGAGGCGCAAATATGACAACAGCCTATGCTTATAGGCTGTGTCTATTTTTAGGCGAGCAGAGCAAGCGAAACACAGCCTATGGAATGTCTCTTGACCTTTGAACCAGGGTAATTCCAGAATATTGCGCAATCTTGAAGGGTGTAATAATTAGTTTTGCTTATAATTATTTTCAAACTTGCTCCCATTAAATACTGATAACAGTTTTCTCCAGGAAAAGGATGTTGCATGGTATAATGAATTATTCACGGCACGTAAAGAAAATAATGGTTGAGAATTTTAGCCATATATTTATACACACATGTTTCATGAAGTAAACTTTTGACTAACTACATAACCAGTGGTTCTTACACATACATGTACCACAACTGTTGTTAGGGTATGTCTAGAGCCATCACAAGTATAAAACCTCAGGCTACCATGAGACTTCCCATAGGCTGTGTTTTGCTCGCTCTGCTCACCTAATAATAGACACAGCCTATAAGCATAGGCTAATACAGAGACAAAACACACAAACTAGACTGGCCTGTGAGGGCCTAAAAGTGTCTCCCATAAATAGCTACATAACTCATGACGTTATGTCATCTCACTGGGGTAGAAAAGTTCACTGATGCATGTTGGATGCATGCAGGTCAATGATAAAAAAAGCAAGATACAGCTCTGGAAGAGGATGAATTTGCGTTATATACTATTTTTACACGCAGTATTCTCGTTTTTATTCCAACCGACATCACCCGTAACTCATGTATGGCCATGTATTATAGCATTTCAGAATGAATCAACAACATAATGTGGGAATAAACGATAGAGAATAAGTTGTTAGAATATCTGCCCGACACATTTTGTCGGTCCAGTGTTTATATTATTGTAGTATGAGAGTATTTTTCTTCAACAAAAGTGTAGAATGGGAGGTGAATTTGAAATACCAGGGTTGATATTTTGCAATTTCAATGCAAAGATTTTTGCTATTGATGGGAAACTCTGGGGAAATTCTTAACATAATTATTCATAGCTATAACGAAAGTATAAAAACGCATGTATCCTGCTCTACCAAGCTCACTGCTCCCGTTGTTTGTTGTTGGTATGGTAGATCAAGTAGCGTGGGTGGGGGCAACGTCTTTATGGAAGGTTGAGAACTGAGTTGAGAAGGAAAACTGACAAAATTGAGAGTTGAGAGTGATAAAATGAACTAATTGGTAAAATCACAAGTTGAGAAGATAACTTATAAAACATAATTTGTCACAATTCTACACAACGTCAAACTGTTTTCCTTCATGTAATATTTATCTTTTGACAAATCAATCCTCAAAACGTAACAAAACGCCGTATTTTGACCAAAACTTTGCAAAGTTTTCAACTGCAGGTCACTGCTTAGGTGCCCATCCCTGTTTCATGTTTTCCAAAACTTATTTCTTATCAGCAAGGGCTAATAACAGACATCAACACTATAACCAAAATCTCCCAAAAAGGTTGAGCTGCTCTTTGAGGAAGAGTCTTTTTCAAATGAATGTTATTCATTGTACAAAGCTTAGCCTTATTATTTTTTCATACATAAAAAGGGTCTTCTTATAGCTTATAGCTCATTCTGGTTTCAAATCGCAGGAGATAGACGTTGAAAATAAAGTTGCAGAGGCTGTTTCCTAAAACAACGATTTTTTTATTTCTGAGTTAAAGCGGTAGGCATCATTAGGTGGTTCTGGGTTGCAACTAGAACGGAGTGCTGGATTGTTGCTAATGTATACATGTAATTGAGGTAGGGAAGCACCTTAGTGGAAAATGATGGGTGCGTTATGCTGCATTATGGGTATGAACTGGCGTTATGTACTAGAGGAAAACGCTGACAAATCAAACCCAATCAAAAAAGCATTATGGGTGGTTGATAAAATTCAAAGAAAGAATCAGAGTATTTTTGCCCTGCCAAGCCTCATACCCGCGTTCACTTTCCCACTCTCAGTAAAATCCAATATTTAACCAAGTATTATGATGTAGCTAATTGCTCTGCTATCACATCCTTCTAAAAAGGTATGGCGTCTAGGATATGCCAACATTCCAGACCATACCATACATGATAGGAAAAAAATTCAAGTGATATGATGAACTTATGAGCAGTGAAAATTCGATGTGAAAGTAGGTTTTATCAGAGCAAGGAAACTCCTAAAATATATTTTATGAATTCAATAAAACATCAATGTGAAAACAGGAAGCGAATATCAAAGTGTTACACAATGCTTACTTGCTGATGTTTGGAGTAAATGCAATGTAGACAATTTCCAATGTCACTGAATGGGAAAGCAGAGTGATAACCTTCTCAACCGTCCCAACCTGGTTGGCTACCACGATTTTCAAGAGCGGTAGAGAGGTAGAGGAGCCGAGACTTTTTAAAACTGATTGCTCACACAGTGTATTTCAATAGCAAAACTCATAGCATGGCTCATTATCTACCCCAGTGAGATGTCGTAACTGTAATGAACTTTGTGCCTATTCATAGGTGACATTCTGCTACAGGCAATCCATTACACAGAGACCAGTCTAGTTTGTATGTTTTGTCTATGGGCTAATATGACAACTGCAGAGTGCCAAGAACTTGACAGTTGTCCCCGCCTTATATATGGGAGGACAACTCTGAATAAGACAATGAAAACTCAATACAAATTCAACATCAGAATGGTCAAACAAAATGTCTATATAGGCGGAGGTTTTAAGGCATGCTGAGTCCAAATCTGCATGGCCTACATCAGGCTATTTTCTAACCCTTCAGTGGGTTTTGGCCTCTTTTTACACTTAACTCATGACAGTTATGCTGGGTTTTCATAAAACACCAAGATTTCACGTAAAACTATGCAGTCAGATTTTCAAGAATATTCTGGGTTCAATTATTATGGCTTTTTGTCTCTTAAAAGAGGATTCAAGCATAAATAACAGTGCAGATCATTCATGCGCACAGATCTGCAAATCAGCAACCAAACTGATTACTACTGCACATGCTCTACACACGCGTTGGCTGCATCGTTGAAAAACAATCTGTTGTATGCTGCTTATGATCACACCAATCTTGCAAATCTTGCAAAACATGTTGTTAAAGACATACACGGTACATCATGACATATGAATGAATTCCTCATGGTTGGGCTGGTTTAATCAAAACCATTCCACAAGTCAATATGAGTTTAGTGTCAAGTAAAAATATAATAACACATGGATCACTTTCAATTCCAACGGTTCCCATGACTGACCCAATGACCGTGCAACTCTACTACACTCATAATGATATAATAGCTACAAAAGTTTTCCATGTCATGTAAGTCTAGAGATTGTGCTGTTATATTTGTTGTCCATTAACGTCACTTAGCTGATATAGAAGTTCAAGTTCTGCAGGAATTGTCAGTAACCAGCAATTACTAAATCTTGTGTTTGAGCTGATTGGTGCGGTAACCAATTTCCAGTCAACAATGCAATCTTTCTCACCGCTCGGTCATCCAACTATACGTCTAAACCTTGTGATATTAATCATCTTTTGTTTTGTGATCAGATTAGGTAACTAATCATATAAAAGAAGCTTGTGAAAAATCTACCTAATTGTGCCATCAATTTCTGGCACGCACGCGGTCCACATTGTACATCAAAGGAGTACGAGGCAGACTGAGAGAGATCAGCTGAGACCATTGAGTTATTAGTCACTTGCGTCAACCAAGTTACTCAACCTGCGGAGTTCAGAAACCTGAGTTTACATTTCTTCGCCATTCAGAGCCTTCTCTTCCGGTTCAAAGTATACGTACTGCTGTATATCATATTCAAATTAGGGTTATTGATGCATATGATGCCTGGAGTCAGACAATTGATAATACTTCAGCAAACTCTCATCCCACATGCCAACTATCAGCTGATCACCTGCCACCTCCATACAATATTTGTGAGCTGATGTATTAAGGCCTTGAATGTCATCCACATTGCCAACATAATCTCCTAAAAAACAATAGACATAATAGTGAGTTGGTTAGCTAATGCGCTTCAAACAGAAAGATATTGTGTCCAAAATGGCAAATCATATCAACCAATATATGTCTACACAAAAAGTTTGACATGACATTTCTCATATCATAGCATAGATTAGCATACGGTCAAAAATCAAGTACATTAAATTTTTGCCTTGAGCAATGACTCTCTGTTAACTGAGAATGGACGGCTGTGTAATTGACCGTATCACATCGACCACCCACTCCATTAGCTCGATATTTTGTTACCATAAGCTATGTCTAGATTCGCACGCAATGCCTGCTGCGCATGAGCATAATATTACAATGTATAGCAGAATATATTTGCAAAAGAATAACCGAGCACCATGACAAGTCCCTTTAACTACATAGTCGGGCCATGCTGCAATCATTGAGAACAGCGCTCAGTTCCAAACATAAAGCAGTCATATCAATACCTGTCTCTGCATCCAGTATGTCGATGGTCCTGGAAGAACCTTGCTTGGATATCAACACATATCTATCTCTGTAGCAAACTATACCTAGCGGCAGCTGAACATGCTTGGAGGTCCACAAAGTCTCCCCAGAGGTGATGTCCACTTTAAACACACTGTTGGAACTATAGTGTGAGACAATGACAGAATTATCTCCAACGGTGGTCAGGGCAATTTGTGTTATATCTATCTGAGGGAGTGGAACTGATTTAATCAGCAGACCATCTCTGGTGTATACAGCCAACACTTTGTTTTTCCGGTCAGGAAGCACAACTCTATCACCACATATCCCAAGTTTGTTGAGATAATTTCGAGTATCGACATGTGGCCATTCTCTCATGAGAGTACCATTGAGGTCAAAAACCTTAATCTTGAAGCCAGACTCTCGAACCAAAGCATAAAGTTCATTATGAAACACCTTTAAGCTGCTAACGATTGCCTTCTGTTTGATGAAAGACCTTTGGACATTTCCATCTCCTGTTATTCGCTCGATTGTGTTTAGACTGTCATTACCAATATATGTGACACCATCATGGACGCATATACATATGGGTCTGGAGCCTACAATAGTTGTTCTCAGCAAATTCATTGATGTTGGCGGGTTGACGCACTGTGGGATTGTTCCGATGTGAATATTTATTCTGTCTTCCTTTTGCATAATTTCCAATGATACTCTGCTCGGCACATCTGTAAGGACAAAGACGTGAAACTCTCATCATATCAATAAATGCATTACAGCTACTGCTGGCATTATCAGTATTTCAGGCTTGGTTAAGCATTTTTCGGTTTACATTGTTGTCATGTGATGCTCACTGATGACAAGGCCAGCAAGCAGCCCTTGGCCTGGGAACCAGAACAACCATCACAGTGAAGCAAATCAAGTGTGATATGCGCAAACCTATGAAAAGATGTCTGATTTTTTTCATCATGCGACATGTTTTCATCACTGTGGAAACAAAAACGACAAACCACATTTTGCTCATGCTGCAGGCTTTCTATACCCGGTACCTATGGGAAGTAACCACAACTTTACCAGTTTTGTTGATTTTCACATCCACAACAGAGAATTTACAATCCTTGATTGTCCAATCTAACAACTCATCGATGAGTTTAGTTGTGTCAGAATATCCTTTTACCACATCAACCTAAAACAAAAATCAAGCCATTCTTGGAAGAATGAATGAAACGCCGGTGTATAGTGCACCAGAAATAATTTATGGCAGCAAATTACTACTAAAAACTAATATAATTACTCAACTGATTATTGTAATAAGATTCTTGGCAGCAAATTACTACTAAAAACTAATATAATTACTCAACTGATTATTGTAATAAGATTCTTCTACTACTAGATTGACTCGATATTGCCCTAAACCTACCTCAAGGATTTTAATCCTTGCCTACAATATGTTTCTTTAGAGAAAAAAGGAATTCTGCACCGGTGCTTCATACTTCCAAGCGCTTTGAGTTGAGTATTGGTAAGGTTAGCATGCTTTGTCACTTTCAGTCAAGATAGTTATTTGCTACCTGGTTAGTTGTATAAGAGTCAAGATGACTGTTTTGGGATGTACGTTTTTTATTATTTTTATTTTTGATGCAATAAAAAATTTGAATGACCACAAATATTTTAGGTAAACAGTATCATCACTAACATTTAACAGTGTGAATTGTTATGCCTAGTATAATTATGATGCAGTTGCCAGTTATTCCTTTCATAAACTATAGCTTTATCCTTGCGCTATCACCAGTTCTATTGTTTGATTTTGTAAATTATGAGTAATATGGTTTGCTATGTTTTAACTAACACCCCAGTCAGTGTTGTGTGGGATATTCAAAATGTTATAATTGTTAAAACTTATAAATGGTACCTCTATCTTCAATGTAACTAAAGGAATCTCTCTATATAAACAGAACTATCCAGTACGCTATGTAAAGGTGCATTCAGACGGACAAAAATTGCTAAGTCCAAGAGATTTTGCAACAGATCGGCCCAAGGGATCTGCCTATCTGTTGTGATTTTGCTCTACCGTTATTTGAACAATAAGAACAACAGAAACTCGTTAAATACTGCACACTGATTGGCTATGTTGGGTCCAACTGACAGATCTGTTGCTAGCTAATCCCGTCAGTTGGCATGGTTAATCCCCATACCAGCTGATATATCTGTTGAAAATGTCCAGTTTGAATGCACCATAAGTTATTTTTATAAAGCTGTAATTTTTCTTGCGAATAATTTTTTTTTAAATTCGTTCTTAATTGTCAATTCTGTAGTAAATTGTTTATTGTGAATTTTATTGATTGCCGGTGATTGTAATTGGAACTTGTGTTGTGTACTAATGTTAAAATGCTCATGATAATTTGCGATTAAATATTTATTAAAGTTGTTGCCGTTTCAGCGATGGATGTTTTCTGAATTCTGATAATTACATCCTACATGGAGGAGCTGCATTTGCTCTTTAGCTGGTTATAGTGTCTTCTCCCATTAATAATTGTAAGAGCAAATATTTCATTTGTGATTTCAACCGATTTAAATTGACGTTATTTTTTATTGATTGTTTAAACTGATACTGTCATTATTATTGTGTAAAAGCTGGCATAATTGTGAACCGATATTAATCTATTTTAAATTTGTCCTGTACCGTTGTTATATTGTTTTACAGGTTACGACATCAAATAAATACCATAACCACCAAGTCAGTCGCAATTCTATTAGACAATAGACACCATATACCAGCACAATGACGACAGTGCAATAGTGTCTGAATACTTTGAGGTAAAAGGCCCTGAAAAGAATTGACAGCAGAATTGATTGAATTGGTAATTGAATTAAGTGGGGATAGGCCCTACAGACAGACCTGATGATGGGAGTATACTCTCGAGTTAATCTTCAGAATTTGTCTGGTTAACTTGTTCAGCTTTTTCCCAACTTCATCTTCCAAGAGTTCAGCTAGTTTAGTCTTCGATTGATTTCTCAGGATTTTCAGCTTGTCCTCGAGCTCTTTGTATTGTCTATGTATGTCATCAATCTGTCAATGATGAGATAACATGATTTGACTAGTAGCTTCCATACATGTATGGTTGCACAATTCCTAATGCCAACCTGCCATTGAAATCCGCCAAAATTAGCTTTCAATTTTGATCTACCACATAGATTAAAAACTCAACCAAACAAAAAAAAACAAAACAATTCTTCAATTATTAGTATGTCTCAGAGCTAAATACAGATCGCTGTCAGAGATGTTTCTATAGTCACTTCAACAACGCTTAATGGCACAGAGAATCTTAAAAAAAATTCCTACAAAACCACTTCACCTACCTGTGTGTCTCGGGCTTGATGGAGCTTTTCAACCATCTCCTCAGTCTTGTTATCAAACTCTGACAAGGTTTTTGTAAGTGTCTTTTCCACTTCAAGTAACCCCTCTTCTTTATCGAAAACCCATACCTTTTTCTCATTGATTTTCTCTATTAAGGTCAATGCCAATTTGTCTAATGGTACAATTCTGTGGTCCGAACCTGTGAAAGAAATATAAATCTTTAACCTCAAACATATGAAATATAAATCTTTAACCTCAAACATATTTTGGTGATTGGGTATCCGATCACATATCAACATATGTTCCAGCAGCTTTTGCACGGCCTTCTCAAACAGGTCATGTAAACATTAGAATATTTTTCTTTATTGAAAAATCCCAACAAAGCTTATACAGCACTCTGTCAATATCCTATTGGCTGTTCAAAGCCCAGTCAAGAGTACTGCAAGCTGATTGGTTTAGAGTAAACAGTAATGAGATGGCAACTTTGAGCATTCACATGCCCTCTTGAAATTATGGTCACGATGGAATTTTGTACATTGATAGTTGTGCTCCATTTCTAAGACAGACAATTGTCAAATAGATCTCGATCTGCTGCAATAAAAATTGGTCTAGATGCCTAGTTATTTGGGGGGCCAAAGATAAGCCCAAACAATGGCAATTCTAGAGATTGAATGGGACAACATTCATAATGATTCTACAGCATGATAAGTAGAAAAAATCTTAGCTAATTTTTCGTTTGAGTTGTCTACTTTGGGACTAAGGGAGGACAATAGGACAACACCAAAGCAATCAAAACCCAGGACCAATGACAAAAAAAAAAATTTAAGGATTTTCCGAAGTTTTAGAGGTAACTAGGTGAAAAAGAAACTCACCATCCTTGCATGACCGTGCTCCAGAGATACATTCTATACAATAAACTCCATAGCACTTCTCACAGCCCATCCTATATTGGTAATTGGCATGTGTTAAACAATACCTCGTCTCTAGCTTTCTGTATTCCTTCTGATATTCCTCCATAGGTATCCTTCGATGGTCATCTAAAGCATCGTTGTGACTCTGGTTCAGAAAAAAAATCAAAGTCAATATTAGAACATTTCCTGATCTTGTAATAGAATGACTAAACTTTTAGAGTCATACGGGACATAACAAAATATACGGAACAGGCCCCACTTGGAAGCCGAAGCTGAAATGTGAGAAATTGATACTCCACAGCAGCAAATCGCGAATCATAATTGGTGGATCACTCCTCTGTAAAAACCCCAACCACAGGTTATATTATAATACAACCTATGCCCCAACCGTCACATTACATTGTGAGTTCCTTACCTTCAGATGAGAGTCACATAATTTCTTGGCACAGACCACACAGTACATCTGAGCATATTTAAACTTTTCATCTTTTCTTTTACACACATCACAACAGTTAAACTCATCTATAGGTGCCGTAGCTGACGGAAGATCATCTATACTGTCCTCAAATACCCTCCTGGATAAATTGATGAAACAAACTCTGGAACATGACGCAGCATTATTATTAGCAGAATATTTATAACTTGAGCGTTGTATACCAAACACAGGGGTCAGCACAATATAGGCAAACCATATATCATTGGAAAGCTAAATTCCCAGGGAAATCAAAGACAAATTCATTCAAGCAACCTTGAATGACAGAGAATTTACATGACAGATGCAAGCTGGCACCTTTTGACAGCAAGCCAAGGAAATTATGGAAATTTCAGAAACTTTGTTTCCTATCTACCAAACCAATATGGCGAAGACCTGCCAATTCAAAAACGAGTCTATTAATCACAAAGGTGATCAGGTCAAACAATGGAAATTAATTAAAAAGTTGATAAATGGCCCTGGAAAAACCAAGAAGTGCCCTATTTCACTACAAAGAGATGACAAATCGCTCTGTCAAGATTCACAAGAAGTTGCTGGGCGTTTGAATCAGCTTTTCACAAATATTGGGTTGGAGCTAGCAAAAAATCTACCAAAAACAAACCACCAATTTACTGAATATTTTGCCGCATCTGATTCCCGTAATTTTATTCATGAAGCCAAATTTTCTTTCAATACAGTTGACAGTGGGGACATCTTGACCATTGATGAAAATATCAATGCCCAGACAAAATTTCTCCACAAGCAATCAAGGATAACAAATGTGTCTTAGTTC
>ERZ1740062.1347-NODE-1347-length-10242-cov-3.735742_pt1 | contig 10242 bp, 6 predicted proteins | sample MGYA00581741_ERZ1740062 | MGnify/ENA primary metagenome ERZ1740062 (study PRJEB43018, sample SAMN04849747) | marine metagenome | isolation source: floating plastic debris | place: Pacific Ocean | collected 2008-09-01 | study: EMG produced TPA metagenomics... | reverse complement strand
GACCGAAAACGGCTTGGTGCACAAGATCAACAGCCTGAACGCCTTTGTCGGCTGCGGCCATCCGCTCAAGCATCGCGAATGCTATTTTCTGATCTGTTCTGACTGCGGAGAGGCAAAGGAGTGCTGCAGTCTCGACATCGTTGACGCGGTGGCAAAGACCAGTTGGCGCAACCAGTTCGAAATACAGCATGTCACGCTTGAGATCACCGGCGAATGTAGTGATTGCCGCGGGGTCCATTAATTCATGACTGAACTGCTCTCTGCCCGCCGGGTCAGCGTGTATCGCGACGGGAAGACCATCCTTGAGGACGTGTCCCTCAGCATTGGCGAGAAGGATTTTATCACCATAATCGGGCCGAATGGTGCCGGAAAATCCATGCTGCTGAAATGCATGATGGGTTTCTATCCTCCCTCCAAAGGGGAGGTGGTAAGGCGCGCGGGGCTCAAAATCGGCTATGTGCCGCAGCGTCTGGTGGCGGATCATACGGTACCGATCCGGGTTCGGCGGTTTCTGACCCTGCGCAAAAAGGCGCCGCGAGATGTTCTACAGAAAGTCGCAAAGGAAACCGCGATCGCGGAGATTCTTGATCAGCCGATCCATGTGCTGTCCGGCGGGGAGCTGCAACGGGTCCTGCTGGCGCGTGCATTGCTTGATGAGCCGGACCTTCTCGTGCTTGACGAGCCCGCGCAAAACCTCGATGTGACGGGGCAGCTCGCTTTTTACAAGCTGATCGAACAGATCTATGCCGAGCGCGACGTCAGCATCCTGATGGTGTCCCATGACCTGCATCTGGTGATGTCGAGCACGCGGGAGGTGGTCTGTCTCTATCATCATATCTGCTGCCATGGGGAGCCGCATATGGTGACGCGCGATCCGGAGTTTATCAGCCTGTTCGGCAATGATATGGCGCGGCTGATGGCGGTCTATAACCACAGCCATGATCACGACCACGATCATGGGCATGACGAGACGGGCCATCTTCATGATCACGGCCATCCCCACGCCCACGAAGATATGGAAAAGCTTGATGGTTGATGATTTTATCCTCCGCGCGCTCGCGGCGGGGATCGGCGTTGCACTGATTGCAGGACCGCTCGGTTGTTTCGTGGTCTGGCGGCGGATGGCTTACTTTGGCGATTCACTCGCCCATAGCGACCTTCTCGGCATCGCGCTCGGGCTGCTCTATGGCATCAATATCAATCTCGGCACGGTGATTGTCTGCACCCTGTTCGCGTTCCTGCTCGTCTGGCTGCAGCAACGTCGGGTGCTGGCGACGGACACGTTGCTCGGTATTCTCGCTCATGCGGCGCTCTCCATCGGGATGGTGGCGCTCAGTTTCCTCAACAATGTCGGCTTCGATCTCTACAGCTATCTGTTCGGCGATATTCTGACCGTCAGGATCAGCGATCTTTACTGGATTTATGGCGGCGGATTGGCGGTGATTGGCTTGCTTGTTTTCAACTGGTCGTCACTCACCCTGATGACCTTGCATGAGGATCTCGCCCGCGCTGAAGGGGTGAATACGGTCTGGGCGAATATCCTTCTCATGCTGCTAATGACCATCGTGGTTGCGGTTTCCATCCGCATTGTCGGCATCCTCCTGATTACCTCGATGCTGATCATTCCGGCGGCGACGGCGCGTCAGCTCGTCTCCTCTCCTGAAAACATGGCGATATGGGCGGCGGTCTTCGGGCTGATCGCGGTGATTGCCGGAATTTCGGGCTCCGTGGAGTTCGATACTCCCTCGGGTCCCAGCATTGTCACCGCCGCCGCGATTATGTTCGCGCTTTTCTCGTTCGTAGCGGCGCTGCGGCGGCGTGCGTGAATGCCTGCAATGCGTTGAAAAGTTGAATCTTGTCATTGGCTTACCACGACAATCTGTTAGGATCACGCAACCATAAAACATGCATGATCAAGGGACGGGAATGACAGGATCAATGAAAGCCAGGACGGGCGGGCAAATCCTCGCCGATCAACTCGCAATTCAGGGGGCGGACACTGTCTTTTGTGTGCCGGGGGAGAGTTATCTCGCGGTTATCGATGGGCTTTATAATCACGCTAACAGCATCCGCATGATCAACACCCGCCATGAAGGCGGCGCGGCCAATATGGCGGAGGCATATGGCAAGCTGACCGGTCGGCCCGGTATCTGTATGGTGACGCGCGGCCCCGGCGCGACCAATGCGTCGATCGGGCTGCATACTGCCTTCCAGGACAGTACGCCGATGATTCTCTTCGTTGGGCAGGTCGGGCGCGATGCCGTCGATCGGGAGGCCTTTCAGGAGCTGGATTACCGCCGCGTCTTCGGTGAAATGGCGAAATGGGTGGCTGAAATCGATGATGCCCGCCGCATTCCCGAATATATCAGCCGTGCCTTTCACACGGCGCTTTCCGGGCGGCCCGGACCTGTTGTGCTGGCGCTGCCTGAAGACATGCTGACCGATATGGTCGAGGTTGCGGATATCGCCCACCCCGCAAAAGCCCCGTCCATCGCACCGGCCGCCGCCGATATGATGGCGTTGGAGGCCAGGCTTGCTGCGGCGGAGCGGCCCTTCATGATAGTCGGCGGGGCCACTTGGACCCGGGCGGCGGTCAAGGATATTGAGGCGTTTGCAGAAAGCCACGGCATTCCGGTCGGGGCGTCGCTCCGGTCGCAGGATTGTTTCGACAACCGTCATCCTAACTATGCGGGGGATGTGGGAATTGCCATAAACCCCAAGCTTGCGAAGCGGATTAAGGAAAGTGATCTTTTGCTGGTTGTTGGCCCGCGTTTGGGGGAGATGACAACGCAAGGCTACACACTTATCGATGTGCCAAATCCGGCCATGACGCTCGTCCATGTGCATCCCGGTGCGTCGGAGCTTGGCCGTGTTTACCTTCCCGATATTGCGATCAACGCCCGCATGCCGGAGTTTGCCGCCGCCGCGCGCGCCATGGCGCCTGGCGGTGTGAAGGCGCGCGAAGGCTGGGTGATGAACGCCCGCGCCGATTATCTGGAGCGGATCAAACCGACCGAGGTGCCGGGTCCGGTCAATCTTGGTAAGATCGTTGCTTACCTGAATGACACGCTGCCCGAAGATGCAATTATCACCGCCGGGGCGGGGAACTATGCGGTCTGGGCCCACCGGTTCTTCCAGCATAAAAAATACCGCACCCAGCTTGCGCCGACCAGCGGGGCGATGGGCTATAGCGTGCCTGCCGCGATTGGTGCCAAGATCACAGCGCCGGAACGGACCGTGGTCAGCTTCAACGGTGATGGCTGTTTCATGATGCTGGGGCAGGAGTTGGCGACGGCGATGCAATTTAACGCGGCGGTTATTTTTATTATCGTCAATAACGGTATGCTCGGCACCATTCGCATGCATCAGGAACGGACCTATCCGGCCCGCGTGCATGCAACGACGCTTGCCAATCCGGATTTCGCTGCGCTTGCACGCGCCTATGGCGCCTTTGGCGAGAAGGTCACCCGGACGGAGGATTTCGAAGCTGTCTTCACGGCAGCTCAAGCCTCAGGCAAGGCGGCGGTAATTGAGGTGGTTGTCGATCCGGAGGTATTAACACCGGAACAGAGCCTCTCCGCAGCGCGGGAACAGGGGCAGAAAGCAACAACCTCTTGAAGAAGGAACAAAAAGCATGATCGATCTTTATACTTGGGGCACGCCGAACGGGCGGAAAGTCTCTATCCTGCTGGAGGAGCTGGAACTGCCCTATCAGGTAAAGCCGATTGATATTACGGCCGGGGACCAGAAAACGCCCGAATTTCTGGCGATTTCCCCGAACGGTCGTATCCCGGCGATTGTTGATCATGACACCGGCGTTCGGATGATGGAATCCGGCGCGATCATGCTCTATCTCGCGAAGAAGGCGGGCGGCAAGCTGGTCCCTTCGGACGAGACGGGATACTGGCAGATGATGGAATGGCTAATGTGGCAGATGGGGGGGCTTGGGCCGATGGCCGGGCAGACGCATCATTTCGTCCGTTTCAATCCCGGCAAGGCGCCTTACGCGGAAGAACGGTATCTTAATGAAGCGAAACGGCTTTACGGCGTGCTCGATACAGCGTTGTCCGAGCGTGATTATGTTGCCGGAGATTACAGTATTGCTGATATCGCGATCTGGCCCTGGATTTCACGGTTTGAATGGCAGACGATTGACCTCAATCAATATCCGAATGTTAAGGGTTGGTATAATCGCATAGCGGGTCGCCCTGCGGTGCAGAAGGGATATCACATTCCCCATTTTGTATCGGACGTTCCCGTTCCGACTTGATGGCGAGAATATGATGGAAATATTTCCGACCGTTAAGGGTTATTAAACAGGTTATTTTTATGTTGAGTTCAAGGAGTTCAGTACAACAACAAAAATACGAAGGCGAAGGACCTGGTTTGAAAAATGAACGGGCTATTCATTGGTGAAGGAACGTTACTTGTTCAATGTGCCGAAGAGTTCCGGCGCGCCGGCGGTGAAATTACCGCAATCCTGACCCGCGAGCCGCGTGTTCGCGCCTGGGCGGAGGCGGAAGGGCTGACTCTTTTTGGCGATCCGGGTGAGGAGGGACTTAAGGATCTTTCCTTCGATTACCTGTTCAGTATCGTCAACCTGACCATCTTCCCGCAGCATTTGCCTGTTCGCCCCCGAAAATTCGCGGTCAATTTCTTTGATGGGCCATTGCCAAAATATGCCGGCATCAATGTCACGTCCTGGGCGCTGATGAATGGCGAAACTTCCCACGCCGTAACCTGGCATGAAATGCTCGCCTCCCCGGATGAGGGCCGTATCCTGAAATCCCGCGCGGTGGAGATTGCGCCCGATGAAACCTCCATGAGCCTCAACGCGAAATGTTATGAGGCAGGGCTCGCTTCTTTCGTCGAACTGGTCGGGGAACTCAAATCCGATACCGTTCGCCCGCAGGAGCAGGGTGCCGAAAAGAATCGCTACGATGCCGAGAAACGACCCGAGGCGCTTGGCGCGCTTGATTTCACCAAACCCGCCGCCGAGCTAGACCGGCTTGTCCGTGCGCTGGATTTCGGCGCTTACGCCAATCCGCTCGGCGCGGCGAAGCTATGGACGGGAAAATCCATTTCCCTTGTCGGCTCGCTCACCATTCAGGACGGTCCGGCCACCAACGCACCGGGACAGGTGGTTGCGCTGGACGATGACGGGATCACGATTTCCGCGAGTGATCATGATGTGACGCTTGGCGCGTTCCGCTGTCTTGCCGGGGAACCCCGCCATCCGAATGCTGTTGGACTGCAAGTGGGCACGCAAATTCCCCCGCTCGTGCCGCTGGCCGATGATGTATTGATGGCCACCGCGAAAGCCGAGCTTTACTGGCAGGATGCGCTCGCCGCCGCCCAGCCGCTGCAATCCCCTTATCCATCGAACCGCGATATGGCCTCTGGTGCTGTATCGGTGCCCGTTACGCTTACCCAGCCGCTTGATGCGGAAGAGGGAGCCGCGGGTTTTCTCGTCTGGCATTCGCTGCTGATGGGGGCAAAGACTGTTTCCTGCGGTGTCGATACTGGCGCCACGGCGCATCCGCTAATCGCCGAGAGTCAGATTGTCACCCTGCCGGTCGATGCGGATATCAGCGTAAGCGGTATCCTTCAGTCCTTTGCCAGCATAATGGCGGACGGGGAAGCCAAAGGTCCGCGGAGCGTCGATCTAATTGCCCGCCTGCCTGATCCATCCGCGCGCGACGTGGCCCTGCGGGCGCTTAATGTCGCTATCACCGCGAAAGAGGGGGCGGATGCCGATCTCCTGGGCGATCGCTTGCTGTTGCTTGCTCTCGGAAACAATCCGCGCCTTATCGCCAGAACGGGGCTTTATGCGCGCGATATTCTCGCCGCTATGGGCAGTGACCTTGCGTTCTTCCTGAATGCCTTCGCGTCACAGAAGGACACAGCGCTACAAGACCTGCCGCTCACCGATCCGAGCGAGAAACAGGCTGGCATGGATGCCATGGGCATCGACTATCCGCGCGATAAACGCATTCATGAGGTAATTCACGAACAGGCGACAAAAACCCCGGATGCTATTGCGCTTAAAGCCGATGATGACGTGCTGACCTACACTGAGCTGGAAGCGCGCACCGACGCGCTGGCTGCTGCTCTTGCCGCGCGCGGCGCGGGACGGGGCGTGATCGTTGGGTTATGTCTGGAACGATCGACCGACCTGATCGTTTCATTGCTGGCAATCCTGAAAACGGGCGCCGCCTATCTGCCGCTTGATCCGTCCTACCCGGCGGAACGTGTCGCCTTCATGGTTGAGGATAGTAACGCACCGATCATCGTTGCCAGCCCGACGACAGAGTTTAAGTTCCGCCTCGACCCAAAGAAGATCGTCTATCCGGACGCGACGGAGAGTGATTTCTCCCAGCCCGCCGGGGAGCCGTCCGATCTTGCCTATATGATGTATACGTCGGGCTCGACCGGCACGCCTAAGGGCGTGATGCTGACTCATCGGAATATTGTTAATTTCTTTACCGGCACGGACCTGACCGTTCCTCATGAGGGAGAAGTGCGCCTGCTCGCCATCACGTCGGTGTCCTTCGATATCTCGGTGCTGGAAATTTTCTGGACCCTTGCGCGCGGCTTCACAGTCGTGCTGCAAACGGATGGCGTTTCTTCCGCGGCGGTGCCAGGCTTCAGCCTTTTTTACTTTGCTTCCGAAGTCTCGGGGACCGGACCCGAAGCCTATCGTCTGTTGTTGCAGGGCGCGAAATTCGCCGATAAAAACGGTTTTGAGGCGATCTGGACGCCAGAACGGCATTTCCATGCCTTTGGCGGCCTGTACCCCAATCCGGCGGTCAGCTCCGCCGCGGTGGCGGCGCTTACAAAAAATGTGGATATCCGCTCGGGTTCCTGTGTTCTTCCATTGCACAATCCGGTGCGCGTCGCCGAAGACTGGGCGCTGGTGGACAACATCTCCGCCGGACGCGCCGGTATCGGTATCGCCAGCGGCTGGCAGCCGAATGATTTTGTGCTCCAGCCCGATAATTTCGAGAACCGCAAGGACATCATGCTCAACGGCATTGATATGCTGCGCAAGCTCTGGCGTGGTGAGAGTGTGAAACTGCCGAACCACAAGGGCGAGGAGATTGAGGTTTCCACCCTGCCGCGCCCCGTTCGGGGCGAAATTCCGCTTTGGCTGACGGCGGCGGGCAATCCCGAAACCTTTGCGGCGGCGGCGGAAAAGGGCTGTTACGTGCTGACCCATCTTCTGGGGCAGAAGTTCGAGGATGTGGCCGAGAAAATCCGTGCCTACCGCATGGCTTGGCGCGAGGCTGGGCATCCCGGAAACGGCAAGGTTACGTTGATGCTGCATACTTTTGTTGGCGAGGATGAGGATCAGGTGCGCGAAACCGTCCGCGAGCCGATGAAGGAGTATCTCAAAAGCTCGGTCGATCTCCTCCGCCGCGCCTCCTGGAGCTCCCCGACCTTCAAGCAGAAGGCGGATGCGACGGGCCTGACGCCGCAGGAAGTCTTTGAAAAACAGGAACTTTCCGAGGAAGAGACGGAAGCGCTCCTCGATCATGCGTTTGAGCGCTACTACCAGACAAGTGGCCTTTTCGGCACGCCGGAAAGCTGTCAGGAACTGGTTCGCGAGATTGCCCGCATGGGCGTTGATGAAATTGGTTGCCTGATTGATTTTGGCGTCGATACGGACCTCGCGCTCAAGCATCTTACCTATATTAACGAGCTGAAAAACAACCTGCTGGCCGAAGGCGGCGTCGCCCGTCAAGCCTCCGTCGCGGAGCAGATTGTCGAGCATGACATTACCCATTTCCAATGCACGCCGTCTATGGCCTCCTTCCTGGTGGCGGAGCAGGCGGGCCGAACCGCGCTTGGCAAGCTGGAGGTGATGATGGTTGGCGGCGAAGGCTTCCCGCCCGATCTTGCGCGGAATTTGCGCTCTCATCTGAAAGGTTCGCTGCTCAATATGTATGGCACGACGGAAACAGCCGTCTGGTCCTCAGTCGCCAATCTTGAAATGGTGGGGGAGACCATTCCGCTGGGTGAAGCGATTGCCAACACGATATACTCTGTCCGCAATGAATTTGGTCAGGCACTGCCGAGCGGCGTCGCCGGGGAGCTTTGGATCGGCGGTGATGGTGTCGCGGATGGATACTGGAACCGCGAAGAGCTGACAGCGGAGCGTTTTCTCGATACCGATGAAGGGCGTTTCTATAGAACTGGCGATTTGGTCCGTCATATGCCGAACGGTAATCTGGAATTCCATGGCCGAATGGATAATCAGGTCAAGGTGCGCGGCCATCGGATTGAGCTTGGCGAGATCGAGGCGAAGCTTGGCGCGCTGGATGAAGTTAAAGACGCCGCTGTCACTGTGTTCGAAACCGGCGATAGCGACAAGCGCCTCGTCGCCTTTGCAACGGCCACTCCGGGCCATAAGATCGATCCGCAGGAAGTGCGGAAGAAACTTGGTGAGCGGTTGCCGGAATTCATGACCCCTTCTCAGGTGATTGTGCTGGATGTGATGCCGCAAACGCCAAACGGTAAGGTTGACCGTAAGGCCTTGCCGAAACCGCAAGGGCAGGCGAATGCTGCGACGGAAACGGCGCAGAGCGATACGGAAACGGCAATCGCCAAGATCTGGTGCGAAGCGCTCGGCCTTGCCGAGGTGGGCGTTACCGATAACTTCTTCGATCTTGGCGGACACTCCCTGCTGGTGGTGCAGGTGCAGCGCCGATTGAAGGAACTATTCGACAAGGAAGTTGCGATTACAGACATGTTCCGCTTCTCCACCATTCAGGCGCTGGCCCGTCATCTCGATGGCGACGGCCCGGTTGAAGGGGAGACGACGGCGGCTAAGCGCGGGGCGCAGCGCGCGGCGGCGCGGCGGGCCCGGATGACAAGAAGAAGCGGAGCAGCTGTACAATAAAATGCTATTTGGCAGGATTGAACCACCTGTCACCATAAACGATACCGCAGGCGACGGCAGAATTGAGCGGAAGTATGACAGACAGCATTGAGGGAATTCAGACCTCTGAAAAGATTGCTATCGTCGGCATGGCCGGACGGTTTCCGTCTGCGCGTTCCGTTGCGCAGCTGTGGAATCTGCTGGCGAATGAACGCATCGGCACGCGCTGGTTCACCGATGAGGAAATGCTCGCCAATGGCGTCAATCCGAAAGAACTTGCCGACCCCAACTATGTGAGGGCGGCAAACCATCTTTCCGATATGGAATGCTTCGATGCCGGTTTCTTCGGCTTTTCCACGCGTGAGGCCTCGATCCTTGATCCGCAGCATCTCCATTTCCTTGAATGCGCATGGGAGGCGTTGGAGGATGCGGGCCATATGCCCGAAAATTTCGACGGGCGGGTTGGCGTTTTCGCGGGCTCGGGTATGCAGGCTTACCTTCCGTTCAACTTGCTCACCAATCCGGATTTGGTGGAAGAAATCGGCATGTTCCTGCTTCGTCATACGGGCAATGACAAGGATTTTCTCACGACCCGCCTGTCTTATATCCTGAATTTGCAGGGTCCTTCCGTTGCGGTTCAGACGGCTTGCTCCACCTCGCTTGTTGCCGTGCATCAGGCGGCGGCCAGCCTCCTTTCCATGGAATGCGACATGGCGATTGCTGGTGGCGTGACGGTTGAGTTGCCGCATCGCCATGGCTATAAATTCGCCGAAGGGGAAATCCAGTCGCCGGACGGCCTTTGCCGCCCCTTTGATAACGACAGCGAGGGAACGGTGTTTGGTTCCGGCGCGGCGCTGGTGGTCCTCCGCCGGTTGGAGGATGCGCTGGCCGATGGCGATGATATCCGTGCCGTGTTGATCGGCTCGGCGGTTAATAACGACGGAGCACAGAAGGCGGGTTATCTCGCCCCCAGCGTCGATGGGCGGCTGAGTCCCTTGCCATCGCCGATGTTCCGGCGGAAACCGTCAGCTATATCGAAGCCCATGGCACCGGCACACCGGTCGGTGATCCGATCGAGCTCGCGGGTCTTTCTCAGGTCTATGGTGAGGGCGGCACTGGGTTTTGCGGGATCGGCTCAGTCAAGAGCAATATTGGTCATCTGGACACGGCGGCGGGCACGACCAGCCTGATCAAGGTGGTGGAAGCCCTGCGTCACGAAACGCTGCCCGCCTCGCTCAACTACAAGACTCCGAACAGCCGTTTTGATATTGCGAGCAGCCCTTTCTATGTGGTGGCGGAAACTAAACCCTGGCCGCGAGGGAGTATTCCGCGCCGCGCCGGGATTAACTCCCTAGGGGTTG
>ERZ1740062.1346-NODE-1346-length-10246-cov-4.920616_pt1 | contig 10246 bp, 3 predicted proteins | sample MGYA00581741_ERZ1740062 | MGnify/ENA primary metagenome ERZ1740062 (study PRJEB43018, sample SAMN04849747) | marine metagenome | isolation source: floating plastic debris | place: Pacific Ocean | collected 2008-09-01 | study: EMG produced TPA metagenomics... | reverse complement strand
TGTTCAAACATCTTTCATGATCTGGATGGGCATGCAATGTGACTTTTATATGAAGACATCAGTCACTGCAACTGAGGTAGGTGTTGGTTGGGTTTGTCTTGCGTCTATCCCATTCGTGATTCTTTATTTCGAAAAATGGAAACAGATGTTTTCACTTGATGTTAATTTCTATAATTTCGCCACCAAAAGGGCGTGTTAATGTTCAACGTGGCCTTCTCATTAGTTTCCAATATCATCCTATCAGATTGCCGCACTCTTGACTGAGTGTTGAACAACCAATCAGATTTTGACTGAGTGTTACATAGGCATCATTCGGAATTTCCAGTACAATAGAAGATAACTCCAATGTTAACATACCCAAGGACAGCATACATTTCTCTGTATGAAGAAGACAGCAACAAGAAGATAAAACAACATTAATACCATACATGTATTATCATTTCAGCGGACTAACTTGCCAGAATCAGATGACGCCTCTGCTGTACAGCTACCTCTGGGGCCTGACGGCAAATTCAGACAACGACGCTGTGCTTGTGCCTTGGTAAGTTTTTGTAGCATTCTCACTCCTCTTCTGCCATGGCTTTTCAGTAGAAAGCCATTGTAGAAGTAGAAGTAGAAGTTGTGGGGAATTATTACTATACATCTGGGAATATTTCATGTTTATTACACTGGTGGGAAATTAGGTGTTACATTAGTGGGATTTTTTTCATTACGTTTTTGGGAAAATTTATTACGTTTGTGAGAATTATTGCAGTTGTGGGAAATTTCATTACACATGTGGGAGTCATTAATCTGGAAAATTTAATTACACTTGTGGGTCCGACAAGCCTACCTGTACCAAGCCTTCTGTTGGTGATTGTTTTGTGATTGGTGGAAGGCTTGTGAACACATATTGTGAGCTGCACTTCAAGTCAATTCAGGTACTCCCCATTGTGTTATGTTGAAATGATAGCCTTGGAATTTAATATGGAATTATCTCGAAATAACACAATGGGGAGTAACTGGATCAACCTGAAGTGTAGCTCACAATATGTGTTGACAAGCCTTTCACCAAATACAACACAATCATCAACAGAAGGCTTGGTACTGGCAGGCTACTTCTACAATGGCGTTTTACTAAAAACCTATAAAGACTGTAAAAAATAAATGAGCTCTATTTCTGGTGTATGGCTAAAATTACTCAGGGTTCATCGGTCAGTCTACTCAAGTTAGCCCTGCATTGATCATCACTTTCATAATATATTTCTATGACAAAAAAACTTTCACCTCGACCAATATAATACCACTTATAAAAAATGAAATGATAAAGTATGAAAAAAAATTGATCAGGAGTTAGAAATTTTTAAGTGGTCATCCAACCAAATTTTGACAGATAAACATGGTTGGTAATTCTTGGCCATTCATCCACCCAGAAAATGAATTTCGGTAATAAATTTCAAATATTTTACTTAAAAAAATTCAATTTTGAGGCATTTTACCAGGCTGTCCTCTCTTATGTATGAGAACACCACTCCCACTATTAAAAGTAATGCCTACATGCCACAGATAGACATTTAGTCCTCAATGTCTATGCAATAAGCTTATATCTGATAGTGCTCTTTGCTCTGGCTTAATTAACTACAGCTTTATGTTTACATATGCATGTAACTTTTTCTCTTAGATTGTCTGAGCATTTGTTGACAATTCAGATGAATAAAAATGATAGATGAGTTGAATTGGCACATAATTTGTTTTGTTATGTTTCGGTGATTTTAGTGTGTTGATAGTTATTTTTGTATACCAAGGGGTAAAAGAGTGTATACATCCTCAATTATGGCAAATATTATTATGATCACTGTTTATTATACTTAGATAACGTAATCAGAACAACAACATAATTATACCCTAACCTACTTTATATCAAAAATTTATAGCCCCTTTATAGTAGGGGCATGGCAGAGTCTGAGGCCTCCAGACTAAGGTTTTTAGGAATTTCAGAATTTTTTTGTGCAGCCGTTCCATGCAGAAGCCATGACATGAATCTGTAGGTCAAAACTCTAAATGATGGCACAATATAACGTACATGTATGTCATTTATTTCGGCCTATTTTGATATTCTATTGAAAATATAGGTATTCGAGTAATAATTCGGGTTTTTTGTGCTCTGCATTGGCTATTTATGATGGTGATGCGCATGTACATACTCTATGTACATACTGTATATTTTGAATTATTTTCTCTGTTACAGGGTACTTTTGCATCCGATGGTCAGTCAGGTGTAGCTTTTGATGGTCAACCTGGAGCAGATGGCCAAGTTGGTAATCCTGGTGCTGGCGGACCTCGATGTCAACCTGTATGCACAACCCGCTGCTTTAGATAGTGGTGAATCAAAATTCAACAAATATATGCTGTACTATACGTTATGTAATGTGTTTCCCACACTTACACACTAAATAAGTTCACTGGCCTTCACTACCAACGGCATAAAAACGTATAGCGGAAATGTGCACCCATCGAGATAGTATAGAACTGCCCACACAGCTAAACACTCAAACACTCAACACTCACGCGCAATTAAATTCAGGGCAACTTTTTGCCAATAATGAATGGGAGAAATTGCACTGAATAGCTTGCGTGTGCTCTCTATTGGGCTAGTTAGGCCTGATGAAATTTTGCCCACTCTGCCTGCGTTAGAGCTGTCCCCCTCGACCAGCCATTGCTAAAGTAGAAATAATTGCCTTCATCAGAGGCCATCAGACATTGATCTATCAATTTTTAAAACTTCATGTACTTATAGTGTTGTCTTTCATCACTGTTATAGGTGCAATACTCTGTCCAAATGTCTATTCAATCAATAAACCTCAGCACCACTTAACATGGGTAACTTATATTTCCTCATTTATCACTTTTAATTGTGATAAAAGAAATAAATGATTTGCTCCAGATGTAAACAACTTATAACAATTTCACAAACATTTTGTGTCCTAAAAAGGGAGGAAGCCATCGTTTTTTCTTATCTTCATGACAATACGAGTCGTGGGGTGCTGTGACAGCCTTTGAATGTTTGTCCACACATGAAGCACACACTCTCTGCTACCATCTATCCTTGCTAAGATTGCTGAGTTTGCATTTTTGAGATATTAGGTTTCATATATTCCATATAATCTATATCAAAACAATCAGATTTAATAAATATACAGTTTATAAACATTCCGGGGCTCTGTGTAAAATGATGATTTCATAATTATAATTATTCATTTATCAATCAATTAAAGCCAGAACTATAGATGTTTTCACAAGTCACAAGTCAGAGCAAGCATACCCTACAGGACAAAATGATATAGGCCTACTGGAATCAATGTTCGCGAAATTCGCAACTGCCAAACACCGCAAAAAAGTTAAACCCCTAAAAGTTAGTACCAACAGGTGCTATTAGCCTGAAACAACACTGAACATGTGTAAAATTATTCAGTCAGTGCTCCCCCAAAAGGAATTCAAACTGCCCACCTTCCGTATTCATGTCAAAGTCCAAACTTTATGACTTAGGTATGGAGGCACCTGTCTAATTGCCCAAAGAATACTAAGGTACTTCGCAAACCATTAATTCCGTCAATATCAAGAGATGACAACACCATCGCAAATTTTTGGTGCCTTGTAATTTAAGTTCCTGTAGGGTATAAGTTCAATTAAAGTTATATAAGACAGATTCTGACACTAAAGGAATTGCAAAATTACATGTATATGCTTTTCCACAAGCTGATGGGTCATTGACTCAATTTATTTAATCAGTTCTGGTAAAAGAAAATAGGACAAGGTTGTTCCCCTTCCTGAGGCGTAGTTTTGGGCTATAATTTTGTAAGCCACTTGAGCAATCTCAGCCGCTCAGTATGATCAAGCGTTTCATTTTATTGTTGGCGGTGTGGGTCAGGAAATAAGCAAAAACTGACACTTGTGATTTGTGCATTGTGGAAAGTAGGTCGCCTATAGGTGTCAAGTCAATCACCCAATATTTCCCACCATAGGGCGTATTTGACCACCCATGAGTCATGAAATTTTGGGTTTCACAACCATGAAACAGGCGTGTGACGTAACTTTTTGCCAACTGCAGAACAATCAAAAATTTCTGTATTGAGTTTGATTTTACTACGGCTAAAATGGCGATAATGTTATTTTTTGTCCTTTCCTGCCGTTTTAATCCGCAGAAAAGATTACCCGATTAATTTACGGGCAACTAATACGCCATTGGGAACTATTTACTATTGTAAAGCTTTTTAGGACTGAAAAAACAGCATGTTTTGGGATTGAGAAGTTTTGTACTGGGCAGAATGTTCTGGTGTTCTGGGGTTCATGGCACACCCCATAAAACCGTGGCTACAAAATAGAAAAATTAGAAGTTGATAGACATGGTCACTCAATTCAATGGAGTAAACATTTTTGGCACCAATTCTTTTTGTTCCAAAACTCAACAAGATATTCACTGTTCAGAAACATTGGTAGAAACAGATGGTGTGCTTGTCCATTTAACACCCCTGCCTCTACAATGAAGCTATTGATAGTAATGGCACTATTCAATATTCAATTATTACAAAAATAATGCAAACCTCCTCCCCAGCACAACACCCACTCACAAAGGATCTATCATAATCAGTAAAGTGAGACAAAATTTCCTTGAATGTGATGACATAATCAACCTCAGGAATTTTAAGCTTCCTTGTGATGATTCACAAACTTCTGTAAATACAACTCAATTAAAATGAATAGCGTGATGTTTATTCATCAAATTTGCTGCTCGACAAGTCGCCAACTTGATAAAACTAGTGCAATAGTTACTTATTATAGAGGCTCTTAGAGTGGCTCAGACTGAAGTTCTAAGCATCCAGATATCTGCTTTCGATCAAAAATTTTCATTTGTATGTAAATTTATATGAGACTTTTCAGCAGGAAGTTGGTAGATAGCGACATTATATCAAATAATAATTGTGCAGCAGAAGAGGTTGGATGATCAGAGGCTAGTAAGAGTGGACATTTCAAACATCGGTTCACTTTTATTTATATGTAGGCCTACAAACCACAACGCTAAAAGTGACAAGACTTAGGCAGATCATGGTTATACCTTTTTGTGCAGAATCCTTAGTGTGCAGGTTAGACGATTAAGGTGTTTGTGTGACAGCAGACCTTCTGCGACTATTCTAATGCTTGCCATGGTAATCATGTCTCCTACTTACTGGTTGGGTCTTGTGACGCTAATTGCCATCGGTAAGTACACATATGCTTGCTTTATATTCTCTTCTAGATTCAAATCCATTGTGTCGTACCTTTGTTAGGAAAAAACATGGATCGAATGTGTGCCATAAACATCAGAATGCGTAATGAGAAAGTGACAAACATTGATTATCACTTACACAGTCATGGTGTTTCTATGTCAAAATAACAAATGTAGTTCTGTTAAACGACGGTTTCCACCCATTTCCAATTGTAAAACACAGCGCTGACTATCCTATTTGTTGTCTGTACAGTAGCCGTGTATGGCGATTTTGCACCGTGTGTACTGCCATTTATTTACAACGGCGAAACATACTACACATGTACAGAAAAAGACACTGGAGGATTCGGCCAAGGGCCATCATACTTCTGGTGCGCTACTTCATATCAATATGGGGAAGGCTATTGGAAAAAATGTAACGGTGAGCCAGTGACTTTATTATATTGAAAGCTACCACAACTTTTTTAAACCCAGGGGGACATGTGAACAACACTATGTATTGCATTCTTCACACTGGCTTGACTCTGGTTGTGCAATGTCGATGTTTTGTTACTCACATTTTGAGTTGCAACAGGAAGTTTACTTCCTGTTAATTCGATGTGTACTCTCTGGTCCAGGTAGTCGGAGTTATGCCTTATTAGAAAAAGGGCAGACAACTTGAGAGGAAAGATATAACTGTTTCAATTGATCGTTAGGGTTCCTTGGGTCATGCTCACTTGGATTCTGGCCTCTAGTCTGTGCCTTATACAATGCTTCGGAGTATTCTTTTCTGAGGCTGTAGTAATTTCTTGAATAACACTTCTACAACATTTTCCATACACTATGATCAGTTCTGGGTTCAATCTCTTATTGCAGGTAGTTCAGAAGCAGAAGTTGGTGTATATGTGATGTTTGATGATGTGACCCAGCAAATAACCCATCAGACAGGGATAATAGTTAGCCATAGAGAATATACACATGAAGTATACCCTAACAGCATTGATAGCAGACTGAATATAGAGGTCAATAGGACATTGCACCTCACACTTTTCGTGGTTGACCTAGAGCTTGAGGAAAAACTCTCTGACTGCTATGACTACTTGCAAGTCAATGGGAATTATACATATGGAAAGACATGTGATGAAAACATCTTGCCTGGAGAGCTCAAAACCTTTGTGATGCCGAATGGAAAATTTCAAATAAGCTTTCATACAGATGATAGTGTACAACAAAGCGGATTTCTAATTTACTTTCAATTAACAGGTGAACAAAAACTCTTGCCAAGTTTTGGTATAAAACCGGTCTGAGTTTCTGCTCGAAGGGGACCTAGGGTCTGAGCAAGGGGCAGCCATACTGCCTGGGCAGCACTGAAAGAGAAACAAATTCTTGCTGCCCTTAATGATTGTTCCTGTCATTTCATTATTCTTCTCTCCCATATTGTATCTCATGCAAGCACAAGTGACTGTGTATCTGACCCTAACAGCCTTGCAGAGGCTATCGGCGTGTAAGCCATAGTGTCTTTACAAACCTAGTCTAAGTGCTCAGACCTGAATCTGGCAATGTGGGTGGCACCCACTCTTCCCTTCTAGCATGAAAATCGGCGTCGTTGACTGCACCCAAACTGACTCCATGTCAATAAAATCCGAGTGGTGTTGATTTTTATGCTTATAGGGCATGTTAACATTGGAATAATCTTCTTATGTATTGGAAATTCCCAATGATGCATATACAACACTCATTTGAAATCTGATTGGCCCTTCAACACTCAGTCAAGAGCTCTGCAGGGTGATTAGTTGATATTGAAAAATAATGAGAAGGCAACTTTGAACATTAACATACCCTATTGCAGAGTTTGCGTGTGATAGTAGCAGACTACAAACAGCATACAGCAGCATCAAGCCTTCACTGATAGACCGCACACATATATCATTCTCTGCAGATTGTGAACTTAGCAGATCCGAAGAAGTGACAGATACAATATACTGTGATGAGGATACATGGAGCGCATCAAATGAGGACTCCTCTAACTGTATTGATATCTTAGGTATGCTAGTTACTTATCCAACCAACAATTTTTTCCGTTCACATGAATAGAGCTAAAATTGATGTGTTCTGCACTATCCTGTTGTGATCTGTATTGTCTCCCAAAGTTTGGGGCAATTAGAATGATTGTATAGACCCATAATGAAGTGACTTGTAATCACACAAATCTTTCACAAAACCTACTTCGTTTTTGAATATGGTTTCATATAGAGTTGTCAGCTCCTACTGGAAGAGAACACAACTTTTAGTCATTAATATTGAACTGAATGATGAATGCTATTACAGCAGGGAGTAGACTCCCTGATTACAGTATAGGGTGTCAAAAATATAACCTGTTGTGCGGAATGTAACCAAGATACAAACTGTTCGAGCGCTTTGATTGGTAGCTATCAAAAGGCTAAGGCTAAGACGAGGCCTCTGCCCTTAGTGGTGAAACGGGTGCCAATGTAAATAGATCATAAGCTATCACCATGAATCCGTTACAGATCAACGGCAATAACAAAAGAAGAAAAGTTCTTATTGTGAGAAATCATGGCTTTCACTCTCACTTGCTTTCAGATGCAGTCGCCGTGTATAATTCAAATCTACAGAACTCAAATCAGATCATAAACATAAGTCAAGGATATATTGTCAGCCATTCTGACTTTCCTGATGATTATACAGCTGACATAGACTCATCGCTAACTTTCACTGGTCTAAAACCTGAGCAGATTGTGCAGATCAAATTCCTCTTGTTTGATTTATATTATAACTCCGAATATCCTGAATGTGTCTACGACTTCCTTGAGATTCACGGTTCCACCGAGGGAGTTATGTTATACTGCGGTAATCCTGTATATCAGCCACCTATTGATGAGTGGTACAACATCACTGTCGGCGGTAACAAGTCAACGATAACATTCCGATTCAAAACCAACGACAATCGCAGTACTGTAAAGGAGGGATTTTATTTCATGTATAAAGGTAAAGTCTGTTTTTTAAACGTTTATGTGAGTTACAATGCCTATGGTGAGCGACGTTCATCCTGTTCACCACATAGACCAAGTGAGGCATAATAGCAATAAACTCTGCTATTACAATGTTACGCCATATCCTGTGTGCTGATGCCCAATAGTACCACTATTATTAAAGTTTTTTTTCTCAAGCAAAGGCTTTAAAACTGCTCAGAGGTGCACGCCTGTTTGTTTGCACTGTAAAAAAGTCGCAGTCATTTTTGCAATGCATGTAATTAACGCTGTATTCAACTCTTCTCTTTCAGTATTAGAAATCGTAATGCCAACTACAACGAGTCAAAGCCCCTCAACTTTTACTTCTCCTGGACCTGATTCCACCAATACTACATTATCAGGTAGGCTACTAACTTACATATAGTGTCAATTGTTACTTTGAGTGTTTTCTTTAAAGTCTCCTATCAGAGGAGAATGGGTCAATTGGAACGGAATTTGAGGAGTACTAAAAAATAATAATAGTCTGTTATATTTTCTCAATATAAAGTCATTGTTGAAGATGAAAACCAGGCAGATATTAGTGAGCAAGGCCAGGACAGGAACCCTGTGGGTATAGGAGCTGGAATTGGAGTATCAATTGGAATGATCTTGGTGTTGGCAATAGTGGCGTTTATCCTGTATATCAGAAGGCGGAAAACTAAAGCAAAGTAAGTGTGTATTTCTTGCAAAACTAACAACAGCGAGAAGTAGTCAACAAATCGGGGGTTACCTTTTTATATGCCACATACATGGCCAAGTTTTTACCCATCAAGCCACAGATTGTTTGAAAAACATTGAGTCCATCAATCTATGCTGTCTGACTACTCACTCAGCTGAGGATTTGTAATTTTTCGAATGGTTATGAGAGTTGTCTTCCAATACCAATGTGGATTTGTGGAGCTTTGGAAGCGGGTCTAAGGTAATTTATGACATACATGTATGATCTTTGAAAATGAGTGTTGCTATTAAATCATTTGAAGGACTGGTAGAGAGTATAAACACCAAATACTAACCATACCTGAAAAATCTAACGTTCATGGGTGTCTTTCATGACGTACTTCCCTAGAGGTATTTTGGTTTTTAGGGACAAAAACACCTAATTAATTGCTAATTTGATTTATTTATTCCCGCAGATTATGGTTTCCGAGCTAGCTTCCCTGTATTATTTTATCAATTAAAAAGTGTTGGAGTCATTGCTATTTTTGGTCTTGAATAAGAACATTAAGTAAAATTAGCCGGCAAAACTCGCAAAATTTATTCCTCAGCTTTTGGCAGGTGAGATTGAATCCGCCTATGCCCAGAAAACTGAATCTTATTCAAATGAAATACCCAAATTTCTTTACTGTGCTTCATTGTATCATAGTCTCTGTTTTGATCATAACTTTGCATGAAACTTTTGGCCACCTTCCAAATTGATCTCGCCCTGTATGACTTGGAAAATCAATCAACGAAAACGGATTGGATAAAATGAAATTTAGCTCAAGATGTCCCTCTGAAAATTTAAACTTCCCTCCCATCCTCCTTTTCCACTGATTGTTTGATTTGCTTGCCTTCTTTTGTATACTAATGTGGTGGCGGACATTTTCTTTGCTCAAATCTGAACTTCAAAAACAGTCCTACCCAACCTCCCAACCGCCTATATAGTCATAGTGTGGTTGAGAAAGAAAAACAAGGGTATGAACATCTACTGATTACAAACATTATAATTTATACAAAAACGGATCAATCCATTTTTTTACACTAGAGGTACATGTAAATATCGCTGCTCAACAAACACTAAGCTGGCTATACATGTTTGTGACTAAATTTTCTAGTTAAAACAGCAAACATAAAAAGATGACTTTATCTTGCCATGATTGACCATGAAACTAATACATGCAACTAATAGATTTCTATCCAAACAGAAATGTGCCCTGTGGCGAGGTAGAGATTGGGTATGTTAATCAAACTGAGAGTACGGCAGACACTGTTGCAGTACGCATGTCAGCGTTACAAC
>ERZ1740062.1345-NODE-1345-length-10251-cov-3.613084_pt1 | contig 10251 bp, 8 predicted proteins | sample MGYA00581741_ERZ1740062 | MGnify/ENA primary metagenome ERZ1740062 (study PRJEB43018, sample SAMN04849747) | marine metagenome | isolation source: floating plastic debris | place: Pacific Ocean | collected 2008-09-01 | study: EMG produced TPA metagenomics... | reverse complement strand
GCCTCCGCTGCACAACACTTAACGCGTTATGTCATATTGAGGAAATGCTTCAGAACGGTGTCGCGGTGATCCAGGTGGTCACCCGGGTCACTGTCTGGCGCCTACACTAGAATTTCTCTTGGGAGTGGATGGCTCAGAAAGTTTATCGGGCTGGCGGTTGGGCCATAGGCGCCCGACTGGAACACCGCCACGTAATCGTCGATCTCGCCACGCGCCATTGACATACGGTCGGCCAATAGATCGAGTGGTGTGCACAATGGCCCGACGACCGATTGCACTTCGGGGGCATCACTGAATACGCGATTGGCGATCAGCACCGGGTAGTTTTTCCGAATGATCTGTCCAAAGTTGCCTGATGCCGCGAGGTGATGATGCAACCCACCGTCGGCGACCAGGAACACATGGTCGCGAGAAATCTTGCGATCGACAATCTGGCAGATGTACACACCGGCCTCACCAACAATATAGCGCCCGAGTTCCAGTACGAGCTGGGTGGATGGGCTCGTTGCTTTCAGTTTGCTGATGATGGGCTCGAGGTTCTCGCCGAGCGGCGCAATGTCGAGCGGCTTGTCGCCTTTGAAATAGGGGATACCGAATCCGCCACCTAGATTCAGCCACTCCAGTTCATGGTCCAGCTGCTGCATCAGCGACTCGGCGAGCTCATAGGTTTTGTTTTGTACATCGATCAAGGCGTCCACCTTGAGATTCTGCGAGCCGCAGAAGATGTGCATGCCGACCAGGTCGAGGTTGCTGCCGCGCATTGCCTGCAACAGGTCTGGTACCTGCTCGGCGTCCACACCGAACTGCTTCGGACCCCCCGACATTTTCATGCCCGATGTTTTGAGTTCGAATTCTGGATTGACGCGGATTGCGACGCGAGGGCGGCACTGTTGTTTGTGTCCGACCGCCATCAGGCGTTCCATCTCGGTTCGCGATTCGATCGTGACGGTGATGCCGGCTTCGACAGCGCGTTCCAGCTCCACCATGCGCTTGCCTGGTCCGGCGAAACTGATGTCTTTTGGGTCGGTAGCGGTGTCGAGTGCAACATCGAGTTCGAGCACAGAGGCGATATCCAGTCCGTCAACTAACGGCGCGATCAGGTTCACCACCGCTGGCATCGGATTGGCTTTGATTGCGTAGTGCAGATGCAGTGCGTCTGGCAGGTGTCGCCGCATATGTGTGATCCGCTCGCGAATCAGTGCGCTGTCATAAACGAAAAACGGCCCCTCACCGAGCTCGGCCGCGATCTCGCTGATACGACGGCCGCCGACCGCGAGCTCATTGTCGATAACATCGAATGGTGCGACTTCCGTATGCAGCGGTAATGTGGTGTTCGTCATGGTCTAGTTCCCGTTGCTACGATCGGCGAGTTCGCGCGCGATTCGTGCTCGATCTATTTTGCCATTGGGGTTGCGCGGTAGCGAGTCGTGCCACCGGTATTCGGCCGGCACCATATAACTTGGCAGTTCTCGACGGCAATACTGTTGTAGTTGTTTTTCGGCGTCTACAAGGCCGAGCTTCGCTACGACACACAACACGATCCGCTGACCCAGTGATTCGTCTTCGACGCCAAACGCACCCACCTCAGCCACAAGGCCGGACGCATATAACGATTCCTCGAGATCGGTAGGGCTGACGCGATAACCCGAGGTCTTGATCATGTCATCCTTACGGCCGACGAAATAGAGAAAGCCATCGGCGTCGCGACGCACGGTATCGCCCGACCAGACGGCGAGTTCCGTTGTAGGGATTGCATCGCGTTGACCCGGTGCGGGCTTGTAGCGTTCGGCGGTTTTTGCAGGGTCACGCCAGTATCCCAAACCGACCAAAGCGCCCCGGTGCACGAGTTCACCCGGTTCGTCGACGTGGCATTCCGTACCGTCGGGTCTGACCACCAAAATTTCGGCATTGGGGATCGCCTTGCCAATCGAATCGGGCCGGTCGTCGACCTCATTCGGTGGCAGGTAGGTCGAGCGAAACGCTTCCGTCAGACCGTACATCAGGAAGGGCTTTGCTGCTGGAAAATTACTGCGAAGTTTCGCGAGCAACGTACGCGGCATTTTGCCGCCGGTGTTGGCGAAATAGCGCACGCTGCGCTTGACGCTGTCCGGCCAGTCGAGATCGGCGAGTTGCATCCAGAGCGGCGGCACCGCTGTGATGCCAGTGATGCCTTCGGCCTCCGCGACACGGAGTGTGTCCTTCGGCAAAAAATAGTCGTGCAGAATGGCGCTGGCGCCCGACCAGAATGCCGTGCTCAGCTGGCTGAAACCAGCATCGAAACTCAATGGCAATGCGCACAGAATTCTGTCGTCTTGCGTGTTGCCGATATAGGTCGCGACGCTTTCTGCGCCGGCGACCATATTGCGATGTGACAAGATGACGCCTTTCGGTTTGCCGGTGCTGCCCGATGTGTACATCAACGCCGCCACATCGGTATCGATACCGAGATGCAATCGGCAGGGCGTCGTGTCCAGTGCGCGCCAGGCAATAACCTCGTAGTGCGCGTCCTCCGGTGTTTTCGCCTCGTCGTCGGTGACGATGACGACGCGCAGATCCGGACAATCCTTGAGCGAACTTGCAATCAGCTTCAATCGCTCGTTGCTCGTGATGAGCAACGCGGCGCCGGCGTCGTTCACGATGTGCTGCACCTGGGCGGCTTTCAGTACAGGATTGACCGGGACCATGACACCACCGGCACGCGTGGCGCCGAACATCGCCGTCACGTTGGCAACATTCTTGGGCAGAAAGATTGCGACGCGATCACCTGCGGTCAGGCCGGCTTGGGTCACGCCGTGTGCGAAGTCACGGGTGGCTGCCAATAATTCTGCATAGCTCATGCGCTGCTTTTTGTCGGCCAGCGCCAATGCCTGAGAGTTTATCTCGGCTCCGCGATCAATCAGTTGGTGTAGTAGGTATGCCATGGCTCTCAGTCAGCAAGTGGAGGTCTGCTGTGCGTCAGACCAGTTTCAATTTGTGGGCGTAGAAAGCTTCAGCCAGTTGGGTTGGCGAGTGGCTCTCCATGCCGCGCAGCCGCATCAGACTATGGAACAGATCATCCGTAAACCAGTGCTTTCGCTGTTGCGAATTATAGTGCTGTTGCAACAGCTCGATTTTTCTCGCGGCGTGCACGGGATCGATATCTACGAAGACACTGGGACGCCCGAGGTCGCCATCCCATTTCGGAATCTCATATTCCAGAATCTGGTGTTCTCTGAACGTATTCCAGGTCAACTCGCTGATGAGACGATGATCCTGATGCGCGTCGCTGCGATAGTGCGTGAATATCAGGTCTGGCGATACTGTGGGCTTGATCGCTTCAAAGGTGTCCTTAATCGCAGCGCCTTCGTAAGGCAGGTAGCCATCCCTGAATTCGTGCACCGTGATACTGGCGCTGGCGGCACCTGCGCAGAAATCGCTTGCGGCGGCCTGTGCTTCTTCGGCTCGCGCGGGCGTCGAGGTCAACACGTGCCAGTGAACATGCACATTCGTGTATCGGTTGAGTAACGTCAGCAACGTCGCGCCGCAACCAATCTCAATGTCGTCGCAATGTGCGCCCAGACAGAGAATGGTCAGATCTGTTGTCGTGTCGGGCGCGACGGGTAGGGATAGCATCAGGTCGCGGCCTCCGGAAAAAATCGTGTGATCATCGCGCGTCGCCATTCATCGATCCGACGCGCTTTGGGTAACTCGACATCATCATAGGTAATCGGTGAATCTTTGGAAATGTCTCTTCTCAAGACACAACCGTCGGAAACACCCATTGGCAGCAAATTCTCGGCGAGTGATGTCTGCATATTGTCGATCAGCGTGTAGGCCGTAAAGCCACCTATACCGTCCAGTGTTTCGCCAGCCTTGAGATCACGTTTCGCGATTGTAATCGCATCGCAGCAGGGCGGGCCGAGTGGTGCAATCGTGGTATCGTCCAGCAATACCGCCCGACAAACGGTGATAGGTACTTCAAGCTGCGGCAGATGGTAGGGCGTATGAAACACGTAGAAGGGGCCATCACCCATTTTCAGGTACCGCAGGTACTCGGCTTTCATCGGTTGCTCGGAGTGGCCGATAACAAACGCACCGGTGTGTGGTGCCGCGCCAACCAGATAGTCGACAATACCGCGCTCCGGCGTAAAAGCACTTTCGGGAAAGGCGGGCAGGCAGTGGCGCACATCGTCGCAAGATGGGCCGAACATGCCGCGTTTGCCAACACCAAATCCGAGACCATTCGCCAGTACCGTGAGTTCCATCGACAACTTGGTCCCGTCGACAAAGGAGGTGACCGCTCTTGGTTTCTGATTGTGCTGCCTCGCGAACTCGGCTTGAGTCTCCGGTGTGCGATACGGATCGTAGAAACCTTTAAGGTTGCCTGCTCCGACCACGTCGAGGCCGATCGTCTTCACGAACCGCGCCAGATTCGCAGCTACACCTGGCTCGTCGCCGTCGGTATTGGTGTAGATCACACCCTGCTCGTCGGCTAGCGCTTTCAGCCAGGGTCCGACCGTTGCGTCCATTTCGCAATTGAGCGCGATCAAGTGTTTACCAGCACGAATCGTCTGCAGGGCGACCCAGGCACCGTATTCGACTTCGCCGGTGGTTTCGATGACCGCATCGATCCGCTCGCAATCAAACAACACCTGCGGGTTGTCTGTGATCGCGTGGGCGCCCCGTTCGATGGCTTTATTCAAGCCCGAGACATCGTCAACAGATCGAATCTCTGCGGCACCGGCGTTTTCCAGCGCTCGCTGCGCATGTTCCGGCGTGCGGTTCACAATCACAGCCAGGTGAATGACCGGAAAAGCGCTGAGGATTTGTGCCGCGATATGCCGGGCGCTGAAGCCAGCACCAACGATCCCGATCCGAATCGGTTGGTTGGCATCAAGGCGTTGCTGGATGGCGCGGTCGACAATAATCATCAGCGCGCTCTGATCTCAGCCTAGATCGTCCAGCGGAGCTCGTCGGTTAGCTTGCCTTCGGCAATCAGATGTTTGATGTGGGCGATTCGTTTGAATTTAATGCCCTCATAGTCGTCCGCGTTCAGGCCGTAGCGGCTGTACGACTCATAACACTGTTCGACGCCTTGCAGCGCCGTCCAGCGCGGCTTGAAGTCCGGAAACACTTGACGGATCTTGTCAAAGTTGACGCGATAGCAACGTTCGTCGGGGCTTGCGCCTTCGGCATATTCGATCTCGCAGTCGGGTACGGTATCTTTGACCATCTGGGCCAGATCGCGCATCTGGTAGTTCTCGGTATTGGTGCCGACGTTTACCGCCAGATTGTGTGCCACGTCGCGCGGTGCCTTCAGCGCGCAGATGACGGCCAGCGAGATATCTTCGATATGCACGAGTGGCCGCCATGGTGTGCCATCGCTCTTCATCAGAATTTTGCCGGTCGTCATCGCCCACGCCACCAGATTGTTGATCACCAGGTCGAAGCGAATGCGCGGCGATACACCGTAGGCAGTCGCGTTCCGCATGAATGTTGGGCTGAAGTCGTCGTCTGCCATCGCTGAGACTTCCTGCTCAACCAGCACTTTCGACTTGGCGTAAGCAGTCACGGGGTTAAACGTGGCCGACTCATCGAGAACGTCGTCACCAGCTTTGCCATACATACTGCATGATGACGCGAAAACGAAACGCTGCGCGCCGGCTTGCTTGGCCGCTTTAGCGAGCTGCACGGAGGCCAGATGGTTGATGTCGTAGGTCAGATTCGGGTTGATATTGCCGAGCGGATCGTTGGACAACGCAGCTAGATGAACCACGGCGTCGATGCCGTCGAGGTCGGCAGCGGTGACGTCACGCACATCTTTCTGAATGGTCGGTACCGCCACGGGCTCGTCGCCGTAGGTGCAATAACGATAGAGATTCGAGTCGAATCCGACAACGTCGAAGCCGGCGTCCAGCAGCATGGGCACCATGACGGTGCCGATATAACCCTGGTGACCTGTGACAAGGACTTTCATAGTAGCTCCTGTGCGTTTGTGGCGGTGACACGACGAGGTCGCCCCGGTCGCGTGGCATGGCGTTATTCCCGCCTGCCAGTATTCCTGGGCCGGTGCTCAGCGCCCTGAAGATTTATCCCGCAAGTATACAATGCAACCCGTTAAAAACGTTGATGCAGGTCGGGTTCTGCCCTGTGACCGAAGTCCGCGACGCGTGTAGGTCGGGCGGGTCAGATCACCTCGATCTCTGGTATCGGAATCACGAACTGACAGCCCCACTCACGGGTATAGGCAAGTGATTGCGTAATCTCTTCTTTGAGATTCCACGGCAGGATAAAAATATAGTCTGGCTTCGCATCGGCGATCACTTCCGGTGCCAGAATGGGAATATGCGTGCCGGGTGTATAAGTGCCTTGCTTGTAGGGATTGCGGTCTACGGTGAACTCGAGAAAGTCCTTCTGTACGCCGCAGTAGTTCAGCAACGTATTGCCTTTGCCCGGAGCCCCGTAACCTACGACTTTCTTGCCAGCTTCTTTCGCCTCAACGAAAAATCGCATGATGTTCCAACGGGTTCGTTTCACCTGATCAGCAAATTGATGATAGCGCGCCATCGTGTCCAGACCGTCGTCGAGCTCACGCTGGCGTAACGCTTTGAGACGATCGGTTAGCGGTCGGGACTCGTCATCCTGATGGCGCGCGTAAATCCGCAGAGAACCGCCATGCGTCGGCAATTCTTCGACATCGAACAGGGTTAGTCCATGTGCTGCGAAAACACGCTCAACGACGATGAACGAGAAGTAGCTGATGTGCTCATGGTAGATCGTGTCGAACTGATTGGATTCCATCTGTCGATACAGATGCGGAAATTCCATCGTGATCGTGCCGTGCTCGGCCAGAACGATCTTCATGCCGGCGACGAAGCCATTCAGGTCCGGGACATGCGCCAGTACATTGTTGCCAAGCAACAAGTCGGCGTGACCATATTCCGCAACGATCTCACGAGCCGTGTCATCGCCGAAGAATCGTACGGTGGTGCGAATGCCTTTTTCGCGTGCTGCTTCCGCGATGTTGGCGGCTGGCTCGATGCCGAGTACCGGTACCTGTCGTTTCACGAAATGCTGCAACAGATAACCGTCGTTGCTTGCGATTTCCATCACCTGACTATTGCTGTCGAGCGATAGTTCGTCGCACATCTTTACGACATACCGCTCGGCGTGTGCGACCCAGCTGTCCGAAAACGAGGAAAAGTAGGCGTACTCGCTGAAAATATCGTCAGGCGCGACGAATTCGTCGAGTTGTACGAGTCGACAGTCTTCGCAAACCAGTGCGTGCAACGGATAGAAGGGCTCCATATTGTTGAGCTGCTCTGGCTTGATATGCGTCTGGCATAGCGGGGACATACCGAGGTCGACAAAGCTCCGCAAATTGCGCGAGCCGCAGAATCGGCAACACGTGCCAGTGGCGTTGTCGGTCGCGAGGGGTTGTTGGGTCGTCTCTATGGCGTTACTGCTCACAATCAATATCCTGTGCTGTATTCGGTGGTCGGTGGGTCAGCCGACTCGCGTTAGCCTTGTTCTGTCTTGTTCCACAGTTCCCACGGTGCGTCGCCGCGTGCATAGGCTCGGTCGAACGAAATCTTGTCCTTGAACGTATCCATCGCACGCCAAAAGCCATCGTAAGGGTACGCGAGCAGCTTGCGTTGCTTGATCAGCCGATCGAACGGCTCTTCGACCAGCTCGTCTCCGTCATTGATGTAGTCGAATATCGCGTTGCGCATCACGAAAAAACCGCCGTTGATCCAGAAATCCTTGTCAGTCAACTCACCCAGGCTTGAGACAAACCGGTCATCGTCAAATTTAGCGGCGTGAAAACTCTGCCATGTTCTAACGGCCGCGAAGCTCGCAATGGCATCTTTTCGTTTCACTTCATCGATCATCTGGTTGATCGGTATATCGGACAGTCCGTCGCTATAGTTGGCGAGAAACATCTCGTCGTCTTTGACGAGATGGCGAACCGCCAGCAGGCGCTGACCGATATTGGCATGCATGCCCGTTTCAGCGAACGTGATTGACCAATCATCGATATCGGTGTTGTGAGGCTCGATGGTGCGGCCACCATCACGCAGCGTAAAATCGTTGGAATCGGTCTCTCGGTAATTTAGGAAGTACTCCTTGACGAGATCACCCCGGTATCCAAGGCAAAGGATAAAGTCCTTGTGCCCGTGGTAGGCGTAGTAGCGCATCAGATGCCAGACAATCGGTCGGTATCCGATGTTCACCAGAGGCTTCGGTGTAACATCGGAGTGCTCTCTTAATCGGGTGCCTAATCCACCACAAAATATCACTACTTTCATATTGTTCTCTTTGTTATACCGGTGAGTATTTCAAATCAGGAGCCGCGCACAGCAGCCATCACTTCGCGGAGCACGGCGGCTCGCCGCCAGACAAGCCGGCGCAGTAAGTAGGCGCTGGTTTTCATCTTTGTTGTTGCCGGGTGGTCAAGACGCCACACGTAACGGAGGTATTTGCTTGTCTGACGAAGTATCGGCAATTTGAACGATGATTTGTGCCCAGTCCAAAATTCCTGCTGGCGGGCATCGTCGGCACGGTCGTGACTGCTCGCCTCAGGATGCATGCGCCGGTAGAACAGCCGTTTTGGTATTTCTACAAATCCGCCCAGTAATATTAGCTCGGCCATAAAGCTGATATCGCCTGCGGGCAATGATCCGTCACCGAAGATATTGGTTTGTCGAACTGCGTCAGTGCGCATCAACCCGTAGATCGCATTCGTCAGACGATATCGGTCCGAAAATGTCTGAAAACGCTGCAGAGGGTCATCATCCATAATGTGCAAGTTGTCGTCGAATTCTCCGAGCTCGGTGCCCGACTCGTCGATCATCATGGTTTTGCCGTAACTCAGCACCGCCGTCGGGTGGTCCTGTAGTCCCTTCAGGCAGAGCGCGTGAAGATCGGGCGCATAAAGGTCGTCGGCATTTGACCTCCGAATAAACGGGGCGCGCGGCAGTTCGACGCGCAGGGCGTAATTGCCCGCAGCGCCGAGATTGGTTGTATTACGGTGTATGACAATGCGCGGGTCTCGGGATGCATAATCGTCGCAAATCTCAGGGGTGCGATCCGTCGATGCGTTATCGGCGATAATCAACTCAAAATCGCCCTCGGTCTGCGCCAATACAGACTCGATCGCGGACGCCAGGTAGCGCTCACCGTTGTACACGGGCATGCCGACGCTAATCAAAGGCACCTTTTTGCGCTCAGTGTTCACCATATTCCCCGAATGAATACCGGTCAGACGAATGCGTAAGAGCGTACCGAAGCGGTTACGTTAAGTATATTAACCGAGTCACATTACGCATTCATCATGTCGTGAAGCGGTATTAACGCTTTATTAGCTTTCGTATGTATCGTATTGATAAATCATAGATTTCTTTTTCTGCGCTATTCTGAGGGCGGCCGGTAACGAGCCAGAGTAAGCCAATCATGGCAACGAAAAGGGCAGCCCCGGCAGAGGAGGCTAGCAGCAAGTTCGGAACGGTGGCATCGAGATTCGGCAGTGCCCGCCAGATGCAGTAGAACATGACCAAGGCGGCTAGCAACGGCTTGGAGACGACTCGTACAAAGCTGCCGATAGGCGCTTGCATTTGACGTGATGCCAGCACGGCGTAGGTAGGCAAAGCCAGGCACGACGTAGTCAGCATCGCAACCGCTGCACCGATCACACCGAAATGGTGGTTCAGGTAGGCGAGCAGCGGCAGTACGAAGAAGAGCTGCGCGAGCGATACGAGGCTGACCGTCTTCGGTTTACCGATCGCCATCAATACCGTGGCAATCGGAGACTGGATCGCAGTGACCGCGCCGAACAACGCTAACACCTGAATCAGCGGAATTGCGGACAGCCATTCGTCACCGAGCACCAGGGGTGTGAACAGACTCGCGGTGGCTGCAATACCGAAGCCGGTTGGCAGCGACAGCAAAGACAAGAGTCCCGCGACGCGAATGTACTGCTTGCCAATTCGTGTCTCGTCGTCCGAGATTTTGGAGAATCCCGGTAACAGCGCGCGGTTGGCTGGCGCGACGAGTTCCGTCGTCGGTAGATTTGAAATCTCATAGGCAATTCGGAACAGTCCGAGGCCCCGCGCGCCCGATATGCGACCGATGATTAGGGCAGGGCCGACTCTTCGAACCATGTTGACCATGTTGTTCAGAAACAGCCACTTCGAAAAATTCATAATGCGATCGAGCGCTTTGAAAGACCAGCTCGGTCGATAAGGGTGGGCCCAGTAGCTCAGGATCGTGGTG
>ERZ1740062.1344-NODE-1344-length-10256-cov-4.402902_pt1 | contig 10256 bp, 14 predicted proteins | sample MGYA00581741_ERZ1740062 | MGnify/ENA primary metagenome ERZ1740062 (study PRJEB43018, sample SAMN04849747) | marine metagenome | isolation source: floating plastic debris | place: Pacific Ocean | collected 2008-09-01 | study: EMG produced TPA metagenomics... | reverse complement strand
AGCTTTTGACTTACAAACCAAAATCCAAAATTCAAAATCTAAAATACATTCGCTCTCCCTACTGCGCCAGTAAAATCGCTAATTCCTAATTTTGCATTGTCAAAATTAGCCTTGGTTAAATCAGAACCTCGGAAGGATGTGACAGAATAAGCGGTCATTTTTTTCGCGGTATAGCGAAGAGAAATAAAGGTGAATGCAATATAAATTAACGATAAAAACCTTAAACAAAATCCCCAAACTAAATTTTTAGTAACTAGAAAAGCAATTGCTCTTGTTCCGATTAAGAAAGCGAATCCATAGGTAGAAACAGTTGCTGTAATAGATAGAATAACTGAGATAAATCTTCTTTTCAATTTTTATCCTTTTCATGAAAATACTCCTTGGAATTATTATCCTCGCATTGGAGATAAAACTTCTGTTATTGGACAAGCAATTTCTGATGGCAAGCATTACTCAAAAGCCCATTCAAAGTGGGGGGTTTTATGTATTTCTCCACAAAACCGCGCCCAAATTTTAGCTAATGGAAATTGTCCTCAAAATACACTTCAAGCTGTTGCAGGTAGAGATGTTTTTATTATTGATGGTAAAACTGTCAATTCCGAATCAGATAAAGATAAACCTTATCCAAGAGTTGCAGTTGCCTCTAATAAAGAAGGAAATATTCTCTGGCTGATTGTTGTAGATGGTAAACAACCACTTTACAGTGAAGGTGTAACTATTGCAGAATTGGCCAAAATAGCGAGCAAATTGGGCGCATATACGGCTGTCAATTTACATGGTGGTGGTTCAACCACATTAGTAATCGCAAAGAATAATAAAGCAAAGCTGCTAAATGCGCCAATTCATACTAAACTACCCATGCGCGAGCGTGCAGTTGCTAACCACTTGGGTTTTTACGCAGATAAATTGTAGATCAAATACTATTTATTGATATTTTTACGCAAGTCAAATTACTTGATTGACATTTGGTAAAGCAACTTACAATAAATTGCGACCTTACATTAAATGATTATTACAAAGCATCTGCAACACATGCGGCATAAAAAACCAAAAGTTAAACTAGTATTACACATTAAAAATTAAAAGAGTAATTGTAATGATTAAAGAGCGCGATTATACGTTAATTATTGATAAAAGTGGTAGCATGTCCACTCCAGATCAAGCTGGTGGTAGAAGTAGATGGGAAATAATGCAAGAATCAACTCTTGCTTTGGCAAGAAAATGCGAAAAATTTGATCCCGATGGCATGACTGTTTACCTTTTTTCCGGTAGATTTAAGCGTTATGACGATGTGACTTCAGAAAAAGTCGAACAGATATTTATGGAAAACGATCCTGCCGGTACTACCAATTTAGCTGGCGTACTCCAAGATGCTACAGATAATTACTTTAAACGTAAAGCAGCAGGTCAAACTAAGCCCAACGGGGAAACTTTTTTAGTTGTAACTGATGGTGAACCAGACGATAGAAAAGCAGTTTTTGAAGTAATTATCAATGCTTCCCGTCAGATGGAAAGAGATGAAGAATTAGGAATATCTATTGTTCAAGTTGGTTCGGATGCTCAAGCAGCGAAATTTTTAAAAGCTTTAGACGATCAAATGGAATCAGTTGGAGCAAAATTTGATATTTGCGACACTGTGACTTTAGATGATATGGAAGATATGAGTCTTGCAGAGATATTGACGAATGCAATTACTGATTAATTATCATTTATATTTTTGCAGCAATAAGTTTTTAAGACTTACGCAACTGACATATTTTTTCGTAGGGTGCTGTGACACTTAATTAAAATTTGAACGTAATAATGCGGGTTATAGTGTCACGCACCATTAAAGCTTTGTGGCACTTGCGTAAGTCATGGTTTTGAGCAAATAATTCATCAATTTATCGGGAGAAAATTAGTTAATGTTAGAAAATCGCGACTATACCCTAATTATTGATAAAAGCGGTAGCATGGCGACTCCAGACCAAAAAGGTGGTAGAACTAGATGGGTCGCAGCAGAAGAATCAACTTTTGCTTTAGCAAGTAAATGCGAACAATTTGACCCTGATGGTATTACCATTTATACATTTTCCGGTAGATTCAAAAGATATGAGAATGTGACATCCAATAAAGTTAAGCAAGTGTTTCAAGAAAACGATCCTTCTGGAACTACTGATTTAGCTTCAGTATTGAAAAATGCCACAGATAATTATTTTCAGCGCAAAGCTGCGGGTGAAACAAAGGCTAATGGCGAGACTATTTTAGTAATTACCGATGGTGAACCTGATGATAGAAAAGCAGTAATGAAAGTAATTATTGAAACTTCCCGTCGCATGGATAGAGATGAAGAATTAGCAATTTCTTTTATTCAAGTTGGAACAGATCCTCACGCGACTAGATTCCTCAAAGTCTTGGATGATGAAATGCAAAGTGCTGGTGCCAAGTTTGATATCTGTGACACAATTACAATGGAAGATATGGAAGACTACAGTCTTTCTGAAGTGTTGCTCAATGCAATTGTTGATTAGCTATTCCCATGAGTCGGAATTAAATAAATGGATTCCATTGATAAGTTGTTGTCCGAACTAAAAGCTGAATATCAGCAACCAGCTAATTCTCAAACGAAGAAAACAGAGGAAGCTGAGCAAGTCAAAGAAATCAAGCAAATAAACTTTGACTCGTCTTCTACATCTTCCTCTGTTTTTACATCTCTACCACAAAAAGCAGATGGTATTGATAATCTTTTAGCTGAAGTAAAGCAAGATTTTGAGGAAAAAGAATTATTAGAAAAACAGCAAAAGCAACAAGAATTAGAACAAGAAAAAGTTAGGCAGGAAGAAGTGAAAGCTAAGCAAGTAGAAGCTGCAAAAAAACAAGCTCAACAATGGTTAGACAAATTAGAACCATTATCTCCCGAAGGGCTTTGGTTTGAAACTTTTGCTAAAAGTTATCCTTCTAAGTTAGAAGCAGCGATTGACTATTTAACAGCGAGTAATAGTTAATATAAACAGAATATTTTTACTCTATATAGCCAACCTATATGAGTTGCAATAATTATTAGTTATGGATAAATCCGATATTTGAGATAAATTACGATTGTCTATAATTGTTCATTTTTAGCTGATAAATGCTTTGCACCCCATTCATGCATTGCATTAAGAATTGGCTGTAAACTTTCTCCTAAAGGTGTGAGGGAATATTCCACTTTTGGGGGAATTTCTGCATAAACTTTGCGATGTATTATTCCATCTTTTTCCATTTCCCTTAATTGCTGAGTAAGCATTTTTTGAGTGATACCTACTAAAGTCCGCTGTAATTCTCCAAATCTTCTGACACCTTGAAGTAATTCTCGAATAATTAAAACTTTCCAACGTCCTCCTATGATTTGAAGTGTGGTTTCCACTTCACAACTAACCATCTTTTTATCGTTTTCTGCTTTCGTTTTCATAGTTACTTTTAAGTGCCTATCTGACTTTTAAGTACGTACTTTTCATCATACCTTTACTTGGTTTAAAGTTGAACGAGTATAACTTCTATCAAGAAATGGTTAAGTAACAAATAGAAGTTTTATGAAGTCGAATGCTTTAAAAAAGATTGCATATCGACGAGAAATTTAATGCCTATTTTGAGGAGAACAAAATGAATCAACCTGTAATTGCCGATAAAAAACCTGTCTTGCTAGAATTAGAAGCTGGTACTTATTACTGGTGTAGCTGCGGCAAATCAAACAATCAACCTTTTTGTAACGGTTCTCATAAAGGAACTGAATTTACACCGCTAGCTTTTGAAGTAACAGAGAAAAAGAATGTAGCAATATGTAATTGTAAACACACCAGTAATCCGCCTTATTGTGATGGTTCTCACAGCAAACTTTAAGTAATCTCGATCTCAAAAACTCGGTATTTTTTTTAGATACCGGGTTCCTACTACCATTTCTTTATAAACAAATCCATTATTTGTAATTTGATAATATCTTTATCAAGAAGTAGCTTTAAAAAATTTATTCACAAGATTATTGAAAGAACGTTTTAATTGATGATTGCGGTACCATCTTTGGAAAGCAGCTTCATAATCATCACCTTTGGTTTGAAAGGTATTCCAGCCATCTAATGCTACAAACATACCCCAAAATAATAAAATGAAAAGCGACCAATTAATGCCACCGCCAGTAAGTAAATCCATCATTAGTAGAAATGTATTCGCAATAGTATAATTGCCTATACGCTTTTTAAATCTTCTTTGACGATGAGCATTAAATGCTTGCCGATGCTCTATTTCCCCTTGTTTCGTCACCCAATCGTCTTCTGCTAATTTCAGAGTTTCCGGGGAGATATCCAACTCCGCAGCGATTTCCAAAAGCACCTCATGAGAAAATTCCTTATCATCATCTGCTTGATGGGCGATAGCCAACTGCAAAATTTGCTGCACGTCTTCTTGGCTATAACGACGATTTATTTTATCTCCCGAGTTCGCCATAATAATAGTCTCTTCTATTACTTTCAATAAAGAATTTCCTTTTAAAGCAGTGTTAATGCCATTATTTCTAGGGTAACAAATTGATTGGCTAAAAAGTTAGCAGTTATAGAGTTGTAGGATTGCTAAATTTTCTCTCTCCATTGCTCAGCATTCCATTTTCTTAAGAAGTGCTTTACCTAAAACTAACAAAATGATAATTGGTTATTGTGAATTGTAGTGACAGATGAGGAGAAAATGCACGTGGAAGCTCATGAAAATATCCGCACTTTATCGGTTGATATTGGTGGCAGTGGAGTGAAAGTAATGGTTTTGGATATAAATGGAAATTCTTTGACTAAAAAACTTCGCTTACAAACACCCCAACCTGCTTCAAAAAAATTAGTCATTGATACAATTTTAAAATTAGCTAGAATGGCGGGTGAATTTGAACGGATTTCGGTTGGATTTCCTGGTGTGGTACGAAATGGAATCATCAATACTGCAATTAATTTACACCCAGATTGGATCGGATTTGATTTAGCAACAGCCTTATCTCTACTAGTCAAAAAACCTGTACGGGTAGTTAATGATGCAGATATGCAGGGTCTAGCAGCAATTTCCGGCAAAGGTGTAGAATTAGCAATAACTTTGGGAACGGGATTTGGTTCGGCTTTATTTGTAGATGGAAAATTAGTTCCAAATCTAGAAATGGGACATCACAGGTTTCGTAAAGGCGAGACTTATGAAGAACAATTAGGACGTGAAGCTTTGGAAAAAATTGGTGATGAAAAATGGAATAAACGTTTAGAGAAAGCAATAGAATCTTTACAAGAATTGTTTAATTACGATTATCTTTATATTGGTGGCGGTGAAGCAACAAGAATAAATATAAATTTGCCAACAAATGCGAAAATAATTCCTAATGTTTTTGGTTTATTAGGCGGTATCGCTTTATGGAGAAATTTGAACTAAATTAAAAATTTAATTCAAAACTGACATAGGATTGTTATTTTTACTAGTTAAAATTTATTTACACAGGAATTACGCAACTGTCACAAGACTCGGATGGTGCGTGACACCAAAAGTCTTATTATTACGTTGAAAATCGATCTAAGTGTCACAGCACTCTACAGGAAAACAGAAAGGGGAGCATCCCAATTTGAGAAAAAGCCTACGGGTTTACAAATTGGACAAATGGCAGGGCAAAATATTTGTTTCAAATTAGGATGCTCCCAATTAGATTGGACAATTGCCCAATCTAAAAATCATTAAATAGGTAGGCACAATTAAATATAAAACCCCGAAATTATTGGAATTAGTCTCAAAGCCTTATCCCTACTCACTAATCACTACTCACTTGTCACAATGACAATTTTTCACACCCACCTACTTACTTAGAAAAAAAATTAGTTATTAGCAACTGGTGTTGTTGCATCCGGAGTGTTAGTTTGAGTCGATTCTTGAGAGAAAAACTTCAGGGAAATCCAGTAGGTAAAAATGTGAGAAAGTAAACCTAAAGGACCTGCAAATAAACAAAGTGAAAGTGAGTGAAATGTCCAAACTCCTGTTTTCATTCCAGCTAGATAGATATATCGACCTACAAATAAATCCATAACTAAGAAATGAATCCATCCTGTTGCAGCAGCAGTTTCATCTGCAAAAAGGCGGGCAATATCTGCTAATTGGGGATTTGATAAAGCTTGAGCATCTTCTAGAGTCACACTACTAATAAATAAATACAAATATAGTCCGGCTAATGGTACAAATGGAATATAGGATTGCATTACTCGTTGAGTGATTTTCCACTTTGGTAAAAAAATCATTAATGCCCAAAAAGGTAAAATAAAAAGGTTGCCAATATTAAATAAGTCGCTGACAGACATAAAAAAACTCCGCTTTATTCCATTGCGTTAAAAATATCATTATGTTATCGAATATTCTATATAATTATTTCTTGATTATTACCTTTGACCTTTAACCTAAAAAAAAGAGGTAGCATATTTTGGTAACGATTCAATGTAAAGATAAAACTTTTTCCAATATACAAGCAATTTTATTTGACAAAAACGGGACTTTAGAAGATTCAGAAGTTAATTTACGTAACTTTGCTCAAAAAGCAGCGCGAATTATAGACGCGCAAATTCCCGGTATTGGCGAGCCTTTGTTAATGGCATTTGGCGTTAATGGCAATGTTTTAGATGCTGCGGGTTTAATGGCTGTAGCAAGTCGTCGGGAAACGGAAATCGCGGCAGCAGCTTATATTGCAGAAACAGGAAGAGGTTGGATTGAATCTCTAGCAATTGCCCGTAAAAGTTTAAATGAAGCAGATAAATATTTGAGTGATTCTGCTTCACCATTGTTTGCGGGTAGTTTGGAATTATTGCAGAAGCTTTCACAAGCAGGATTAGAACTTGGTATTCTTTCAGCAGCGACAACCCAAGAAGTAAATCAGTTTGTCAAAGTTCATCAACTTAGCGATTATATAAAATTATCAATGGGAGTAGATGGTAATATTTCTAAACCAGAACCAGCTTTATTTTTAAACGCTTGCGAACAATTGGAAGTAGCAGCAAACACCACATTAATGGTGGGAGATTCTGTTGGTGATATGCAAATGGCACGCAACGCCGAAGCCGCAGGTTGTATTGGTATTACTTGGATTGGAAAATCAGATAATGTTCGGGGTGCGGATGTGATAATTGATAAATTAGATGATATTCAAGTTGTCGATTGATAAAGAATGAATAATTCAGAATTGGTTACTTAGTTACTACAGATAAAACCTGATAACCTTGACCTTGAATCATACATTTTCCGTCAACATCAATAGGACAAGAAACTGTTGAAGCATCAGGACGAGTTCCTTTTTGATATACAGCAGTTATATCAACATTCTGATTGTGAAAGGATTTTAACTGAGAGTAAGAAACTTTATCTGAAGGAAATAATACTAATTTTTCGTTATTTTCGGCGTTAGTAATGAGAAAAAATTCTTCTCTAGTATAAGCCCTAACTGACCTTCCGGGAGGTATTTCTTGGTAAATCAATTTACCTTGTTTTGTTTGCGTTTTGATTTTTTTGAAGTTATCTGAAGTAGTTTGCTCTAATAATGGTGTTTTTGAAGTTTCAGAATAATTATATGTATTTTCATCTGCCGCACAACCTAGAATTGAAACACTGGAAAATAAGCTGGCGATAAACAATAACTTTTGGATTTTTTTTACAAACATAAATGTTTATAGCAATTGGATATCTAAGAGAATGTAGAGACGTTGCAATGCAACGTCTCAAGGGATTTTGATTATTATCAAAAATTTGCTGAAATGTTATTAGAAAGGAATCTGTTTTTTAATTCCTAAATTTAGAGTACCCATTTACTTGTTTGAACTAACATTTAACATCTAAAAAAATTACTAAAATGACGATTGCAACCCTAATGTTAATTGCCAATCCGTTTCCAACTGAGGTCCATCTAAATCCCGCAAAATAGGTAATTCAAACTCCATTGCTAAACGAGAGCCTTGTAAATTTCCTTCAGGAGCATATAAATTAACTCCAAATCCCAAATTAATTTGAGTACCGCTTCTTAAATTGGGATCTGCTGTAGGAATCATCATTGGGTTGAGTCTATCATCAGCACCATCAATATCTCCCCAAGTTTTACCAGTCAACCTTAAGGAAGTGCTTAACCAATCAGTCCAATTACGAGCAACCCAACCTGATAGCTGATATTGATTACCCAGACGATAACCATTATTATTTTTCCCCAGTCTTAATGTTGTTAAAGCTTGCGCTCCCCAAGAACCTTTTTCGGATTGACCTAAATAAGTAATTCCTGGTAGCAAATCAAAAGTACCGGAGCCAATTTGCATTGGATAGGGAAGTATTTGGTCATCACCTGCGGGAGTGTCATCTCTTTCGTTAATAGAACCTGTGGGAAAACTAGCCCCAAGGTTTAAATGTATGCGCTGTTTATCTTGATTGAAAATTGTGTATAGTGCTGTGGTCTTAATATCCCCGAATCCTTCAGAATTAGTGGTAAAGCGGCTACCCATACGGGTAAGATGTTCCATTTCCTTGGAAACATAAGGCACCATCGCCATTAAAGTTACATCGTCACTGACTGCGTACATAGCCCCAAACATATGCATTTGCATCGTCATATCTACGGGAGTGACCATAAAATCCTGCAATACTTCACTATTGCTAAGGCTATTTGTACCATCGCGATTGCCATCCATGTTCATCAACATATAGCGGTAGGAGACCATAAATTCCCCTTTTTTATGAGCGTGATCTCCCATGACTCCAATGGGTGCATGTCCGTCGGGACGAGCAGCAGACCATTTATTTGGATCGCTATTATGCTGACTATCTGCAAGGATTAATTCATCGCTGTCTGAATTTTCAGTTAATGATGGATTGGGGGAGTACTCAGAAGATTGATTTAAATTTGGTTTATCTAAGTATAAGTCAGCGGCTGAAGTCGAAATTGGTGAATGATTTCTAGTTTTTTGTTGAGACTTTTTAATCAACTGCTTAGATTGAATTAGCTTGTCAATTAAGCTGCGACTATCAGTTTTTATATTTGCTTCGATACTTGATTTTATAATATTATTTTTAGATTTCGCTGTTGATTCTGGCTTGATTTCTGCAATCGCTGTGAGTGGAATTAAAACAATACTAATAATAGTTAAACTAGATTGACAATATTTTAACTTCAATTTAGCTACCTCAAGGTTCATGTAAGTATTTGAGCAGACAAGCATCGTATCAAATTAACAAGATAAATCAAAAAGACGGCTTGTCAAACTTATCTCACAGTCATCAAATCTTAATCTTATAGTAGAAATTATTGTGATTCAAATAACATAATTTAGTTAGCTTTCACAACTGCCTTGGAATTAATTTCCAGGGTCACATACTAAGTCATCTAAAGACGACTAAATAAGGATTTTAGTGCGTTTCAATGTACTTTGTATACACAGCCCTGAAATTGATCTCCGTCAAATTTGAGCGATTACAACAATGGTGCAAAATGTAAATAAATAAGAAATCCGGTATCTTCAAGATACCGGATTTCTAGTTTTTTATAATCTGTAAACTGATATTTTCTGGATTTATCAATGATAATTTCATGTTTTTACTGTTGTACAACAACTGTTGTTCCTACCGATGCCCAATTAAATAATTTTTTGGCGTGATTTGGCGCTACATTTACGCAACCGTGACTAACCGGCGTACCAAAATTGTTATGCCAATATGCGCCGTGAATTCCATAACCACCTTTGTAATACATAGTATAGGGAACGTTGGGTACATCATAATCTTCACCACGCATTCGAGTTTTCCTTAACTTGACATAAATATTAAACACCCCTGTAGGAGTAGGAGTAGATTTTTTACCTGTAGAAACAATAACTCCAAAAATAGGTTGATTTCCTTCCCAAGCGATTAATCTTTGTCGCGATAAATCTACTTGAATCCAGCGTTTGTTAGTTTTTTTTAACTGACTTACTTTTTGATTAATCTTTTGCGTGTGATGGGCGAATACTTTATTAGTGGGAAGGCTAACAAAAGTAGCTGACAATGCTACACCAGCCACAAAAACTTTTAAATAACGAATATATTGAGGTAATATTTGGTTTTTCATGTTAGATAAGCTCAAATTGTAGCGTTTATGATTTATTTTGTTTTCTAGTTCTGTTTAGAGGATATTTTTGACTTAAATCTAGGAATATCTCTAGTTTAATCCTACGTCAATTTTTGAACTAGAGTTTCTGCGTGTCGAGTTATTAAGTCCCAATCTCCAGACATAA
>ERZ1740062.1342-NODE-1342-length-10275-cov-3.828571_pt1 | contig 10275 bp, 10 predicted proteins | sample MGYA00581741_ERZ1740062 | MGnify/ENA primary metagenome ERZ1740062 (study PRJEB43018, sample SAMN04849747) | marine metagenome | isolation source: floating plastic debris | place: Pacific Ocean | collected 2008-09-01 | study: EMG produced TPA metagenomics... | reverse complement strand
CCGTAATAAATTCCTTGAACATCCCGATACAATTCAGTACGAAGACGGGCTAAACTAGCCCAAATTGGTAACGAACGATTTTGCAAATATTCATCTACATGAGATGCTTCCCACCATGAAGTTGCATAAGCTAAAATCTGACCGGAAGCAGTACGCAGCCAAACCTGTCGCCGCAGTCTAGGTCCCGGCACTACCTCAATCAAATCGGGCGCACCATCGGAATCCATGCCAATTAATGACATATCTATAACATCTACTTCCGTCGGTTCACCTGTGAGTAATTTCAAGTGCCGCGTAGGAGAACCATCGCCTAACAACAATAACTGCCAAGCTGGTGCCAACTGATTGTGAGGTAAACCAAGATGTACTACCTCTTCTCCACCTTGCCAAATAGCATTTAATCTATGCCATGAAGAAGGCAAAGTTAATTTGTCTGTTGCTGAAAAAGTTGCAGTCAATGCTCTGGTCTTAACAATACTTTACCTATTTATATCAAAGCACAAAATTCCCAAGAAGGAGTAGCAACTTCCTTTAAAGGAGTTTGTATTTATATTTAGGCGACTTCCAAGGCAATTTATTTTCATTAACCTCCGCCCAAGTAATCTGTTATCAATTACCAATTTCTACGGGACTCAAACCCCGAGATGAAACTGACATATTAATAAATATTGAAACTTAATGAAATTTAAAATGCGGATGGCGAGACTCGAACTCGCAAGGCAAAGCCACACGCCCCTCAAACGTGCGCGTATACCAATTCCGCCACATCCGCATGATTTGATGATTTTATCTAGAAACTAAGTATAGCACAAGAAAAGAAATATAGTAAGGGGATAGTATATTGCAAAAAAATAATTCTTGGGATGCATATAATTCCTAGATTGAGATAACTGGCTGACAGAAATTAAATAGAACTCAGGTCATATTAAGAACTGTTGCAATCGCAAGTGCGTAAAAGTGGTTGTTAGTGTTTATTAAATTAGATGTCTCGCCTTAAAAACAGATGCGTATAATTGTTAACCTACTGAGTTATTTCTTAATAATGGTTACGTCAACTTAGGTAAACAATATATTTAAAATGCCTTATGGGTAGTTCGTTATAGCCGAGGGTTCTGCAAACTAAGCGTCTAATCTATCGTCAAAGAAGGAAAATTGCGAAAGTGTTTTTCCAGATTTGGCACGAGAAAATGTCAATCTACAGGAATGATATAGAAATTACAAAGATGAATTTTGACAAAATATTAATTGCTAATCGAGGGGAAATAGCGCTTCGCGTTCTCCGCGCTTGTGAGGAAATGGGAATTGCTACTGTTGCAGTACACTCTACTATCGACCGTAATGCTCTTCACGTACAGCTTGCCGATGAAGCAGTTTGTATCGGCGATGCTGCAAGTAGTAAAAGTTATTTAAATATTCCGAATATTATTGCAGCTGCATTAACGCGTAATGCCAGCGCGATTCATCCAGGTTATGGGTTTTTGGCGGAAAATGCCCGTTTTGCCGAAATTTGTGCCGACCATCATATCGCTTTTATTGGAGCTTCACCGGAAGCGATTCGCAGGATGGGGGATAAATCTACTGCTAAGGAAACCATGCAAAAAGCGGGTGTCCCTACGGTACCGGGTAGCGGGGGTTTGCTGTCTTCTGAGGAAGAAGGATTAAAAATTGCTGCTGAAATCGGTTATCCAGTAATGATTAAAGCCACAGCTGGCGGTGGTGGCAGGGGAATGCGTTTAGTGCATTCACAAGAAGAATTTGCGAAGTTTTTCCGAGCCGCACAAGGAGAAGCCGAAGCTGCATTTGGTAATGGAGGAGTTTATTTAGAAAAATGTATCGAACGCCCCCGCCATATAGAAATTCAAATTTTAGCTGACAGTCACGGTAATGTAATTCATTTAGGGGAACGGGACTGTTCAATTCAGCGACGGAATCAAAAACTTTTAGAAGAAGCCCCCAGCCCCGCAATCAATGAAGAATTACGGCAAAAAATGGGGGAAGCGGCAGTTAAAGCTGCTAAGTTTATTAATTACACTGGTGCCGGTACCGTAGAGTTTTTGCTCGATCGTAAGGGCGATTTCTACTTTATGGAAATGAATACCCGGATTCAAGTTGAGCATCCCGTGACAGAGATGATTACCGGGATTGATTTAGTCGCCGAACAAATTCGCGTCGCCATGGGAGAAAAACTCAGCATCACTCAAGACCAAGTTGTTTTGCGGGGTCATGCAATTGAATGTCGCATCAACGCTGAAGACCCCGACCATGATTTTCGTCCCTCTCCCGGACGTATCAGCGGCTACCTTCCTCCAGGAGGTCCCGGCGTTCGCATTGATTCACACATTTACACCGATTACCAAATACCTCCATACTACGACTCGTTAATCGCAAAATTAATTGTTTGGGGCCCCGACCGTGCCACCGCAATTAATCGCATGAAACGAGCTTTAAGGGAATGTGCCATTACCGGATTGACTACAACCATTGGCTTTCATCAAAAAGTGATGGATATTCCACAGTTTTTGGAAGGTAATGTCTACACTAATTTCATCCAAGAAGTAAAAGCTTTACTTTAATTGGCGCGAGCAAGCATGGTCAGCAGTCCTTGCTGACCTAAGAGAATTTCCCGCGCTAAGCTGAATATACCGACCCAAATAATCGGTGTAATATCCACGCCACCGATAGGCTGTACTATTTTTCGCGTCACCACTAAGAATGGCTCGGTAGGCAAAGCTATGACATTAAAAGGAAAACGATTCATTTCGGCTTGGGGATACCAAGTTAGAATAATCCGGAAAATAAACAAAAATGTCATCAGCCCCAATACAAGACTGAGAATCAAATTGCTAAGGTCAAGGGTATTCATAGTTTGAGTTTGCGCCTTATCTGACAAAAAGAGACTTGGGTAAAATTAAGAAAAAGTTAAAATTTGTAAAATTTCTATACTATTTTACCGGCAACTAAGTTCCAATATTGTCCTATTTTCACTTAAACAAACCCAGTTTCAAAATTTTCGTAGATTGTTTAGCGTGATTGATAAATGTCCTATTTTCGATTAAGACTTATTGCGATTCGTTTCATGGTATTAAAATATTAGAAAGAAGTATGTAACAAAAAGGTTCTAACCATGACTCCCTCTTTAGCAAATTTTCTTTGGAGCTTAGCCTTGGGTGGTGTAATTGTTGTTATTCCCGCAACAGTGGGATTACTTTTCATCAGTCAAAGAGATAAAATCCAACGTTTATAAGACTTTCACCGAAACGTAGGTAACTGCGTTTGGGATTATAAAAAACAATTGAGGGTCATTTAATTTTTGACCGGGCTAGGTTTTGGCTGTTACCCATATATTGGGCAAGTTATACTGAATTGAAACGCCTAGTCTTTTTAACTGCGATTAACAATGTAAAGACGCGGTATTGAATAACTCCGGTTCGGAGTCAGGCAATTCGCGTCTTTACTGCGTATTTGTGTTTTCTTGTTGTAGAGATTTGAGTTGTGAGTCGAAGTTCATAGATTTGATATTGGGAAAAGAACAATGCTAACTTTTGGGCTGAACTCAGCCAGCGTTCTGGCTCAGGTAAATATAGGGACTAACCCAGCTAGTATTTTAGGAATTTTTCTAGCTATTGCTGGAGCCGGATTATATTTCCTTCGTACTGTACGTCCGGAACTTTCACGGGATCAAGATATATTTTTTGCCGCTGTCGGTTTACTGTGCGGTTTTATTTTTATTTTTCAAGGTTGGCGATTAGATCCAATTTTGCAATTTGGTCAATTGCTTTTGGTTGGAACTACAGTATATTTTGCCTATGAAAGTATTCGTTTGCGCGGTATCGCGACTCAACAAGCAAAGCGCAGTACTCCAATTGTTGACCGCGATCGAGATGTCAGCGAGCGTTATGATTATGACGATCGCGGTAGATATGGTGCTGAGGTAGAAGATTTTGACCGAGATCCTTTGCCTTATAACCCCTATTATGAAGAAGAGCGTCCCCCACGTCCTCAAATTCGTGGCAGTAGGGACAATCGTTCATCTCGTAACGACTACTACGATGACGAAGCTCCTCGTCGTTTAGAACGTCGTAAGGATACAGAAAGAAACGAGGAAGATAGACCTCCACGTCGTCGCAGTTCTAGTTCGAGACGCACCACAAATCGCAGCACCTCAAGATTTGAAGAAAATGATTGGGGTTCATCTTCTCAACCGGCTAGCGATTGGGATAACTCTCCTAGTGAAGAAAAAAGAACATCTCGTCGCAGTACCAGAAGAACATCTCGTCCAAGAAACGAGGACGATATTCAACCGAGAACTTCTAGAAAACGTCGTCCCAGCAGAGATTCAGAATCCAGGAGAGAACGCGGGTTTGATGAGGTCATACCGACCGATTATGAAGATTATAACCCCATTGTTCGTTTGGAGGACGAGAAAGACAATCCAGTCAAGCTGGATGATGAATAGGTAAATAATAGATAAATCAACTAGGAGATTGGCGCTAAAGGCAGCAGAAATTAATTTTAATTAAGGTGAAAAAATTTATCCCCAGATTTCGGCTCCAATTGCAATTTCATTGGGGTCTTTGTTTTAGTTTGGCTGGTTTAATTGTATCTTGTAGTTACAACGAGATTCCCATTGGTTCTAACTCGCTGAATACTCGCTCTACTGAAGAGCAACCAGCCTTAAGCGGAAACGGTCGCTTTTTGGCATTTGTATCAAATCGTAGCAGTACTCAGCAGCTATTATTATACGATTTAGAACAGCAACAATTGATTCCTACGCCACGTTTGAACAGGCGTAACACAATAGCGGAAAGTCCAAGCCTCAGCTATAACGGACGTTACATAGTTTATATTAGTAGCGACCGTGGTAGACCAGTTGTCGCCCTTTACGACCGTGCAGTAGGACGGTCGCAAATCCTTACTCCAAACTACAATGGCTGGGTTAGAAATCCCAGCGTTAGCCCTGATGGCAGATATGTTGTATTTGAAACAACGATTCGCGGGCAGTGGGATATTGAAGTACTTGATCGAGGAGTAAATATTGAATTAGATATTCCCAATGGTGCGCCAGTGAGTCCCCCGCCTCAGTAGGTTATTGGGAGATGGGGAGAGAATTTGTTATCGTAACTAACCACTAACAAATAAGTAAGTCGGCACAAATAAACACAACTATATTAAGGAATGTAAACCGACTTGAAAACCTTATTCCTACTCACTACTCACTACTCACTACTCACAAGTCCTAATTACTATTTTCAACACCAACCTACTTAACTGATAATTGTTCATTGATGAAACGCTGTATTTTACTTTGCTTATTTGCGAGTTTAGGTTTTGTGGGTGGTTGTGCTTCTCCGCGTATATTGAACTACCCATTTGATTCTGGCGGTAGAAGTCTTAATTCTGGTGCTTCGGAGTTAAATCCACATATTTCTAACAGATATATTGTTTATACAAGTGACCGTCGGGGCAGCCAAGATGTTTATATGTTTGATAGGGTAACTCGCAGTTTAATTAATTTACCTGGGTTAAATTCCTTTGATGCGATCGCCAGTCATCCTTCAGTTTCTCAAGATGCTAGATATATTGTTTTTGCGGCTTCTCGGGAAGGAAGAAGCAATATATTTCTGCATGATAAGGAAACTCGTCAATCACGGAATTTAACAGGTAATCTGCAAGCAGAAGTTCGCAATCCCACAATCAGCGCTGATGGTAGTAGGATTGCGTTTGAGTATACTTTAAACGGTCAGTGGGATGTTTTAGTCTATGACAGATTTGGCAGACGTTTGAATATACCCCAAGAGCCACAGTAAATATATTTCTGAGGCACTCCTCGCTCGCGCATAGACGGGGGATCTGGCTAGAAGTCAGGTATAGCTCTTTTTGACTTGCTACTTGATTTGTCAACTAACGGTTTAACAACAGGTTAGATCGATCGGCGAACTACTTGACAAAATATCCAACAATATGGAGATAAGGAGACTCGAACTCCTGACGTCCTGCTTGCAAAGCAGGCGCTCTACCAACTGAGCTATATCCCCGTTTACACTCATCAACTATCAGAAAGTTGATTACAAAAATTATCATAACTTATAGTACTGATTTGCGAAAGCTTTTTTGACAACAAATTATCTGAAGCTGTTTTAAGAAGGGCGGATAATTAAATCCAAAGTCTCGTACAGAAAAGTTGGGGAGCAATCAAGTCTAGACTCTTTCACTTTTCGTAAAATCCAAAATCTAAAATTGCTATGTCTGTAATAGTTGCTGCATTATATAAATTTGTCAAATTGCCAGATTACGTGGAAAAACAACAAGCTTTATTATCTTATTGCCAAGCACAAGGGATAAAAGGAACTATTCTACTGGCTGAAGAAGGTATTAACGGTACGATTGCGGGTTCTCGTCAAGGAATTGATGCAGTAATCAATTTTTTGCGTTCTGATTCCCGTTTTACAGATTTGGAATATAAGGAATCAACTGCCGAATCTCCACCATTTCAAAGGATGAAGGTACGCTTAAAAAATGAAATTGTGACTTTGGGTATACCGGAGATTAAACCCAGCGAACAAGTCGGAACTTACGTTAATCCCAAAGATTGGAACGAAATTATTTCTAATCCAGAAGTAACGGTAATCGACACGCGCAACGATTATGAAGTAAATATTGGTACTTTTCAAAGAGCGGAAAACCCGCAAACTGAATCATTTCGCGAATTCCCGGAATATGTCAGTAAAAATCTAAATCCCAATAAACATAAAAAGGTAGCGATGTTTTGTACTGGAGGTATTCGCTGTGAAAAAGCAACTTCCTACCTAATTTCTCAAGGATTCCAAGAAGTTTATCACCTCAAAGGCGGCATTCTTAAATATTTAGAAGAAGTACCGCCAGAACAAAGTTTGTGGGAAGGTGAATGTTTTGTTTTTGACGAACGTATAGCAGTGCGTCATGGTTTAGAACCCGGTTCCTACCATATGTGTGTGAGTTGCGGGCATCCGATTTCTGACATCGATAAAGCTTCATCAAAATACGAAGAAGGAATTTCCTGCCCCCACTGTTTTGATAGTCTCACTGAAGAGAAAAAAGCCAAGATGCAAGAGAAAAAGCGGCAGCAGGGGTGAAAGGGGAAGCGGAAGTCAAAAGTCAAAAATATTAAAACCCTGACGACGAATAAAAGAAACACTTGGAAAAAACTCGTTTTTCAATGGTTTCGGCTTGTATTTCTTCAAAATTAGAAATTAGAAGTTAGGAGTTATATGCCCAATACCCAATTTCCTAATCTCTTTTTCTTGCTAATGTCAATCCATCCCCAATGGGTACTAAGCTGATGGTAACTCGTTCGTCTTGATGAATTTTTTCGTTTAAGGCACGAATTTTGTTGGTTCTATTATCCTGAATTTCCGAATCTGCTACTTGTCCAGACCACAATACGTTATCAATGGCGATTAATCCGCCGGGACGTACTAATTGTAATGCTCTTTCGTAATAGTTATCGTAATTACTTTTGTCTGCATCGATGAAGGCGAAATCAAAGGTATTCACTTCACCTGCTGCGATTAACTTATCCAGAGTCTCAATAGCTGGAGCTATACGCAAGTCGATTTTATTGGCTACTCCTGCTTGTTGCCAGTAATGACGGGCTATAGATGTGTACTCTTCGCTCACATCGCAAGCAACCATTTTACCTTCTGGAGGTAATGAAGCAGCAACTACTAAGGAACTATAACCCGTAAACACTCCTATTTCTAAAGCTTTCTTCGCTCCCATTAATTGCACCAGTAAAGCCATGAATTGTCCTTGCTCTGGTGAAATTTGCATGATATTCCTGGGATGACTTGCAGTTTCTTCACGTAATCTTGTTAAAACTTCTGATTCCCGTATAGATACTGACAGTAAATATTGATAAATGTTATTTTCTAGCCCTAATGTTTGCTTAGACATATTTAGCTTGATGGTAATTTATAAGTTGATTTACGGAGATTTTTTTGGCAATTAATTATGGCTATGTCTTATATTCCTGTTGAGATAGGGGAATTTTTGTAAAACAAAATATCAGCGCGATCGCATGATAAACCAGGTTGGATATTGGGCATCATAATTATAGTTTTATTTATTACTTGGTATGCTTTATTTGCTTTACCCCATTTTTATTTATGGGTTGTTAGTCGGTGTCTCGTATCTGATTACTTTTTTACAGCTTCGCAAGGTGACGCTACAATATCCGAGCTACCGGATGCAAGGAGTTGAAAATATCCCAGCTTATTTACAAAAGTTGTTTTTGATTCCCATTCAAGAACTTCAAGATTTTGGTTTTCAGCCATGCTGTTATTTACAAGTTAAGCCGATACTAAAGATATATCCGGATATTGCTTGGGAAATTTTACTATATAACGAAGCTTATAACACCTACGCTAAAGTTGGGATACGCTATCCAATAGAACCTGTAAATTTATTTGATATTGAATTTTATACTTTTTTTGCCGATAAAACTTTTTTGGTGACAATAAATGGTAAAGGAAATACGGTTATAGGTAAAATTCCTCATTTTATTGTGCAAGATTTTTATACTGCTCAAACATCTTTACAATGGCAGTTTCATCAAGGTAGATTAAGACAATTAAGAATAAAGAAAGTTCACGATATTTTATCTCCAGAACTATTTATCAAAGCACTGGACTTATATCAGATAAACTATATTCGTTCGTTAATAAACTTAAAACATATATTGCCGATTTCATCTAAAAAATTATTTCGTTTAAATGGAAAATTAACATTAAAGCTTACGCAAAAAATTATCCAAGAAAATCATAAAAATGTAACTATTTTAAAACAGCGTCGAAAACAAGCAAAAAATGATATCAAATTATCAGTAGAAATTCCCGTCGAGTTAGAAGTAGAAGGGTTTCTACGGATGGAACAATTACAGCGAGGGCTTATTGATAGTAAATTACGTCCTTGGTTGATATTAGGTAGTTTTTGTTTATTTGTAATTACTTCCAGCAAATATTTTGGTAACCAAAGTTTAATTATCTTTATTGCTGCATTAATATTTCATGAAGGGGGACATTTATTAGCAATGAAATATTTTGGTTATCGAGATGTTTCTTTGCTATTTATACCATTTCTTGGTGCTGTGGCTAGCGCCCGTAAAGATGATGCTACCCTTGCTCAAAAATTTTGTGTGGCTTTAGCGGGTCCTTTGCCGGGATTAATTTTGGGTGTAGTATTAGCATTAGCCTCTCAAGATGCGAGTTATTCAAATTGGGTTAAACAAGCAAGTTGGATTTTAATTTGTTTAAATCTATTCAATCTACTACCGATTTATCCTCTCGATGGCGGACAAATCGTTGATATTTTATTATTTTCTCGTTTTCCTTATAGTGATGTTTTATTTAAAGCCTGTGGTGTGCTAATTATTAGTTTATTGGGAATCATTCATCCGGCATTATTTTTACTAACTATTCCCCTAGTTTTAAATATTTTATATAGCTATAGGGCTGCTAAAATAAATTCTAAATTACAACACTCTTTACGAAAAAAACAGCCTCATAATCAAGAGAATATTTTACATTCTCTCTTTCAAAATTTACAAGATTTTAATTATCAAATCTTACCATTTAATAGCAGATATATACTGATAAAAAAAATGTTTGAACGGTATCACTGTTTTTATAGCAAGCGAACAACTAAAGTTATTTTAGCAAGCGTGTATTGTGTAAGTTTGTTATTCGGATTTATCGGTAGTTTACAAACAGTTGTAATTCCATTAATTTCTTTTCCAAGTACAGCCAATAAATCTCCTAATTCTATTCACAATCAGCAAAAAATAAGAGAGATAATGGAGAATAAAGGTAATAATCAGGAACATACAATTTTTTAAAAAAGAACAAAGCCTCACTTCACAGGCTTTGTTCTTGTAGGGAAGCGCTGGCAGAGGATTGTGAGATAAATTAATCCCGCTTATGATAATTTCTCATCGATTTAGTAATTTTTTTCCATCTCTTTTTGGTGTCGATGTAAACTTTTTGGTCTTGTTTTTGACTAAGATAATCGAGCTCTTTCTGTAATTTTTGATAACTAGTAAACCTCGAAGATTCAAGTTTCCCTTCTTGTAATGCTTGCTGTATTGCACAACCAGGTTCTTCCTGGTGTTGACAATTACGAAAACGACATTCTTGGGCTAAAGTTTCGATATCTTCAAAGGTTGAATGTAAACTATTTTCACTTGCCCAAATTTGAATTTCTCGCATTCCTGGAGTATCTATAATTAAGCTACCATTTGGC
>ERZ1740062.1341-NODE-1341-length-10276-cov-3.819978_pt1 | contig 10276 bp, 6 predicted proteins | sample MGYA00581741_ERZ1740062 | MGnify/ENA primary metagenome ERZ1740062 (study PRJEB43018, sample SAMN04849747) | marine metagenome | isolation source: floating plastic debris | place: Pacific Ocean | collected 2008-09-01 | study: EMG produced TPA metagenomics... | reverse complement strand
TATAATAAATAAAAATTAAAAAACTCCTTGGTATTTTATTGAGGGCGGTGGCTTAGCCACCGCGCGTCCGCCGGTTTAAACCCGCGTCAAAAAAGGCGGATGGCCGCCTTGGCGCATATCATTGGCCCGTCCACCCATGCGGCGCCAAGCGCTTTGCTGGACGCCTGGCATGGGACCGGGCTTGGCCCAAAACCGCAGCCCGTGCCCGACCGGAGCGGCGCCAAATCCACGCGCCGCCAATGCATCCGGGCGGTTCAGCCGAAAGTGCCGCCGGACCTTTCGCGTGGGGTGACATCCCCTGAGAGATCGAGCATCCCATACCGTTCCGAAATCCTTGATTTTAGACAGCGCTCAGTGGCTTAGATTTTTAACGAACCGCCATGAGCGGCGGAAGACGGGCGGGGCGCTAAAGAACGACCGACGCCCCCCTGTTGAAGCGCACTCTCCTTCTGCGGTCCTGGCTCATTCCGTTCGAACCGGTACAGCGCGCGGTCGAAAATGTGTTGCTGGGCCATGTGTTTCTGGCCCGTATGTTGCTGGCCCATTTGTTTCGGGGCTTGCAACAGCGATTCGGGTTCGGGAGCGCGGTCCGCCGGATCGTCCCCCGCGGGCAGAGACACGCTTTGCCGCCGGCAGCGCGCGGCCTACCCGTTTCCGCCTGCGGTGAAAAGACCGGCTTCGCGCGCTGCGTGGCGGAGCGCGCCTGCCTTGGCTTCCGTTTCGGCGAACTCGGCCTCGGGGTCGCTGTCGTAGACCACGCCGCCGCCGGCCTGGATGTAAAGCGTCTCGTCTTTCACGACGCCGGTGCGCAGGGCGATACAGATGTCCATCTCCCCCCCGGCAGAGAAATATCCGACGCCGCCGCCGAAGACGCCGCGCTTTTCGCCCTCAAGCTCATCGATGATCTCCATCGCCCGCACCTTTGGGGCGCCCGACACCGTGCCCGCGGGCAGGCCGGCCAGCAACGCGGACAGCGCGTCGTGGCCCTCGGCAAGCTCCCCCTCGACATTCGAGACGATGTGCATCACGTGGCTGTAGCGTTCGATGATAAAACGCTCAGTCGGGGTGACGGTGCCGATCTTGGCCACGCGCCCGACATCGTTGCGGCCGAGATCCAGCAACATCAAATGCTCAGCCAATTCTTTCTCATCGGCCAAAAGGTCCCGCTCAAGCGCTTGGTCTTCGCCCGGCGTTGCCCCGCGCGGGCGGGTTCCGGCGATGGGGCGGATGGTGACGCGCCCGTCTTTGACGCGGACAAGGATCTCTGGGCTTGCCCCGACCACCTGGAAACCGCCGAAGTTGAAAAAGAACATGTAGGGGGAGGGGTTGGTCCGCCGGAGCGCGCGGTAGAGCGCAAAGGGCGGTTGCTGGAAGGGTTGCGACCAGCGCTGCGAGGGCACGACCTGAAAGATGTCGCCGGCGCGGATATAGTCTTTCGCGGTTTCGACCATCTCCAAATAGCGCGCGCGGGGGGTGGTCGATTGCGGTGCCGGCGGTGGGCCGGTTTCGGGCGCGGGCGGCGTTTGCGCGGGCAGGCGGTCAAGGTCGCGGACGGCGTCCATCACCCGCTCGGCCGCTTGGGCATAGGCCGCGCGGGCCGAAAGACCGGCGCGCGCCCAGGCGGGGCTGACGATCAGGACTTCGCCCTTCACCCCATCGATCACCGCAACGACCGATGGGCGGATCATCAGCGCGTCGGGCAGACCCAGTGGATCGGGGTTGACGTCGGGCAGATGCTCCACCAGCCGGATCATGTCGTAGCCGAGATATCCGAAAAGCCCCGCCGCCATCGGCGGCAGCGCGTCGGGCAGCGCGATCCGGCTTTCGTCGAGCACGGCCCGAAGCGAGGTCAGCGGATCCACGCTTTCGCTGGTGAAGGCCGCGGCGTCATAGCGCGCCTGCCGGTTCAGCGCGGCCACCGTGCCCCGACAGCGCCAAATCAAGTCCGGTTTCAGCCCGAAGATCGAATAGCGGCCACGGGTCTCGCCGCCGGTGACCGATTCGAGGCTAAAGCTGACGGTCCGGGCGCCGGCAAGCTTCAGCATCAGCGAAACGGGCGTGTCGAGATCGGCAACCAAGCGGGTCCACACCACCTGGTTCCGCCCCTGGCCATGCTCGGCGGCGAAGGTGTCGAACGCAGGATAAAGGTCCATCAGGGGTAAAGCGCCAGCGTTTGGTCGATCACAGTGCGGTTGATTTGGACCCCGGCGGCGGTTTGCGCGCCGGCAGCGAAACCCTGCAGCAAGTCAAACGCGACGCCCTGGGAAAGCTGCGCCTGACGCGCCTCCAACAGCGCCGCGTCCGCCTCGGCGTCGAAGGCCGAAACCGCATCGAGCCGGACAAGCGTCACAATCGCGCCACCCTCCACAAGGCCGACGCCGCCGGGCTCCTGCGCGAAGGCCTCGGCAAGCACGGCCGCGGTCAGGCCGTCCGGCACGTCGCTGCGCGTCCGCCCGGTCTCGCCAAATACGCCAAGCCCCTCTGCGGTGGCCAGCGCCTCCAGCGTTATCCCTTCATTCAACCGCGCAAGAAGGGCGCGGCCCCGCTCTGCCAGCGCCGTTTGCTGCGCTTGGATGCGCCAATCGGCGGCGACGGTTTCGGCAACGGCCTCAAAGGGTTGCGCCGCGGGGGGGATAACCTCCTCCACCCTCAGCGCCGCCAGACCGCCGTTTGCCAGGTTGAAGAGTTCCGGCAGGTCGCCCGGTTCCGCCGCCTCGGCCCGACTGCGGAACGCCGGGTCGTTGGCCAGCGGCGCGGTGCTGCCCTCAAAGACATCGACGGTGCCGAAGACTAGCGCCGTTTCGGCGCCGATCTCTTCCAGCGTTGCGCCGCCGGCCAAAAGATCCTCAACCGGATCGATCTCCGCATCGATGCGGACGGCGGCGGCCTCGCGCCCCAGTTCGGTGCGCAGCGCTTCGGCCGCCTCATCGAATGGCGTTTCGCGCGCGGCCAAAATCGCGTTGACGCGGAAGAGCGCGGGCCCGAACTCTGTCTCCACCGGCCCGACGATCCCCGGCTGATCGCCCGAAAAAACGGCCGTGCGGGCCGCGGCGGACAGGTCGAGCGCGCGCACAGTCCCCACCTCGATATCGCCCGGCGCAAGACCGCGCGCGGTCGCCTCAGCGGCAAAATCGCTGTCGCCCGCATCGATCCGGCGGCGCGCCGCCGCCGCATCCTCGGTGCTGCCAAAGACGATGCGATCGATCAGGCGCCGCTCTTCGGTGCGAAAGCGGCTGCCCGCCGCATCATACGCTTCGCGCAGCGCCGCGTCGTCGATTTCCATCGCCCCGGCCATCTCGCCGGTCGTGATCGCAGCATAGCTGACGCGGCGCGTCTCGGGCGCGCGGTAGCGGTCGCTGTTTTCGTCGAACCATTGGCGCAACGTCGCGTCGTCGGCGGGCGCGACGGCGTCCGGCGTTTGGGCGGCGGTCAACTGGATATAGCTGAAATCCCGCATCTCGCGCTCAAACGCCAGCATCGCCTCAGCAGCGGCCGCCGGGACGACGACGCCGCCGCTGACACCGGCCTCCAACAGCGCGCGCGCCACATCGCCGCGCACCTGTTCCTCAAATTGCGGCACGGTCATTCCCGTCCGTTCTAACGCGAAACGGTAGCTGTCGGGATCGAAGCCGCCAGCGCCCCCAAACTCTGGCCGCGACAGGATCTCATCGCGCACCGACGCGTCGGGGACAGAAATGCCGAGCGCGGCCACCTGCTCGTCCAGCGCGGCGCCGGTGACAAGCTGCGCCAGGACCTGCTCCCCCAAGCCAAGCGATGCCGCCTGAGAGACGGTCAGCGGCTGGCCGATGCTTTGCCCGAAACGGTTGGTGGCAAGTTCCATGGTGCGCGCGAACTCGGTGCGCGTAATCTCCTGCCCGCCGACCCGGGCGACATTGCGTCCCGCCAACCCGCTGGCCATGTCCGACAAGTTGAACCCGACCAGACCCACGGCCAAAAGCCCAAGCATCGCCCAAACAAGGACCTTGGAGACCGACGTCTTGGTCGATGAACGAAAGCTTCCCAGCATGGCGATCCCCGGCAGGCGGCCATTCTTTGCACCGGCGTGAAGCTACGGTTTGGGCGGCGCAGGCGCAAGGGCAGGGCGGCTTGACCTTGGCCCCATCGCCCGGGTTAAAGAGCGCATGGCCCAGCCCCCGCTTTTGACCCTAGCCGACATTGCGCTGACCTTCGGCGGCGCGCCGCTTTTTGAGGGCCTTAGCCTGGCTGTGCATCCGGGGGAGCGTGTGGCCCTGGTCGGGCGCAACGGCTCTGGCAAATCGACCTTGCTTAAACTGATGGCAGGCGCGCTGGAGCCCGACCAGGGCAGCCGGTTCCTTAAACCCGGAACCACGGTCGGCTTCATGGATCAGGATCCGGATTTCTCGGCGTTCGAAACCCTCGCGGACTATGCCGGGCAGGGGTGCGCGGCCGAGGATGCCTGGCGCGTCACGGTCGCGCTGCAGGATCTTGGCCTGGACGGTACGCTTGATCCAGCGGCGGCAAGCGGCGGGGAGCGCCGCCGTGCCGCCCTGACCCGCCTGCTGGCCGAGGATGCGGATCTTTTGTTGATCGACGAGCCGACCAACCATCTCGACATCGATCTGATCGCTTGGCTTGAGGCGCATTTGGCCGAAACGCGGAAAGCCTTCGTTCTGATCAGCCATGACCGCGCCTTCCTGTCCGCGCTGACGCGGCAGACATTGTGGGTGGATCGCGGCCAAGTGCGCCGCCTGGATGCGGGGTTCAGCGGGTTCGAGGCGTGGCGCGACAAGACGTTTGAGGAAGAGGACGCAGACCGCCACAAACTCAACCGGCTAATCAAGTCCGAGGCGCGTTGGGCGGTCGAGGGGATTTCGGCGCGGCGCAAGCGCAACATGGGCCGGGTCCGCAGGCTGCAGGATCTCAGGGCGGACCGCGCGGCGCAGATCCGGCGGTCGGGGCCCGCGAAACTGGCGCTGAGCAGCGGGCAGAAATCGGGCAAGTTGGTGGTCGAGGCGGAAGCGATTGAAAAACGTTTCGGCGACCGCACCGTGTTGCACCCGTTCGACATCCGCATCCAGCGGGGAGAGCGTGTCGCGATGGTCGGGCCGAACGGCGTCGGCAAAACAACGCTTTTGAACATGCTGACCGGCGCGCTTGCGCCCGATGCCGGAAAAATTCGCCTCGGCACCAATCTTACGCCCGCGATCTTCGATCAGAACCGCCGCGGCGTGGTGGACAACCAAAGCCTTTGGACAGCGCTGACCCAGGATCCCGCGCTGGGCGTTCAGGGCAACTCGGATCAAGTGATGGTCCGCGGTCAGCCGCGTCATGTGATGGGATATCTGAAAGACTTTCTTTTTTCCGAGGCGCAGGCCCGCGGCCCCGTCTCCGCGCTATCGGGGGGGGAGCGGGCGCGGTTGCTTTTGGCCCGGATCCTGGCGCGGGAAAGCAATCTTTTGGTTTTGGACGAGCCGACCAATGACCTCGATATCGAGACGCTCGACCTCTTGCAGGAGATCTTGGACGAATACGACGGCACCGTTCTTCTAGTCAGCCACGACCGCGATTTTCTCGACCGTGTCGACTCAACAACGATTGCGTTCGAAGGCGCTGGGCGGGCGGTCGTTTATGCGGGCGGATACAGCGATATGCGCGCACAGAGGGGGGAAGTGGCGCCGATGGCCGCCACGCCGTCCGCGCGCAAGGCCAAGCCGAAGGCCAAGGACAAACCCGCGCCGCGCGCGGCGTCGGGTCTAAGCTTTACCCAAAGCCACCGCTTGGACGCGCTTCCCGGCGAGATCGAGCGGTTGGAGGGCGATATCGCCAAGCTCGGCACGCTTTTGGCCGACCCGGGCCTTTTTGCGCGCGACCCCGCGAAGTTCGAGAAGGCAACCGCCGCCTTGGCACAACGCCAAGCGGCCTTGACGGCGGCCGAGGAGGAATGGCTGACGCTGGAAGACCTGCGCGAGGCGAAGGCGTGAGGCGCAGGCGCGGTCACGCGGTTTTGACCCCCGTCCGCCCGGGCGGGCGGGTATGTCAGTGGATGCTCTACGCCCTCGCCCTTATCGCGACGCTGATCGTCGCCCCCACCGCAGCCCGCGCCTGTGTCGAACAGACGCCCTGCTTTCTCGGCGACCGCAGCTACCACGTGAAACTGCCCGACACTTGGGACGGCGTCAGCCCGATGCCCGTGATGCTGCATTTTCATGGCTGGCAACGGCAGGGGACACTGATTGTCAAGCACGGTCGGATTTCTGGCGCGACGCGGCGCGTGGGCGTGCTTTTGCTGGCGCCGACCGGTCGCCGCAAGACCTGGAATTTCTGGTCCGATCAGTCCGAAGACATCGCTTTCGCCCGGCGCGTTCTAGAGGATGCGGCGCGCACCTACCCGATAGACCGAAGCCGGATCTACATCTCGGGCTATTCCTACGGCGCTGCCATGGCATGGCGGTTTGTATGCGCGGACGGCGCCGGGGTGGCCGCGCTTCTGGCGGTTTCGGGCACGCTTGACCAGGACGAGGACTGCGCCGGCGCCGTGCCGGTGCGCCACGTGCACGGGCTTCGCGACACGGTGATGGACTTCCCGATGGGGCCCGGGGGGGACACCACCCATCCCGTGGCGCTTTGGCGGCGCCAGAACGGCTGTGCCGGCCCGCCGCAGGAGGTGCGCGACTGGTCGGTCACCAAGCACGACACCTTCACCCGCCATGTCTGGCGCGACTGCACCAGCGACAAACCCGTGACGCTGGATCTTCACGCGCGGGGGCATTTCATACCCCGGGGCTGGTTTCGCCAACAGCTGGATGAACTTTTGGCGGAGCCGACGCACTAGCGCCCGCCGGGGGGCAGCGCGGGGTTGCGCCGCCGACGTGGCTGAGGCTGTGGCGAGGTCGCTTGTGCGCCGACATACGATGCCCCTGCCAACGGTGCTCGGCGCTGGCATCCCGCGCCGGCCCTCGCGATCAGACAGGGGGCGCTGGTTTTTCCCGCGTCGCCGCCCTGACCCCACAGCGACCAAGGCCTTGCGCTGCTGTCTTCCCGGCGATCTTGGCGCGCGCGATCTGCACATTCCGACCGCGCCCCCGCGTCTCGGCCGCGATCAAAGCAAGGCTCCGGCCCGCGCGGCCCTTTGCGCACCCTTGAGGAAGCCTATATACGGCGGGCGTTAACCCTTCGGTGACCGACCGAGCCCAGAGGAGACTTTCATGGCATTCGACCTTCCCGACCTTCCATACGCCCACGACGCGCTCGCCGCCCGCGGCATGTCGAAAGAGACGCTGGAGTTTCACCACGACATCCACCACAAGGCCTATGTCGACAACGGCAACAAGCTGCTCGATGGGTCGGGCCATGAAGGCAAGTCGCTGGAAGACGTCATCAAGGCCACCTATGAGGCCGGCGCGGTTGCCCAATCGGGCCTCTTCAACAACATGAGCCAGCTTTGGAACCACAATCAGTTCTGGGAAATGATGGGCCCGGGCGGCGCGGCGATGCCGTCCGATTTGGAAAGCCGGATCACTGACAGCTTTGGCTCTGTCAGCGCCTTTAAAGATGCGTTCAAGGCCGCGGGTGCGGGTCAGTTCGGCTCTGGCTGGGCATGGCTTGTCGTCGAAACGGATGGTACGCTGAAAGTCACCAAAACAGAGAACGGCGTGAATCCGCTGTGCTTTGGACAGACAGCGCTGTTGGGCTGCGATGTGTGGGAGCATTCCTACTATATCGACTACCGCAACAAACGTCCGGCCTATCTGGAAAACTTCCTTGAAAACCTGGTGGATTGGGAAAACGTCGCGTCCCGCTTGGTTTAAGCTTTCCGGCGCGGGCCTTTGGGGCCGCGCCATCCTTTGCCTTTGAGGTTACGACGCCGCGGCAATGGCGTGGCGCGGTGCCGCCTCCAGCCAAGCGCGCGCTTCGGGGGCCTTTGATTACAGGGCACCCGGCCCGTGATCGGGTCGCAGTGCGACAGCCCGGCCTTCGTCCTCTTTGCGACCACATCTTGCCAAGTCCCTGGAATACGTGCAATTTGGCGCAATTCTGGTGAGATTGTGAGGGTTTGGTGAAACGGGCACACCCCGACCCTCGCAAGAGCGGGAGCAGCCGGTCATGGCCGACGGCACGGGAACACTGCGACGGGGCATGCGGCACTGGCTGATCTTTGTCGGTGCGCTCGTCCTTATTGCGCTGCCGGTCTTTTTCGAATGGCCGCTGCGGCTTGCCGCAAGCGGCGTTGCGATCATCATGGGCCAGCCCAAGCCCGCGCCGATCGTGCAAAGCGATGCGCCTTGGATGACCGAAACCGGCCCCGCGGTCGAAGCCCGGGCCGCGCCGCTCACCCCCCCGCCCGCGCTGCCCGATGGGGTAGAGGTCGCAGCGGCTCAGCCCGATCCGTCGCCCGCGCCGCCGCCGGCGCCCTCTGCTGTCGCAGCGCCGGGCCTGCCGGGGTCCCTGACCGTGCGCACGCGCGCTGATCCCGCCCCTCCGGCAAAGGATGCGGAGCCCGCGACTGCTGCCATTTCTGCCACAAACCCGGCGCCGGCCGCGCCGCGGGTGGGCGCGAACCCGGATGCGGTCACGGCAGCATCGTCGGCGGGCGCCGTTGCGGACACGGGCACGGCCGCATCGTCGGCGGGCGCTGTTGCGGAGACGGCAGCGGCGGCGGACCAAACAGCAGCGGTCGACCCGCCTAAGACCGAGAGCACCGCCGCCTCGGCCAGCGCGCCCCGCACCGCGCGCGCCGAAACCGGACAAGTGCGCGGCATCGCGCAACCCGATCCTGGGCCGACCGTTGACGCCGTCGCCGTGGCCGCGCTCGGCGCGCCCAGTTTCGATCTGGTGCGCGTCGCGCGCGACGGTTCGGGGCTTGTCGCGGGGCGCGCGGCGCCCGGCGCGCGGGTCCGGGTGCTGGCCGATGGGGCAGAGCTGGGGCAAGCCGACGCAAACGCGACCGGGGCGTTCGTGGCCTTTATCGACACGTCGAAAACGCAAGCCGCGAAAGTGCTGACGCTGAGCGCTGAGGATCCCGTCGCCGGCACGGTGACCGGGACCGAGACGGTCGTCATCCTTCCCCCGGATCCTGACGCGGCGTCGGCACCGCCGGCCATCCTGACCGCCGATCCGGTTGCCGAGACGGTGCGCGTGGTGCAACCGGCGACGCTGACCCCGGTCACGACCGTAACGCTCGATGCCATATCCTACGATCTTGCCGGCCGGGTGATTTTGTCCGGGCGCGCGCCCCGCCCGCAAGCGGTGCGGGTCTATCTCGATGGCGCGCCGCTCGACCTCGCGACGGCGGGGCCGGACGGCACTTGGGATCTTCGGCTGAACGATGTGCCGGAGGGGCGCTATCTTTTGCGGGTCGACGCGCTAGACGCCGAGGGGCGTGTGGAAAGCCGGATCGAGACGCCGTTTCAGCGGGTCTTTCCCAACGCCGATGCGCCGATCACGCTGTCAAAAATCACCGTGCAGCCTGGAAACACCCTTTGGGTTATGGCGCGAGAGCGTTATGGCGCCGGTCGGTTGTTCACGCAGATCCTTGCCGCGAACCGGGATGTGATCCGTGACCCCGACCTGATTTATCCTGGCCAAATTTTCACCCTGCCCGAGGACGGTTAGCAAGGCCGGAGGCGCGGCGTCGATCACTGGCGTGCGTCGCAGCGGTGTCGATCACTGGCGTGCATCGCGGCGGTGTCGATCACTGGCGTGCATCGCGGCGGGATCGGCCCGCAGCGGGCTTTGGCCAAGAACGGGCGCCGCTCGCGAGGCCGGGTCTTGCGTCCAGCGGTGCGAACCAGGCTAAAAGGCTGCTGAAAAAAAGCGCTGCTGGCGTTCACCCGGCGGGCATTCGGCCTTAGATAAAGGCCATCGCTGCATCGCCAAAGGCTTTCATGACCGACACGCATCTTGAAGCGGCCCGCCATCGCAAAAGCGCGTGGCGCACCATCCGAAAAGTGGCACCGCATCTTTGGCCAAAGAACCGGCCCGACCTTCGATTGCGCGTGGTTTTGGCGGTTTTAGCGCTGATACTTGCGAAAATCGCAACGGTCGGCGTGCCAGCGCTGCTGGGGGCGACGGTCGATGCGCTGGCCGGGCCCACACCGGGGGCCGAGACGCTGGTTTTTGCCTCTGCTGTCGGTCTTGTTCTTGGTTATGGGCTTTTGCGGCTGGCAACGGTCGGGTTTCAGCAATTGCGCGACGTCGCCTTCGCGCGGGTCGGGCAGCGCGCGCTGCGTCATCTGGCGCTCGAAACCTTCCGCCATATCCACGCGCTCAGCCTGCGTTACCACATCACGCGGAA
>ERZ1740062.1340-NODE-1340-length-10286-cov-3.705992_pt1 | contig 10286 bp, 9 predicted proteins | sample MGYA00581741_ERZ1740062 | MGnify/ENA primary metagenome ERZ1740062 (study PRJEB43018, sample SAMN04849747) | marine metagenome | isolation source: floating plastic debris | place: Pacific Ocean | collected 2008-09-01 | study: EMG produced TPA metagenomics... | reverse complement strand
ACACACCAGCGCCGCCATTGCCGTAAAGCGGCGTGATGTTCATGTCGCCGTAGCGGGCCTTGAAGGCCTTCAGCGCGGTGAGATCCCGGGCGATCATCGTGGGCGGCGTCAGATCGGGAAAATCCAGAACCAGAAGCTTTTCAGGGTAGTTCCGCACCCAGAACGGATCGTTCACAACCAGCGTGCCGGGCGAAAGCCGCCCCAAAATATGCGTTGTGGTGATGTAGCCCATGTCAAAGGGCGGGTCCTGGCGCAGCCAAACCACATCCCATTCGGCCAAATCGATGGTCTCAAGCGGCCCCTTTGTGACGTGATTGCCAACTTCCCGCCGCAGCGTGACCGGCCAGCCCGTGGCCATCACCCGCCCCTCGTCCATGATCAGACGATCCGGCGTGTAGACAACCAGCCGCTGCCCCCGCGCCGCCGCCTCTTCCATGATCCGAAAAGTGCTGTCGGCCGCGATATCCACCGCTTCGATCGGGTCCATTTGAACAGCAACGGCAAGGGACATGGGCGCTCCTAACGGATAGGCGCTTTGTCTCTGGCAAAGCCGGTCCCCGATTGCAAGCGCTGTCAGGCGCTAAAATCGAGCGCGTTCTCCAAGACCTCGATGCCGCCGTCACGGTCCGAGAGCACGACGTCGAAGCGCAGATCGGTGCCGGCGGGCGTCCCGGCCGCATCCATCCATATCTCTGCCGCCTGCCCGATCCGCGCGATTTGGCGTGGGCTGAGCGCTGCGGCGGCGGCGGCGCGGGTGCGGCGGGCCTTGACCTCGACAAAAACCAGGACCGCGCCTTCGGCGACGACCAGATCGATCTCACCCGCCGCGGTGCGCGCGCGGCGCGCGACCACGCGCCCGCCCCGCCGCTCATAAAAAAGCTGCGCCGCATCCTCGGCGGCGTGGCCGTAAAGCTCGGCACCGCGCCCCGCCACGCTAATCCCGCTCTAACGAAAGGGCGCGGGCATAGGCGCGCTTGCGCGGGACGCCAAGTCGGGCCGCCACCTCGGCCGCCGCATCCCGAACCGATGCGTGTAAAAGCGCGGTGCGAAGCGCTTGGTCAAGATCCTCGGCACTTGCCTCCACCGCTTCGGGCGGACCGACGACGACCACGCTCTCGCCCTTTGGGGGCCCTGCTGCATAGCGCAAAGCAAGCTCGGAGAGCGGTGCGCGCACCGTCTCCTCAAACTTTTTGGTCAGCTCCCGGCACACGGCCGCCGGACGGTCGCCGAAAGCGATCCGCATTGCCGCAAGGCTTTCGCCCAAACGGTGCGGGCTTTCATAAAAGACCAGCGTGCTGGGCACGGCGGCGCATTCGGTCAAAAACCGCGCCCGCGCGCCGGATTTGACCGGTGGAAAGCCCGCAAAAAAGAACCGGTCCGTGGGCAGGCCCGCGACCGTAAGCGCGGCAAGCAGCGCCGAGGCGCCGGGCGCCGCAACAACCCGCATCCCCGCGGCAATCGCCTCGGCCGCAAGCCGGTAGCCCGGGTCTGCCACCAGCGGCGTGCCGGCGTCCGAGACATAAACCAGCGCCTCCCCCGCCGCGATGCGGGCAAGAAGACGCGGGCGCTGCGCGGCGGCGTTGTGGTCGTGATAGGCCTCGATCCGGCGGCCGGCCAACGGCACCGCATGCAGATCCAAAAGCGTTCGCGTCCGCCGAGTGTCTTCGGCGGCAAGGCCATCGGCCCGGGTCAGCAGATCCAGCGCCCGCAGCGTGATGTCGGCAGCATGGCCAATCGGCGTCGCGACAAGATAGAGCCCGGCCGGCAGCGCCGCTTGGTTTTCTTTTTCAGCCATCCCCGTTAAACTACCGGTGCGGCAGCGGGATGTGGACCCAAAACCGCGCAAGAAACCCCGCTTTCGCCCGAAAAGACAAGCCGCGCGCCAGACCGCGCCCGAAAACCGGACCGACATGCCCCTTTTCCGATCTCTGATCCGGCGGACCGCGATGCTTGGGCTTCTCGCCCTTGCGGCATGCGCCGTCCCGGGATCCGAAAGCCGGTTCGACCCAGAGGCGCCGGTGATCGTTGGGGTTCTGGTGCCCACAGGATCGACCAATCCCGAGCAGGAGGCGCTGGGCCAAAGCCTGGCCAACGCAGCCCAGCTCGCCGGACAGTCGGTGGAGGGTATCGCGCTCGACATTCAGGTTTTTGAGACGGCAGGCGATGCAACCACCGCCGCGCGGGCGGCCGAAACCGCCCTGGCCGGTGGGGCCGACATCCTGGTGGGACCCTTCTATGCGGATGAGACCGCGGCGGTCGCGGCCATCGCCGACGCGGCCGGACGCCGGGTTCTCAGCTTTTCCAACAACACCGCCGTGGCCGGCGGCAACGTGCATCTTCTGGGGATCACCTTTGAGGCGCTGGCCGGCCGGCTGGTTGGGTTTGCGGCGGCGCAAAACCTTGGCCCGCTTGGCACCGTTTACCCCGAGGGCATTGAGGGCGAGGCGGCGCGCGACGCGATCCGTCAAGCCACCGCGGCTGTCGGGGCCGAGATTGTGGTGGAGGAGGCCTATCCCTTCTCGGTCCAAGGGATCACGGAGACGGCGGGACGGATCGCACGCACTGTCCGCGCCTCGGGCGCGGCGGCGATCATCCTGACCGACAGTCCCGCGGGCGGTCTGCCTTTTATCACCGAAACACTGCGCGGGCTTGGGGTGCGCCCCCGGGCTGTTCAGTTTCTGGGGCTGCAACGCTGGAACGCCGTGCCGCGTGCCGTGGCGCAGCCCGGCCTTCAGGGGGGCTGGTTCGTGGCGCCCGACCCCGCACTCGCCGCCGGGTTCGCCGCGCGCTATCAGGCGGCCTATGGCACGCCCCCGCATCCGCTGGCCAGTCTGGCCTTCGATGCCATCGCCGCCACCGGCGCAATGGTGGCAGAGGCCCGGATCGATGGCGCCGCCCCCTTCTCAGCAGAGCGCCTGACCGACCCTGCCGGCTTTGCCGGCGTCAATGGTATCTTTCGTTTTCGTGCCGATGGTGGCACAGATCGCGCCCTGACAGTTTTCGAGGTGATCGACGGTGACGCACGCCCCCTTGATCCAGCCCCCCGCAGCTTCCAAACCCCCGGCGCTTAAGGCGCCGCCCCCGGCCTGGCCCGCGCTGGGGCTTGACGGCGGGGACCTGATCGATGCCGCGGCGATCTTGGCCGACGTGGCCGCCGCCGCCCCGCCCGACCGGCGCAAAACCGCCGTTGCCGCGCTGCGGGCCGCCCAAAAGGCGGCGCGTGCCCGGCTGGCCACTGCAATCGCCGCCGCCCCGCACGCGGCGTGGGAGGCTGTGCGCGCCTACAGCCATCTGGCCGATACCCTGGTGGCGACCGCCGCCGAAGTCGCCTGGACCCACCTGCATCCGCGCGGCGCCCCAACACGGGGGGAACGTGTGGCCATCGTTCTTGTCGGCGGCTGCGGTCGGGGTGAGATGGCGCCCCATTCCGACATCGATCTGCTGTTTCTGCCCCCCTACGAGCGCACGCCCTGGAGCGGGAGCGTGATCGAAAGCATCCTCTACATGCTTTGGGAGCTGAAGCTGAAACTGGGCCACTCGGTGCGCACGGTCGCTGAGTGTTTGCGTCAGGCCCGGGGCGATTTGACGATCCGAACCGCGCTTTTGGAACACCGTCACCTTGTCGGCGACGCCGCGCTGACCGAAGAGCTGACCGAGCGGCTTTGGTCGGAGCTTTTCAACAAAACCGGCCCCGAATTCGTCGAAGGCAAGCTTGACGAGCGGGAGCAGCGGCACACCCGCATGGGGGGATCCCGCTATCTGGTGGAGCCCAACGTTAAGGAAAGCAAAGGCGGGCTGCGCGATCTGCAGACGCTTTATTGGATCGCCAAATACGTCAACCGCGCGACCTCGGTTGAGGAGTTGCTGGCGCGGGACGTCTTTACACCGGGCGAAGTCGAGATCTTTCGCGCAGCAGAGGCGTTTTTGTGGGCCACACGGATCCAGCTTCACCTCCTGACGCGGCGATCCGTCGACACGCTGACCTTTGACGCCCAGGTCGAGGTGGCCGAGGCGTTGGGGTTTGAAGATCGGCCGGGCCAACGGGGGGTGGAACGCTTTATGCAGACCTATTTCACCCATGCCCGCCATGTGGGGGAGTTGACGCGGATCTTCCTCGTCTCGCTCGAAGCACAGCATGTCAAGCGCCGCCCTTCTATCGGGCGGGCCTTGCGGCGCACGTTCAGCTTCGGCGCCGACCGGCTGGGCGAAGCTTACACGGTCGTCCATGGACGGATCGACCTGACCGATCCCGACAGCCTGATCCGCGATCCGGTCAACATGCTGCGCTATGTCGAAGAGGCGATGCGCACCGGTCTTTTGATGCACCCCAACGGGCTGCGCCAGATCGCCACCAACATCGACCTTATCGACGACCGGCTGCGCCGCGATGGCGCGGCGACGGCGATCCTGCTGCGCCTCCTTCATCACCCGACCGACCCGGTTCGGGCGCTGCGCCGGATGAACGAGCTGGGGCTTCTTGGTGCGTTTATTCCAGAGTTCGGGCGCATCGTCGCGATGATGCAATACAACATGTACCATCACTACACCGTCGATGAGCACACGCTGCAATGCATCGCCCAGCTTCACGATTTGGAACAGGGCAAGCTGAAACAACAACTGCCCATCGCCAGCGAGATCGTGGACCGGGGCTTTAACCGCCGCGTGCTCTATGTGGCACTGCTTTTGCACGATGTCGGCAAAGGGCAGACCGAGGATCACGCCATCGTCGGCGCGCGGGTGGCAAGGGACGTTTGCCAGCGGCTTGGCCTGCCGCTCGAGGAGGCCGAGACGGTGATCTGGCTGGTCCGCAACCACCTTATGATGTCGGATACGGCGCAGAAGCGCGATCTGTCGGATGCCCGGACATTGCGGGACTTCGCGGATCTGGTGGGATCGCCCACCCGGTTAAAGCTGCTGCATATCCTGACTGTCTGTGACATCCGCGGGGTCGGGCCGGGGGTTTGGAACAACTGGAAAGCGGCGCTTTTGCGCGCGCTTTATCACGCCACGCGCGGCCTTCTGACCGGCGGCGGCGCCCCCTTGTCCACCGATGAGCGGGTGGCCGAGGCAAAGACCGCTTTCGCCGCCGCGCTGCCCGATTGGTCGGCGGAGGAGGTGGAGGCCGAGCTGTCGCGCCATTACGATGCGTTTTGGATTGGCCTCGACCTCGCCACGCAGATGACCCTGGCTGAAATTCGGGGGGCTGCGCGCGACGATACGCCCGCCATCCGCATCGACCCCGACCCCGCGCGCGACGCGACGCGCGCCGTTTTTGCGATGCCCGACCACCCCGGTCTTTTCTCGCGGATCGCGGGCGCGCTGGCCTTGGCCGGCGCCAATGTGGTCGATGCCCGCTCCTACACCACGTCGGACGGGATGGCGACGGACGTCTTTTGGATCCAAGATCGGGAGGGGCGGCCCTATGAGACAGCCAGGCTGGACCGGCTTCGCCAAACCATCGCCCGGACCCTGGCCGGCGAAGTCGTGGTCCGCGATGCCGTCGCCGTCAAGGACCGGCTAAAGCGGCGCGAGCGAGAGTTTCTGGTGCCCACCGAAATCCATTTCGACAATGACGGCTCTGACCTTTTCACGGTGATCGAGGTTACCACCCGCGACCGCCCGGGCTTGCTCCACGATCTGACGCGCACCTTGACCGAGGCGGGGGTGACCATCTCTTCGGCCATCGTCGCGACCTATGGCGAAGAGGCCATCGACAGCTTTTACGTCAAGGACATCTTCGGCCTGAAAATCCGCTCGGGCACCAAACAAGTCCAGCTGCGCGAAAAGCTGGAGGCCGCCATCGCCCATGGGGCCCAGCGGGCGGAGGCGTGACGCGCAAGATCCGCCTTCTGCCCGCCTTCCTGACGGTCGGCGTTTGGACGCTGGCCAGCCGGATCCTTGGCTTTGTGCGCGACATCCTGCTGGCCGCCCTGCTCGGCGCCGGGCCGGTGGCGGAGGCTTTTTTCGTGGCCTTCTCACTGCCCAATCTTTTTCGCCGCTTCTTCGCCGAGGGCGCGTTCAACCTTGCCTTCGTGCCGCTGTTCTCAAAAAAGCTTGAGGCGGGCCAGGGCGCTGAGGAGTTTGCCCGCGATGCGTTGTCGGGCCTGATCGCCATCCTGATCGCGCTGACGCTGATCGCACAGCTTTTCATGCCCTGGCTGGTGCTGGCCATGGCTGCGGGTTTTGCCGAGGATCAGCGCCTGCCGCTGGCCATCGAATACGGGCGGATCGCGTTTCCGTACATCTTGTTTATCTCCATCGCCGCGCTTTTTTCGGGCGCGCTCAACGCGATGGGGCGCTTTGCGGCGGCGGCGGCGGCGCCGGTTCTCTTGAACCTTTGCCTGATCGGCGCGATGGTGGGCGCGGCGGTCTTGGCGCTGCCGATCGGGCCGGCCCTGATCTGGGCCGTACCGCTCGCCGGGGTGTTGCAGGCGGTTCTGGTCTGGCAAGCGGCAGAGCGGGCGGGGCTTCGGCTGCGCCCCCGGCTGCCACGGATGACGCCAGCGCTGCGCCGCCTGGCGATCATTGCAGCCCCCGCCGCGCTGCCCGGCGGGGTGGTGCAAATCAATCTTCTGGTCGGACGCCAAGTCGCGTCTTTTTTCGACGGTGCAATCGTGTGGCTTAGCCTTGCGGACCGGCTTTACCAATTGCCGCTGGGTCTTGTCGGCATCGCCATCGGCATCGTGCTTCTTCCCGATCTGTCGCGCCGCTTGCAGGCCGGCGATACCGCGGGGGGCGCGCAGCAGATCAACCGCGCGCTGGAATTCGCGCTGCTTCTCACGCTGCCGGCGACGGTCGCGCTGATCGTGATCGCAACGCCGCTTGTCTCGGTGCTTTTTGGGCGTGGTGCGTTTGGTGCCGGCGATGTCGCGGCCACGGCGCTTGCCGTCGCGGTATACGGCGCCGGGCTGCCGGCCTTTGTTCTGCAAAAGGTCTATGCGCCGGTCTTTTTCGCGCGGGAGGATACGAAAACGCCGTTTCGCTACGCCCTCGCCGCCATGGTCGTGAACGCCGCCCTGGCCATCGGGCTCTCGCCCTTTTTGGGCTATTTGGCGGCGGCGCTTGGCACAACGGTCTCGGCCTGGGCGATGCTGTATTTGCTGATACGGGGGGCCGCGCGGATCGAGGGGGCCGTGGTCCGCGACCCGGCCTTAGAGCGGCGGCTTTGGCGGATCGCCGCGGCAAGCCTCTTGATGGGCGCAGCGCTTAGCCTTGCGGCCGCGCCCCTGGCGCCGGCGCTGGCGGAACCCGGATGGCGCTACCTTGCGCTTGCGGGGCTGGTCGGCGGCGGGGCGGCGGTTTACGCCAGCGCGGCACTCGCCCTTCGGGCCGTGGATCTTGCCAGCCTGCGCCGCGCGCTCCGCCGCGGCGCGTGAGCCTTTTTCGCAAGCGCCACGCCGCGCCCGGCGTCAGTTAAGCCGCGGGACACGCCGCCCGCCCCCCTCGGGCGTAAGCGCTTCGGGCCAGCCAAAAATCTGCTCGATCCCAAACAAAAGGCCCGCAATCGCGACCACGGCCAGGATAATCCACAGCCGCTGTCCCCGTGGCGGGCGGCGCAACAGGCGGGCAAGGCGCAGGAAGGCAAACGGGCCCATGCTAGCGCGCCCGCAAAAGCTGGCGGACATGGCCGATCCCACCCGGCACCAGAACCGGCGCCAGAAGAAACGCGGTCAAAAACCCGCTGAGATCCGCGGCTAAATTCGTGCTGGCGCCGAACGCCACCCAAAAGAAAAGCTGCAGCGCCACCAGCATGCCAACCAACTGAAACGCAACCGCCGGATCGTCCCCGGTGCGCCGCGCCGTGATCCAAAGCGTCCAGGTCAAAAGCCCGACAAAGGCATAAACTACCGGCCACGCGCCAACCAATGGCTGGTCGGTATCCCGCACCAGCCCAAAGACGGCCGCCCCAACCGCCGCCGAGGCCAAAAACACAACGCCGATCGCAAACGCCGAGAAAACGCGGGCCACGCGGTTGCCGATCGCAAGCAAGATCACCGCCGCAAACAGCGCATCAACAAAGGAGAAGTGGAAAAACACGTACGTCACCGGCCGCCTCAGCGCGCCCTGCCCAGTATAGCCCGTGGCCAGCTTCTGTTCCCACATCGCATCGAAAAACCCAAAGCTCTGCACCAGCGACAACCGCCAGCCAATCGCGGCCGGCCCGCCGACAAAACCGCTGGCCCCCGCCTGCACCGCGACCTCGACCGCCAGGATCGCAAGCGCGGGCACAAGCACGATGGCGGGCACTGGGTTGAAGGGCGGTGCGTCGTGGTCGGGGTGATGCAAACCTGTTCCTTCCCGGTTGGCCGGCCCTTCACGATTGACGGGCGCAAGCGCTGGCGCGATAAGCGGGGCGCTCTAGCGCAAGGTAGCACCCCCAATGACGACACCCAAGTTCCCGCGCCGGGTCTTTTCCGGCATTCAGCCGACCGGCGATCTGCACCTCGGCAATTATCTCGGCGCCGTCAAGCGCTTCGTTGAGATGCAGGACGCCGCTTGGGAAACGGTTTATTGCATCGTCGACCTCCATGCGATCACCGTCACGTGGCCCGGGCGGGACGAGATGACCCGCGCCACGCGGGAATTGACCGCAGCCTATCTTGCCTGCGGTCTGGATCCCGACAAGTCGATCCTGTTCAACCAGTCGGCCGTCAGCGCGCATGCCGAAATCGGCTGGATCTTTTCCTGCGTCGCGCGGCTTGGCTGGATGAACCGAATGACGCAATTCAAAGATAAGGCTGGCAAAAATGCTGAACGCTCTAGCCTTGGTCTCTACGCTTACCCCGCTTTGCAGGCCGCCGATATCCTGGCCTATCACGCCACACATGTGCCCGTCGGCGAGGATCAGCGCCAGCATATCGAGCTTGCCCGCGATATCGCGCAGAAGTTCAACCTCGATTATGGTGCGGCGTATTTCCCGCTGCCCGAACCGGTGATCGACGGGGCCGCGACGCGGGTGATGAGCCTGCGGGACGGCACGAAGAAGATGTCGAAATCCGACCCCTCGGACCAAAGCCGGATCACGCTGAAGGACGATGCCGACAGCATCGCAAAGAAAATCCGCAAAGCGCGCACCGATCCCGAACCGCTGGGGGAGACGCTGGAGGCGATGGAGGGCCGGGCCGAGGCGTTGAACCTGGTGCGGATCTATGCCGCGCTTGCCGAGATCAGCCCAGAGGCGGTGATGGCAGAGCACGGCGGAAAAAGCTTTAGCGATTTCAAGCCCGTGCGCGCCGATCTTGCGGTTGAGAAACTGGCCGGCATCACCGCCGAGATGAACCGGCTGCTGTCCGATCCGGCCGAGATCGACCGGGTGCTGATGAACGGCGCGGATCGGGCCGCCGAGATCGCCCTTAAGGTGCGCAAAGACACCTATGACATCCTCGGCTTCGTCAGCCGGCCCTAACCGCCTGTGGCGCGCCGACGCTCGGCGCGCCGCCAGAACGTCCCCAACCCGCCCACGCGAAAGGACAGACCAATGATCACCCGAAAAGAGGTCGGCACCCGGATGAGCAAGATCGTCGTCCACAATGGGACGGTCTATCTTTCGGGCCAAGTCGGCGGCGAGGGCAGCGTCACCGCCCAGACCGAGACCTGTCTTGCCCGCATCGATGCGCTTTTGGCGGAGGTCGGCACGGACAACCGCCACATTCTGCAAGCGATCATCTGGCTTTCCGACATGGCCGATTTTGCCGAAATGAACGCGGTTTGGGACGCCTGGGTGCCCGCCGATCACGCGCCGGCGCGGGCCTGCGGCGAAGCGCGGCTTGCCCGCGATACGCTCAAGGTCGAGATCATCGTGACGGCGGCCCTGCCCTGACCCGGGTTCGCCGCGCAGCGCGGCGTTGAGCACGGTGCGGCCATCGATTGGCCCCGGTGGAGCTTGGTCCCGCGCTTAGGCGTTTCGTAAGACCCCTGGACCCCAGAACGCCGCCTGAAATCAAAGGTTTCAACGCGCTTGGGAAGGCTTGATGCCATTGGTCTTTCACGCAACGCTATCGGGTGTGGCAAGACTGGGCGCGATCTCTGCCCAAATCGCGCGATAGGCCGCTGCGGCCCTGCTCCGCGGTGCGAAGGCCGCGACCGGGCAGCGTTCGACGCCCATCCGCTCCACCACGCTGGCATAGGGTACGACGGTGGTAAGACGCGACGCGGTCTCGGCCTCCAGCACCTGGCGGTGGAGGCTTTTGCGCCGGTCCACCATCGTCATCACCGTTCGCACCAGCGGCGCCTTTTTCTTCATATCGGCCAAAACCGCAGTCAACTGCTCTAACGTGCGCTGCGAC
>ERZ1740062.1339-NODE-1339-length-10287-cov-4.174453_pt1 | contig 10287 bp, 8 predicted proteins | sample MGYA00581741_ERZ1740062 | MGnify/ENA primary metagenome ERZ1740062 (study PRJEB43018, sample SAMN04849747) | marine metagenome | isolation source: floating plastic debris | place: Pacific Ocean | collected 2008-09-01 | study: EMG produced TPA metagenomics... | reverse complement strand
TTCAAAATGGAACCGAGCGGGTAGGTCTTCAGATCTTCGGGTGTGACATGTGCGATGACCGCCTGGATCAACTGGCCGACTTTTTCCTCAACCGTCAGTTTGGCCAGTAACGCATCGATGCGCGCCTCTGTCGCCGGATCCAGCGTCCGCTTCTGACTGAGCACCGGCCATACGGCGAGCGATGAATCCTTCGTGTCGGATGTTGCAGTCGCGGTTGGCGTTTCAGCCGGCTGACTGCAAGCGAGAACGCCGGCGGCAACCACCGTCAGCAGCGCTGAGCGCCGCAAAATACGGATCATTTGACCCCCCATTTTGTTCTCCATTTCAGACTGTCCCCACGCACAACAATAGCGAAATGTCTCGCGTTGTCAATTTTTCTGAAATGTCCCGGACAGTAGGATCTGCTGTGGATTTCTCCCGGCCGCCATCGCAATTGTGCCGGCGTCCCGCGTCTCTGCTAATCTGCCTGCTCCGGTTTGTCGCTGCGCGCTAGTCCCCGGGCTGTCAGTCACCACTATTCACTTTTAAATCAATGACTAAACCAGAGGCCCTACAAAATCCTCGCCGCTTGTTTGTCTACGGCTCGCTGCAGCCCGGTGGGACCAACGCGCACGTTTTGGAGCCGCTCGGAGGTGATTGGCAGCCGGCGCAGGTGCACGGTGTATTGCGACAGGCAGGCTGGGGCGCGGATATGGGCTATCCCGGCCTCGTGTTGGATCGCTCTGGTGAGGTCGTCGCCGGTTATGTGTTGTCCAGTGAGGCGCTGGCGACCGCATGGTCATCACTCGATGCATTCGAGGGGGATGAGTATCAGCGCGTGTTGACGCTGGTGACGCTGCAAACCGGCGAAGTGGTCGAGGCCTATGTCTACGTGATTCGAAGTGAAGACACCGTTTAGTCGTCGGCCAACGGTTCCACAGTCCAAGTCCAGTTGGCTAACACCCATCGCTCGCCGTCGCGGATGAACTGCATCGCATTCGCCCCGTCGTGCGACGCCTCATCATCAACGTAAAACCGGTAGCGCCCCCAGACCAATGCGATGGGTCCATCGACGAGCACCTGCGGTTGTCCCAGCCAGACCTCTTTGAGCCGACGCCCAGGCTCCGCAACTAACGCGAACAACTCCTTATTGCGACGCAATCGCTGCGTGTACTGACCATCCTCTGTAGCGCGCATCGACAGGCTGGCACCCTCTGGGATCTGCAACGCAGCGAAGCGCTCAGCATCACCCGCTTCGATCGCCACAAATAGTGCATTGGCGGCGGCCAGTACCTCGGCCTCGGCGTCCGCCCGACAAGGTTGCGACACGCCGATCGTCAAAACGATGAGTGACCAAAACAGCCAAGCACGATTCAAAGCAAACATACTCGCAAGCGTAGCATGCGCTCGCGCATCCGAGGTTTGGCTCAGGCGGGCAGGGCGTCCATCGTGCCGCGGCGCCGTTCGAGTTCCTCACGAATCGCACGTGCGCGCTCTTCTGTGATTGAGAACGACAGGATGGCCCAGATCGCCAACGCTGAGGTAGCGACCGGGATGAACGCGTCGAAGATACGCATCATGGTCAGCGTTTCCTGCGATTGTGCGCCCGCGAGTGCGACATCGAACCCGGTCGCGTTTAACAGGAAGCCCCCGGCCGCAAGTGCCGCGGCCATGCCGAGCTTCACGACCCACCAGAATATCGAGCCGTACATGCCTTCCCGACGCTCTTGCGTGTTGAGTTCGTCGGCATCGACAACATCGGCGATCATCGATGGCATTAGTGTAAACAGGGCGCCGAGTCCAAACGCCATGAACGGCGCTGGCACGATCACGAGCCAAGGTATTTCCGGGTTGTAGCAGACCCATTTCAATGCGTAGCCGATCATCGAGATAGCGATGGCGGCCATCAGGGTTTTGCGTTTCCCGAAGCGTGTGGCCATGAATGTGATCAACACGATGATCGCGAAGCTTGACACCGTTTGTACGGTGCCAGCGATGCCGAAATAATTAGAGCCCGCTTCGGTATCGCCACCAAAGACGTAGTAAATAAATACATACAACTGGAACGAGGCGATCAGCATGAAGCCGTTGAATACCAGAAAAGTCGCGGCGCAGAGTTTAAGATACGGCTTGAACTTAAGCGTCGTTAAGAAGCCGGCGAAGAAGCAACGGAGATTGCGTATCAGGGCAGCGCCTAACGATTCTTTCGCTTCGTCTTCGTCGACGGGGCAGTCGATAGCAACGTCGTTGGATAGCCGTTCACGCAGGAATATGGCAGGCAACACGCCGACCAGTACGACCAAGATGGCGATGATATAGCCGAGCCCTTCGGCACCGTCGACCATATCGTCGAACATGTCCCATTGCATGATGGCAAGAAACCACGGCGACACGACGAAAGCGAGCTGAGCGAAAAAGTTCTGCACGCCCATCAATCGGGTGCGTTCGTTGTAGTCTGGTGTTAGTTCATAACCCAGTGCGACCCACGGTGTCGCGAACATCGTGTAGGCGAGATAAAAGATGAGCGAGCCGCCGAGGAAATACCAGAACAGATAACTTTCACTAACGCCGCGCGGCAGTTGCCAGAGCAAAGCAAAGACGATGGCAACGACGATTGCACCGATGAAAATATAGGGTCGTCGTCTTCCCCAGCGGGATTGGGTGTTGTCCGAGATGTAGCCCATCATCGGATCGGTGAATGCATCCATGATGCGGGGCAATGCCGCCACCAGACCGACCAATGCCGGGTTCATGCCCAGCCCGATGTTGAGTACTGCGACCATACCGCCGATGGCAGCGCCGAGGAGGTTGTTAACGAACCCACCGAGGCCATAGATGACTTTCTGTAGAAAGGGTATGCGGTCTTCTGGTGCAGTTGTCTGCGCGCTGGAATTACTCATGCCGTTCGTATCCCCCCGGTGAACGTTGGCAGTAATGCAGAGGATCATCGTCACTCAAATTGACAGCGCTGTCAAACGTTGCTAAACATCGGCGCTGATCTCGCGCGGCCCGACGTCAGCAAAGGGGACTTGTCATCAGCAGCGAACGGCGACAATCAGTACCCAGTCGAGCCTCTGTCGAAGCGCGCGTCACCGATCTGCTTGCCCGTATGACGCTCGAGGAAAAGGTCGGCCAACTGGTGCAGCTGGACGCAAGCTGGGGCCATCCGCCGGACTACCTGGGGGATCGAATCCGTCGCGGTGGGTTGGGTGCGATCCTGAACACAGCGGATGCTGCGATTGTGGCTGAATTGCAGCGGATTGCGCGCGACGAGAGCCGTCTGGGTATTCCATTGCTGGCGGGCCGTGATGTCATCCACGGTTTCCAAACGGTGATGCCGATTCCACTGGGACAGGCGGCCAGCTGGAACCCCGCGCTCGTCGGCGAGGCGGCACGGCTCTCGGCGGCGGAAGCGGCGACGGCCGGCATCAACTGGACGTTCGCGCCGATGATCGACATCACGCGTGATCCGCGTTGGGGGCGTGTCGCGGAAAGCCCTGGCGAAGATCCATTTCTCGCCGAGCGTCTGGCAGAAGCTCAGGTTCGGGGAGTGCAGGGGGACAACCACGATGGCCCTTTGCTCGCCTGCGCTAAACACTTTGTCGGCTACGGTGCCAGCGAGAGTGGGCGCGATTATGCGAGCACAAACATTCCGCAGAACGAGATGCGCAACGTCTTTCTGCGGCCGTTCGCGGCTGCCGTTCGAGCCGGCGTTGGTTCGTTGATGACTTCGTTCAGTGATATCGACGGTTTGCCGGCGACGGCAAACGAGCCGCTGTTGCAAGGAGTGCTTCGGGACGAATGGGGCTTCGATGGTCTTGTCGTCAGCGACTGGGACTCAGTGCGTCAGCTAACGGTACATGGGTTGACCGATGGCGAACGCGGCGCTGCTCTGGCGGCTTGCCGGGCGGGCGTCGATATGGAGATGACCGGCGAAAGTTTCGCTCGGCATCTCGCAGATCTGGTCGACTCAGGTGAGCTCTCCTCTCAGCGGCTCGACGAGGCGGTCGCGAATGTGTTGCGGGTAAAATTTCGACGGGGATTGTTTGATTGGCCCGCACCCGCACCCGCACCAGCGAGAAAAGAACTAACAGATGTCGCACGGCGTCTGGCCCGAGAAAGCCTGGTGCTGCTGCGGAACGAAGGCTCAACATTGCCCATCGATCCCAGCGCTAATCAAACCATCGCCGTGTTGGGCCCATTGGCTGATGCGCCGTATCAGCAGATGGGCACTTGGGTGTTTGATGGCGATGAGTCGCAAAGCGTCACGCCGTTAGCCGATCTCAGAGCCGCATTACCGTCGACCACGCAGCTTCACTATCATCGTGTGTTGAAGCATTCGCGAGATTGCGATGTGTCCGCATTCGATGAAGCGCTCGACATCGCGCGCAACGCGGACGTTGTGATGCTATTCCTCGGAGAAGAGTCGATTTTGTCTGGCGAGGCACACAGCCGCGCGGACATCCGGTTGCCTGGGGCGCAAGAATCATTGGTGCAAGCGCTGGCCGCGCTGGATGTGCCAGTCGTCGGCATCATTATGGCGGGGCGGCCGCTGGCGTTGGACGCCGTCAACGAGCGCTTTGACGCACTGATCTACGCGTGGCACCCCGGCAGTCAGGCGGGGCCCGCCATTGTTGATGTTGTGCTGGGTACGCATGCGCCGAGCGGACGACTACCGATCACGTTCCCTCGAGTCGTTGGCCAGATCCCGATCTACTACAACCAAAAGAACACCGGAAAGCCGCCGACGGACGACACGATCGCCCACATTGACGCGCTGGATTCGCGGGCACCGCAAACATCGGTCGGCATGAGTGCCTATCATCTGGATGCTGGATTTCGTCCGTTGTATCCGTTCGGCTTCGGGCTGAACTACTCAGCGCTCGACTACTCGCCACTCACGTTATCGGCCGAGCGCCTCGAGGGCGACGACCTTCTGATCGCGACCACGGAAGTCACAAACACGGGCAGCCACCCTGCGATCGAGACCGTTCAGCTCTACCTGCGAGATGTCGCGGCTAGCCTGACACGTCCGGTGCGTGAGTTGATTGGTTTCGAACAGGTCGCGCTCCGACCGGCGGAGGTACGTGAGGTTCGGTTCGAGCTTAACCGGAAGGATCTCGGCTTTTTCGGGCACGACGGACAATGGCGTGTCGAGCCTGGTGAGTTTCATCTCTGGGTCGGTGCTAACGCAGTAACCGACAACCAGGCAGTATTTCATTGGCAGCCGTGACGGGCGTCACGTCAGCGCTGTCAGAACAGGAGGAGGGGTTACATGATTCGTCGCATTAGCTTAATGTCGCTCGCCGCGTTGTCGATCGCGTGCAGTAACAAACCGATTGCGGAGACTAAGTCGATGCCAACCATCGAATGGCAACAAGATACCGATGCACTACTTGCTGGCGAAGTGATGGCGCTTGCCTATTCAGGGTTCCGCGCTGGCCAGCACCCTGATCGAGGCGACGGCGCCAAGAATCCGACGCCAGAGCAGATTCTGGAAGATCTGCGGCTGCTGGTGGATGCCGGCTTCGGTTTGATTCGACTCTATGATGCCGGCGAAAATTCGGCGACGACGCTCGCGCTAATTCAGAGAGAGCAGCTCCCACTGAAGGTGATGCAAGGTATCTGGCTGAATGCCGAGATCAGCAACCACGAAGGCTGTCCGTGGCTCGATACCCCGATACCGGATAGCGAGCTGCAGGCAAATATCGTCAAGAATCAGAGTGAGGTGGCACGCGGCATTGAGCTGGCGCGCCAATATGAGGATATCGTTATTGCGGTCAATGTCGGTAACGAGGCCCTCGTAAGCTGGACAGATCATATGCTGCCGCTCGATAGCATGATCGCGCACGTGCAACGGGTAAAAGCGGCGATCGCTCAACCGGTGACGGTCGCGGAGAATTATGAATGGTGGATCAGCGATGGTGCACCGTTGGCCGCGGAGCTGGATTTTGTGGGCGTGCATACCTATCCGGTCTGGGAGGGCAAGCCGATTGACGAAGGGCTGAGCTATACGCGAGCCAACATGCGTCGCGTGCACGCGGCTTTGCCCGATGCCAACCTCGCGATTCTTGAGGCGGGCTGGGCGACGACAGCGTCCGAATTCTCCGAGCGCGCGAGTGAAGCGAATCAGGCGCGCTACTACGACGAGCTGCAGACTTGGGCGACACGCAGCAATGTGACAGTGTTTTTCTTTGAGGCGTTCGACGAGCCGTGGAAAGGCAATCCCGCTAATCCCGATGGCGCAGAAAAACACTGGGGCCTGTTTTTCGAAGATCGCACACCGAAGCGCTATCTGCGCGAGCGCTGACCCGAGCTGTCATGCAGACGACTCACCGTGCATCACTGCGTGGGCTACGCACCTTTTGCATGGCTGCTCGCTTCGAGAGTTTTCGTGTAGCGGCTGACTTGTTGTTCGTCACCGCGTCCGCGGTCAGTCACCAGATCAAGTCACTCGAGGATGAGTTCGATCTCAGGTTGTTCGATCGAACCGGGCGGCAATTACAGTTGACGGACGCGGGGCGGTCGCTTTATGAGAAGCTTGCGCCGCTAATCGATCAGATCGATGACGTGGTTAACGCGCATGTTGGCGCTGCTCCGAGCAAGCGAATTCGGATTTCGGTGCAGCCGTTCTTCGGCAGCGAGTACTTCGTGCCGCGACTGAGTGCATTCACACAGGCGTATCCCGATATTGAGATTTATGTGGCGTCTTCTGACGAAAGCGCCGACACGCACCCGAAAGATGCCGATCTATCCATCCGCCTGTACCGCAGCCCGCCGACCGGTCTCAGCGCAGAGCGATTGTTTCCGTTACGGCTGGCGCCGGCAGGATCTGTCGAATTCAAACAAGCGATGCGAGTACGCAAGCAAACGATCCAAACAGATTTCCCGCTGATCGTACACGAGACACTGCCGAACGCTTGGCAGGAGTGGGCTCGAGCGACTGGGTTCCAGCTGCCAGAGCGGCAAAAAGTCACTCGCCTCGAATCGATGATCGCTGTGTTGCGCGCCACGCAAAAGGGTCTCGGCGCCGCGCTGGTGCCGGTTCCGATGGGCGAGCTTTGGTTCACCGAAGGCAGTGTCGTGCGATTGTTCGACGCTGAATATGAGTCGAGCAGCGCCTACTATCTAGTCTGGCGAGAGGAGCGCGGCAAAGATGATGCGATCGATCTATTCCGGCGATGGGTATTAGATACATTCGCCGAAGACTGCTGAATTTTTTTCATCTTAAGGCTGAGTTCTATCCGTTTGTCGTCATCGGGATAGGGTCCTAATCTGTCATCACGCGCACAGGTCAGCGCGGACGCAGGCGCCCCGTTTCGGGCGCGAGGACTTAACCATGAAGCAGTTGCAACGATCTCAACGGAACCCGTTCGCTTTCAGCACGCGCGGATATCGCGCAGTGGTCGGTCTGACACCATACGTCATTATGACTGATCGCTTGCGACCGTCACCTAATCGTGACACAGACGGGAAATCCGCGTCGCTATTGGGTACACGCGGCGATGTGCAAACCCGCACTGATTCGCCTTGTCTCGACGGCGTCTAATCTGACGCTGAACATAAACTGTGCGATCGCCTCGCAAAATTGACAACGCTGTCAATTATTGATACCAATACGCTTCGGAGCAGCACAACACTGCTCTGATGCAGCGTATCAAGCCTCGGGGGTGGCCATGAGTTTTCAAAGACGCGCGTCGCGTACCGCGACGTTGGGGGTAGTTTTCGTCGGTGTTCTGACGGCGTGTTCCGACAACCGCCCGGATCAGCTGGCTGACGTGAACGCGGTACCACCGATCAGTGTCGCGCCTCAGTCAAACGTCAACAGCGCCAACCCAAGTCTCACCACTTTCGTCAACGATCAGGTGTCACCTGGCGATACGCTGAGGCTGGTTTTTGAAGACGACTTCGATGGGGCGGCCCTTGATCCTGCTACCTGGTTTTTCGAAACAGGGGACGGCTCGGAGTACGGTATTCCGGGCTGGGGAAACAACGAGCTTCAGTATTATCTGCCTGACAGCGCGCAGCTCGAGGACGGGCTTCTCAAAATCACCGCACGTGAAGAAGACGTTGGCGCTTTTCGCTACACGTCCGCAAGAATTAATACGCGGGATCGCATCGCTGTCCGCTACGGGCGGATCGAGGCGCGAATGAAACTGCCAGGTGGGCAGGGCTTGTGGCCTGCCTTCTGGATGTTGGCGCAAAACAGCCCTTATGGCACATGGGCGGCATCTGGTGAAATCGACATTATGGAAGCCGATAACCTGGGCGCAGCCGGTGGCAATCGCGTGCTCGGTACGATCCACTACGGCGGGGAATTTCCCGATAACGTATTTACCGGCGGCAATTACACTGTGCCAGCCGATCCGCAAACCGAGTTTCATGTGTATGCCGTTGAATGGGATGCCACAGAGATTCGTTGGTATGTCGATGACACGCTTTATCTGACACAGAATTCATGGTCCTCAACGGGGGGAGCGTTTCCCGCACCGTTCGATCAGGACTTCTATCTCATCTTCAATGTAGCTGTCGGCGGCAATCTGCCGGGAGCACCAAATACAACAACCGTGTTCCCTGTGACGATGGAGATCGACTGGGTGCGCGTGTATTCCGGGGAGCCATAGCGCAGGCTACGGCATCACGATAAGCGGAGCTTATCGCTCGCGCCAATGGGGTTGGCGCACGGGGCAAGACCATCTGACCGGGGGGCAGATCGGGATGACACAACAATACAACATCGTGGCGGCGCGACATCCGAGCGTCAGCCGCATTTCCTATTCTTCTTTATGCAGAGACGTGATGCCATGCACGCAATAAAACTCATGCGCTTGCCAAAAGCGTTCATCAGTGTATTTTCCTGTTTCGCTATCGCCGGTTGCTTCGGTACCGGTGATGGTCCGGAGCGCATCGCGGGTACACCAGCACCGCCACCACCGCCGTCACAATGTGATCCGGCGGCGGTTGCGCCGGATGGATCGCCATTTCCAATTTTCTTCGAGAACCTCGCGGCATCCTACGACTTCGGTATGGACGCAGGTTTTGGTGGCGGTGCCACGTCTGTTCAGGAAAACGCGGAGTGCAGCACCGATAATCCCTCGCCGCAGGTCGCGCTGGTGCAGAAGTTTGCCGCCGAACCTTTCGGAGGGAGTACACTGACCTTGCCTCAGGCCGTTGACTTTACGGCTGGCGAAGCATTCACGATGCAGGTATGGGCGTCGCGCTCTGTGCCAGTGACATTCAAGTATGAAGACGCTGTCAGCGGCGCTCCGGCCAACGGTATTGAGCGTGTCGAAACGCATTCCGGCGACGGCGAATGGCAAACACTATGCTTTGACTTTTCCGGCGCGACGGGCGGCTTCTCGTCCAGTGCCATCACGTTTATCTTTGATAATGGTGTGGTCGGGGACGCCGGTGGCGATCCTGACAACTGGACGTTCTACATGGACGCGATCGAGCAAGTCGATGTCTGTCCGGGCGCGCCAACGACAACGTTGCCAGTCGATTTTGAAGGTGACCCCGCAACGTACGACTTTGGCGCGGATGGCGGCTTCGGCGGTGGTGCAGCCGAGGTGATCGCGAATCCCGATCAAAGCGGAACCAACACAACGGCGCAAACAGCGCGCATGCGCAAGTTTGCTGGAGAAGTATTCGGTGGCAGCACGCTATCGCTTGCTGGCAATGTTGATTTCACGGCAGGGCAAGCATTCACGATGCAGGTCTGGTCACCGCGCCCGGTCAAGTGGGAGGATGCGATCAGTGGCGATCCCGCGAATGGTGTAGAGCGCAGCGAGGACCATGGCGGCGGCAGCACCTGGGAGGAACTGTGTTTTGATTTCTCAGGCTCGCTCGACGCTCTGACCAGCAGCTCGATCACATTCATCTTTGACAATGGCGTTGCCGGTAATGCTGACGCCGATCCCGATAACTGGACATTCTATTTTGATGAGATCCAGCAAGTTGCGAATTGTAGTGGTGGTGCACCAACAGCACCGTTCGCGACGTTGACCTTCGATGACACAGCGCTGACCTATGCATTACGTGGTTTCGGCGGTGCTGAGGATTCGAGTGTGGTAGCCGATCCGGACGATGCTGGCAACAACGTCGTGCGAATCAACCGCGCTGATACTGCGGCCACCTTCGCGGGTACCGTCGTATCGACCTTAGCCAACGAGTCATCTGGCGTCATTCCACTCGATGCGACGACAACGACCATGACGATGCGAGTACGTGCACCAGCCGCGGGCCTCCCGATTCGACTGAAAATCGAAAATTCCGGAGACGATGGCATCTCGGTGGAAACTGAGGTTC
>ERZ1740062.1338-NODE-1338-length-10292-cov-4.532480_pt1 | contig 10292 bp, 11 predicted proteins | sample MGYA00581741_ERZ1740062 | MGnify/ENA primary metagenome ERZ1740062 (study PRJEB43018, sample SAMN04849747) | marine metagenome | isolation source: floating plastic debris | place: Pacific Ocean | collected 2008-09-01 | study: EMG produced TPA metagenomics... | reverse complement strand
AGTTTTCATACGTTGTATCCGCTGTTTGTTCATGACATCACCTCTCGCTCGCTGTTGGGCTCACTATTAAAAACCGCGCCAGATGTTCTGCAGTCTACCGGCGAAACGCTCCAGCGCACTATCGACAGCGCCCAGCAATTTTTTCGGTAGCGGCTGTTTGATTTCATACGTTATCGAAAAAATATCACGGTTTTCGCACCGCGCGATCAATTCTTCATCGCTGGTTGCCAATTTATCAATCAGACCCATTTCCAGCGCTCGGGTTCCGTACCAATGCTCGCCGGTAGCGACCGTCGACAGGTCGAGGTCGGGTCGGTAACGCGATACGGCCGCCTTGAACAGGCCATGAATATCCTCAAGTTCCTGTTTGAGCTTGGCGCGATCCGCATCGGTATTCTTACCAAACATCGTAACGGAGCGTTTGTGCTCGCCGGCGGTGATCTGTTCGAAATCGACGCCGCGTTGCTCGAGCGCACGGTTGAAATTAGGCAGTTGGGCGATCACACCAATCGATCCGACGATCGCAAAAGGGGCAGCAACGATCTCATTGGCAACGCAAGCCATTAGATAGCCGCCACTGGCCGCCACCTTGTCGACGAGCACAACCAGCGGCAAGCCGCGCTCGCGGATACGCGTGAGCTGAGCCGCTGCCAAACCGTGCTCGTGAACGACACCGCCCGGGTTCTCAAGTTTCACGAGCACTTCATCATCGTCGCTCGCAACGGCCAGAATCGCTGTCACTTCTTGTCGCAACTGTTCGACAGCGCTGGCTTTGATGTCACCTTTGAAATCAATAACAAAAGTTCGCGCGCGCTGCGGCGGCGATTTTTCGCGTGCCTTGGCTTCAGCCTTCTGCTGTTTTTTCAGTGCTTTCGCATCTTGCGTACCGGCGATAGCACGTGCGAGACGCTCACGCATCTGACGCAGCTTATCGTTCAGATTATCGACTCGAAGCGTCTCGTTACTCTGTCCACGCTTTGAAAAGCTCGCAATCATCGCTAACAACATGAACGCAGCGAGCAGTAGCGTCAATGTCTTCGCAACAAACAGCCCGTACTCAACAAAAAACGTACTCACGTTAGGACCGCTCCACCGGCGAGCCAGCGGCGTCGAAACCCACATTGTTCTTCTCAAGAACGCGTTCCGCGCGATAACTGGAACGCACGAGCGGGCCAGACACGACCTCCAGGAATCCGCGTTGCAGACCGGCCTCCCGATACGCGTTGAATTCTTCGGGCGTGACGTAGCGCTCGATTGACAGATGATTGACAGTCGGCCGCAGGTATTGACCAAACGTCACGATGTCGCAACCAATCGCTGCGAGATCATCCAGCGTCTGCAAAATCTCATCATCCGTTTCACCGAGTCCCAGCATCAGACTTGTTTTCGTCAACACCTCAGGCCGATAGCGCTTGGCAAACGCGAGTACATCAAGAGTCTGGCGATACCCGGCGCGTGGATCTCGTACCGGGTGGGTCAGGCGTTCGACGGTTTCGACATTTTGCGCGAATACTTCGAGACCGGAATCCAGCAACAGCGCGACGTCGTCTTCGACACCATTAAAGTCGGGTGTCAGAGCCTCGACGGCGGTTTCCGGTGTGCGCTGCTTGATGGCTCGTACACAGGCCGCATAGTGGCTGGCCCCGCCATCTGGCAGGTCATCGCGATCCACGGACGTCAGGACAACATATTTAAGGCCCATCATCTCCACAGCACGCGCGGTATTTTCAGGCTCTTCGTGATCCAGCCAACCTTTTGGGTTGCCGGTATCGACCGCGCAGAACTGGCACGCGCGAGTGCACACTGACCCCATCACCATGATGGTCGCAGTACCCGCATTCCAGCATTCGCCAATATTTGGGCACATTGACTCTTCACAAACAGTACTCAGTCGCTTGTCCTTGACCGTTTGCTTGACGCTACTGAATTTCTCGCCGGCTGGTAACTTGGCCCGCAGCCAGGGCGGCTTGCGGCCGATCTCAACGCCAGCACGATCCGGTTTTGATTTCACGCCATTCTTGATGGCTTTGAAACCGGCTTCAGTCGTGAATTTCTGCCCGCTGGTAACAATTGGAATACCGCGTAGCGTGGGTTGCTCAGAGGCCATGATCCATCCGCGTCGTCTCAATAATTCGTTAGTGTCTCACGCAAGCCCTGCAAGCAGCCAGCGGACATCAAACAAAATATGGGGGCTATGCCGACGGATTTACAGGCCGATGATCGACCTATTTGACACCAAATAGACGCCTGACATGAGACAGGCTGCGCTCCATATCCGCAAACGACAATCGCCATGGCTCGCCGGCCGCATGCGGCATGACCTGCAGACACAAGCCGTCCGAACCACGGCGGATACGCGCCCAACACTGAGGACCATCGTGAAGCTCGATCGCGGTCAGACCAGGGTCTGTGCGATCGACTCGACGCATCGACAAGCGAGGCAGGCTGCGCTTTTCATCGGTCATAATCCGGGTACCGGGGTTAAACGATGCGCAGCAATATACCGACCCAAGCGAGGCACGTCCATGATCTACCCAGTTTGACTGCGCAGTCTACAAACACCCGTCGCTCTCGGACGGCGCAGCCAGCGAAATACCAGCTTTGACCCGTCGCTCTCGGCCGTCCATGGCCTACGCGGCATAAGACCATCCTTGGTCAAAAAAAAAGCCCGGGCGAAGCCGGGCTGATCAGGGGTATCTTGTATCGGTCAGGCTCAGTGGAGTTGAGACCAGCTAACCAGTTGCACATGCTCGTACTCGAGATCGAAATTCTGTGACAACAAAAACTGCAGGTCGCTCTCACAAACGTCGCCAGCTGTCGTTGCTTGCAGTTCCACGATGCCACTGAACAGGTTACTGTCCTTGAAGCGGCCATCATCGACCTGAAACTGTGTGTAGAACTTCATTTGCATAATCCTGAGTTTAGAGATCGGTCACGTTGATTACTGTGACCAGCCGCACACTACCGGGTTCCCATACCTGTGGACCGCTTAACACTTCTTGTTATTACCGTCGCTTGCGTCGCCGAGGACGGCACCGCACAATACTCGATCAAACGCATCCAATAGCGAGTTAACTCGATGAATAAAAAGATCTTTTCAGTTTTTGTTCTGTTGTCCATCGCCATCTCGGCAGTCCCAGCGACGGCGCAGACCTTGCGCGACAGCCTGTTTGCGGAGGCTGACGCAGCCTTTGAAGCAGCACGTCAGGCAGAAGCTGAACTGCTCGCACCTCGCAATTTCGAACGCGGCAGCAAAGCGTACGCGAGTGCGGAAGAAGCACTGGATCGCGGTCGCAACGTGGAAGTCGTGCGTTCGCGACTGGCGGATGCGACAGCGCGATTTGAAGAAGCCACCGAGTCGGCAGCACTCACCAAGCTGACACTGAGCGGCGTCATCAAGACCCGTATCGATGCCCGAGGTGCCGATGCGCCAACACTATCCGCGCCGATCTGGAGTGACGCGGAGGATAAGTTCGCCGACGCCATCAGGGTGCTCGAGCGCGGTGACCTTAAATCTGGTAAGCGCTATGGTATTGAAGCCGAGAGTTTGTACCGCGACGCCGAGCTTGGCGCCATCAAGACCCGCTACCTGAGCGAGACGCGGCAACTGCTGGCAGATGCCGAGCGTGCGCGCGTCGGCCGCTACGCACCGGTGACCCTGAAGAAATCTCGAGACTTGCTGGCCCGCGCAGAGAAAGAACTCAACGAAAATCGCTATGACACCGACCTGCCGCGTAACCTGGCACAACAAGCCAATTACGAAGCGCGACACGCGATCTATCTGGCGGAGGTCGTACGACGCGTCAGAGACTAGGACCTAACCACCGAGAATCTGATCTTGTCGTGGGAACGCCCGTTAGCCGATGTCGCTGGCGCTGCTGATATGGTCCCCGACCTGGCCAACGGTGGCGATGCACTGGCGGCACAGCTCACCGATTACATTGTGCAACTGAGAGAATCGAACCAGTCATTAACCCAAGAGCTGAGAGACAATCAACTGCGCGTCGAAGAATTGAGCGAAGAGATTCGTCTGCTCGATCAGAAACTCGGCGGCGCCACCGAGGAACGCGCGGCCTTGATGCAGCGTCTCCAGCAACAAAATCGTATTCGAGAGCAGTTCGATACGGTCGAAAAGATGTTCGCCCGCGACGAGGCGCTTGTCTTCCGGGAAGGCAATACCGTCACGCTGCGTCTCGTGGGGCTGAGTTTCGCGAGTGGTCAGTCTGCCATCACACCGGAGTTATACCCGTTGCTTGAGAAAGTGGAAAAGGCCATTGACGTCTTCCCACGCTCCAGCATCATCGTCGAAGGTCATACCGATTCTTACGGCGGCGATCAGACGAATCAGACGTTGTCGCAGTCACGCGCGGATGCCGTGCAGCAGTACATGCTGAATGCCATGCGTATTCCGAGCAATCGCGTTACGGCGACAGGCTATGGCGAGACTCGACCCATCGCCAACAACGAAACGTCCGCCGGTCGCGCACGCAATCGACGTATCGATATCGTCATCGAACCACGCATCAATTGACCCAACGCGCAGCTAGCGTATCGGCCTGGCTGGCAAGTCAGGCCGGTGCTGCCGCCACCAGTCAGCGATGATGCCCGCAGTGGTGCGATTGACGAGATAGCCGTACTCGCTGTGCACGAGTAAGCGACCGTTCTCCCGATAGTGATTGAAGACATCATAGTCTTCGATACTGTCAGCTGCGCCAACGGTCAGCATGTCCGCAAAGTCGTTCGACATGCGTCGATCCAACGCTGTGAGCTCACCATAAGCCACCAGATTGACCCAGCGGCGCACGTTGTGCGGAAAACGGTCCGCGCCGATGGCATGTCGACCCCGCAGACCGCGCTGTATCACTTTATTGCCGAGGGGACTACCAAGCGTCATGAACAAGTCGACAGGCACGTCGCTTGCCGATACGTGGCTCAGTTCCCATAGCGCATCCCAGCTGATGACAGACCCGAGACTATGGCCGATCAACAATACTGGTCGATGCGCCGCAGCAGCGTCGCCCAAAACGGTCAGGAGATCTGCTCGCACGCGATCGCCGATGCCATCCCGATTATCGACATACCGCGTAACGTCGGCCAACGTAACCCGCATATCATCACCCGCCAGACTGTTTATCAGAAACGGCAAGGTGTCACCCAGCAGGAATAGCAGTCGTGGCAGTCGCGTTCGCAGCGCCAACGCCTGCTTGCGATCCGCGGGGCTTGGCGCCGGCTGTTGCAATAGTTGTTCAATGCCCGGCAGATCGATATTGATATCTCGATAACGTTGGTAGAACACCCAGGTCCAATGCGCGCGACGAAAGCCCTCACGATGAGCTGCCAGGTCCTCTGCCACTTCCGGATCAACTCGCCGAAGCCCTTCGTGCAAGCAGCGATACACCGCATCGCGATGCAAGTCGGGCTCTGGCTTGGGCTTCATGCCCGGCACAAAAACGATAAGCGGCAACGCCATCAGAGATCCAGCAACCCTGACTCGGGTAAATCAGCAATACAACGCAGTGTTGCCGGCTGTGGCGTCCTGTCAGGCCACGCTATGTCGTTCTGTATCCACAGGGCCTGCATGCCGGCAGCGAGCGCGCCGCGCACATCTGCATCGGCATGATCACCGATATGCAAGATACGCTCTGGCGATACACCAGCCGCCGCCGCGACGGCGCTAAAGATGCGCGCGTCCGGTTTGGCCGCACCGGCACTACGCGCACAGACGTGCGCATGGAAATGGCCTGCAATGCCAATGCGCTCAAGATCTGCATTGCCATTACTGCAACCGATGACCTTGTAGCGGCCGGCAATCGCTTGCACCACCGACAGCGCACCCGGATAAAAATCAACTTGATTGCGCTGATCATCGAACACTGCAAAAGCCGGCTCGACGAGCGTGTGATCGAGCCCGGCTTCGTTGGCCAATTCTCGGAGCACCTGCTTGCGCAGGAATGTCAGGTCGTAGGTGCGATCAGGATAAGCGGCGACAGCGCGCCGACGGGCCGCTAGCAACGCGTCGTCGTTCAAATAGGGAACTACCGCGGGATATTGGGTGCGAAGAAAATCGCGCATCGCACGCTCGGCCGCAATGATCACGGGCTTTACGGGCCACAACGTATCGTCGAGATCCAGACTGATCGCATCAACATCAAACACAGCTGAAGTCTACCGCTTTGGCGCAGGCACCGCAGGCTGATCGATGGGTGTCGCAGCACCGCGATTGCCGTTCCGCAGTGTGATCAGTAAAGCACCACCCAGCGTAATGATGCCGCCAACAACAATGCGGGGCGTCACGACATCGTCCAACAAGATGACACCGAACACCACACCGAAAATAGTCGTGAGTAGCAACAGTGGGCTCACTAGCGACAGCTCGTAGTGGCGCAGCAACTCGTAGGTACCACCGTGACCGATCAGACTCGCGCCAAACGCCGAGAAGACCAGGCAACCAATGACAAAGGGGGACAACGACAATATGGCATCGTACTGACCCTGCTCGGTGGCTAGAGACAATAAGCCGAGTGTCGGAAATGCCACGACGGCAAGCCACCCCTGTAGCTGAAACGCGTTGACAGTGACCTTGCCTTTCATCAGCGTCAGTCCCGCAGCGCCTGCGATGGTCGACAGAACGACGAGCACGACCGCCTCCCAATAGTCGAAAACCTGCGGGTCGAAACCAATCACGGCCACACCGAAGAAAGACAGGCTGATGCCGAGCCAGCGCCGCCATCGAATCACCTCGCCGAGAAACACGACTGACATCAGGGTCGCCCACGGCACGCCAAGTTGGGTCACGATCGCGACGGTCGATACATCATCGGCGAACGCCAGACCCAGCGTAATGAAGGCAAAGTGCAACGTGCCCATCAGCAGTCCAACCCCGATCAGAGGCCACATCTGACCACGATGTACACGCAGGAACGGCGCGAGCACCAGCAAAACGAGCGCAAATCGCAGTGACGTGAAGGCGAATGGCGGAAGCTCGACTAATGCGAACTTGGCGGCGACAAGATTCAAACCGAAACACAAGTTAACGGCGATCATCAGCAACCAATGACCAGGGCTCATGGCAAAATCCTGCACGCAAATGAAGCACGCCGAAGCGCACAGCGAAAAGGGCCGGTCCCGAACCCGGTCGAACAAGCTGATGCTCACAGTGTAGCGAGCGATTCGTTCAGCCTATGCGGGCCAAGGATAACACCGTCCGACGTCAGGCGCGCAGTCGTTGGCAGCGTTCCCATGCCAGCAATAAACGTTTGTGGGATTCTCCCCAGCGATAACCGCCTAATGCGCCGCCAGCGCGCAGCACTCGGTGACAAGGAATCAACACCGCGACTGCATTCTTGCCTACCGCCGAACCAACGGCACGTGACGCACCGGGCCTACCAATGGCGCCGGCAAGTTCCGAATACGAGCAGGTCGCACCCATGGGTAGCTCCAACAACGCCTGCCAGACTTTGTGTTGAAACGGTGTACCGGCGAGTGTCACGGTGATCGTCTCCTGTAGCCGGTGAGCGACGGGATCCAACAACTGCGCGATCCGTTGCGAAAGTTGCGCGTCATGACGCAACGCTGCGTTTGGCCATGCTGACTGGCAGCCGGCAAGGCGCGCGCTGCGTTGTCCGACCTGATCGAGCGAGAGTGACACAATGCCCCGCGGGCTCTCGACCAACATGGCATCACCGAAAGCACTCTCCGCGAAACCGTAACGAAACGTAACACCATCGCCGAGCCGCTTGAACTCACCAGGGCTGACGGCATCAATGCGGACGAACAGGTCATGCAGGCGGCCAGCGCCGGATAATCCCGCATAGTCCGCCGCCATCTCAACGCTAGCCTGTCGCGACAAGGCAAAACGTGCTTCTTCGAGCGTCAACGAGGCCAGATAACGCTGCGGACTGATACCCGCCCAGCGCGTAAACAAGCGAGAAAAATGTGCATCGCTGAGATTGACCGCACGGGCCATATCGGCAACGCTCGGTTGGTCGCGATGGTGGGCGTCGATCCACGCGATGGCGCGTTCGATGCGCCGATAGTCACGTGTGTCGATTAGGTCTGCATCATTCATGATGCCTACTGTGCCCGGCCATTCGCTAGCGGGCCACCCGAATCCTGCTGTGACCGCTAGCGCCGCGTATTTTCAGCCAGCAGCGGCGGCAACAAAGATGGATCGCTCAAGCGCGCCTCCATACCAGGACGGTTGATACGAATCAGCGCCTCGTGCAGGGACTTGCCTCGCCATGGCGACGGCTCCGCCGCATAAAAATGCCGATTGAGTGCCTCTATAGGTTCGCACTCGGCAGCCGGCAGTCGCCGGGCGATATCACCGAGTGTCCGCGTTGGCTGGTCAGGCCAGTACGCGCGCGCCCAATCCAGTAGTGCACTGCGCGCCGCGCCTGGGTCATTCTTGTCGCAGGCGCGGTGCACCTGACGAAACGCTTTTTGCGCAGAGCGGAATGGTGCTTCCGCATCATGTGACTTGCGCGCGCGGCGGCGCTGCGTATGACGAACGCGTTGCGAGCGCCACATCACCCAAACGGTCAGCAGCCACAACGCGAGTAATCCGTAATTGATCAGCTTCAGTCGAAAAATTTGCGCTTTCGCAGAGACCGGTAGCGCAACAGTGTCGGCACTCTCTGCCTGATCCGGCAATGTATCCGGCAACGCATCGCTCACCGCCTCGACCGGTGCCGCCGACACCACACCGGCCGCTCGGATTTCGGGCAGTGAGTCCATCGCCACTTCCCACGCGCCGGTGTCGGTATTGAACCAGGGTAACGCCAACTCCGGCAGTTCAAACACGCCGCCCCGTGACGCAATAATAGCGAAGCCCTGTTGACGGACGGACTCGATCGTATCGTCAACGGTGCGTTGCTGCAGGTCAGGCTGATCGGGATACACTCGAAGTCCATCGGCAACGTCAAACGTCTGCTCCGGGAGCTGCTCGGGCAACAGTCCACGAGCGACAATCTGCAAGCGAATATTGGCCGGCTCGCCCGGCTCGAGAATACCGTCGTCCGGTCGCAGCGTTGCTTGCAACGTCAGTTGCTTGGCTGGCAACCAGGCAGCGTCCGCATAGGCCGGTGGTGGTGCCACGGTGGGTGCGACGCTAAGCGACAACGGCTCTGACGAAAATACACGCGGTGAGGAAATACGGCCACGCTCCCAAAGACTCGCCGTGAAGCGCGCCGGCGCGATTTCAAATTCGCCACTGACTTGTGGGAACAGCGCATAGCGGCGCTCTACGACCGTATACAAGCGGGATCCCACCTGCGCTTCATAACGCTTGTCTTCCGGCAGTTGTTCTACCAGCACTTCGCCACCGGAGATATTCGGTTCGGCCAGCGATGTTTGGCGTGTCGCGACACCCAAGTACAGTTTGATGGTGTAAATCACCTGTGCCTGTACCCACGATTGCTCGCGATCCAGCGACACCTCAAAAAACACATCGGCCTCACCCGGCGCTTCAACGACAGCCGCGGTGACACGAATATCTACCGGCTCGCTGGCACCATTGCCGACGCGCAGCGGGGGAATCGTAAATGTGCCGGGACCCTTGGGTAACAGAACATAGGTCCAACGGCGACTGGACGTGCGCGCGCCATTGACCAGGCTAATGCTGCTTGATTGACTACGCCCGAGGACATCGAAATGCTGCGACAAGCCATCCACTTCCGGCTCGCCCTGCTCGCCATTGTCCGCATTTAACACCATCGTGAAAGACTCATTAGTCTGTACCGTCGTGCGATCCACCGTGACGTAGACCTCGGCATTCACGTTGCCCGCGCACATCACAAACATCAGCCCGACGCATACAGCGGCAAACGGACCTGCAAAGCGGATCGTCATCGTCTGTCCTACCATGGTTCGCTGCGGTCATCCGGCCATAGCCGGTTGCCGTCCTGATCGAGTTGTCGACGCTGGTACTGCGAGCGAAATTTACGCCGCAACAATCCACCTGGATCATCCGGCACCCGGCGCAACCACTGCTCCAGCGCTTGCTGTTGCTCAGCCTGCTCGCGCTCGCTCGCGGTCATGGCTCTTTGTTCACCGCGATCATCCTCGGCATTCGCCTTGGCATTCCGAAACGCCTCTTGCAGTGCTTCGATGTCTTGCTGTTGCTGATCTTCGTCTGCCGCTTTGGCCTGACGTTCGCCCTGCTGGCCGTCCTGCCCCTCGCTGTTGCTGGATTGACTTTGATCGCCCGCGGACTCGCCGGCTTGCTGCTGATCGCCAGGCTGGCCTTGCTGCGACTCGTCAGGATCGCCCTGTTCTCCATCGCCGCCCGGCTG
>ERZ1740062.1335-NODE-1335-length-10317-cov-5.557786_pt1 | contig 10317 bp, 13 predicted proteins | sample MGYA00581741_ERZ1740062 | MGnify/ENA primary metagenome ERZ1740062 (study PRJEB43018, sample SAMN04849747) | marine metagenome | isolation source: floating plastic debris | place: Pacific Ocean | collected 2008-09-01 | study: EMG produced TPA metagenomics... | reverse complement strand
GCCGAGCCCCCTACTCGCTCGAAGACGTCAACCGGATGCGAGATCTGTTTCAAACGCGGCCGTGGCGCTATCCGAAGACCGATGAGCCGGCCGTTATCGGTATTCAGAATTTTAAAGGCGGTGTTGGCAAGTCCACGATCACCGTCCATCTGTCGCATTACCTGGCGTTGCGCGGGTATCGCGTCTGCGTCATTGACTGCGACCCCCAGGGCAGCACAACGAGCCTTTTCGGATTGAATCCCGACGTCGATGTTAAGGCCGATCAAACACTTTACCCGTTTCTGTTGGGTGAGCGAGAGTCCATTGAATACGCGATCGCCGATACGCACTGGGATCAAGTCTCGCTGATTCCGGCCAATCTCGACGTCTACAGCGCAGAGTATTTCCTCGCCGCCAAGATGCGCGAAAACCCGCAGATGCTTGGTCGACTTCGTAAGGGCATTGAAGGAATCACCGACGCATTCGATGTGATTCTGATCGACCCTCCACCGGCGCTCGGCATGATCTCTTTGAGTGTTTTGCACGCGGCGAACGCCCTCGTCGTGCCGTGTCGTCCGGCGACCATCGACTTCGGTTCTACGGCGAACTTTTTCACGATGCTGATCGAAGCGCTGGAAGCGCTCCAGAAATTGGGTCTAGAGGGCAGCTACAATTTTCTGCGCGTCCTGGCCAATGACATGGATGAGGGCAAGTCAGCGCACTCAAGAATCACCGACATGATGCGCGATTGCTACGGTTCTATGATGCTCAACACGGTGATGAAGGACAGTGCTGAGATCGACAATGCCGGCGGCTTGCTGATGTCTGTCTACGAGCTCGAGGGGCCGATGACGTCGGCTGAGGTTCACAAGCGCGCCAAGGTCTATCTGGATGCGGTTAACAAGGAGATTGAGCTTTTGATCCGCAAGACCTGGCCCAGTCACCTAGAGAGCCTTCGCGAAGAAGGCGTGGTGTAGGAGAGGATCATGGCGAAGAAAACGACATCAATTCTCAGCGAGATCGGAAAGTCTGGCGATGCGCCAGCCCCTCGGCGCCGCGCGCGGCCCGGCTATCTCGAGACACGTTCGGACACGCTTGGTGAGCTTACGTCGGGCGTGATTGAGGACAAGATCCACAAACGCGTTGATCCGGCTCGCTGCCGCATGTGGTCGCGCCACAATCGTCGTTACGACCTTCTGACGGAAGCCTCGTGCCAGGGGCTGATCGATGGTTTCAAAAGGCAGGGCAAGCAAGAGTTTCCCGCGATCGTTCGTCCGGTCACGGATGACCCAAGTTACGACTACGAGGTCATCTGTGGCGCACGTCGCCACTGGACCGTGACCTTCCTACGTGAGAACAACTACCCCGACTTTCTGTATCTGATTGAGGTTCGGGAGCTCACCGACGAAGCGGCATTCCGGCTCTCGGACCTCGAGAACAGAGACCGCGAAGACTTGAGCGATATCGAGCGGGCTACCGATTACCGAGAGGCTCTAAGGCTCTACTATCGAACTCAAAAAGAGATGGCCGCGCGGCTCGAGGTGTCAGAGGCGTGGCTGTCGAGGTATCTGGATCTGGCGACGTTGCCGAAGAGGGTTCTTGCTGCGTTCGGCGACGTGACTGTCATCAAGACCAAGCATGGCAAAGACCTAAAGCCGTTCCTGAAATCGGCGAAGGAGAAGCGTAAGCTGCTGGCCGCGGCGGACGATGTGAGTAAGCGTCAGCGACAGCGGCTTGACGAGGGTAGGGCGCTTATCGCCGCGTCACAGGTTGTCAGTGCACTAGTGCAGTCCTTGGCCGCAAAACCCAAGGCGGCGAGGGGCACGCTGGCCGAGTTTGAGTCGTCAGACGGCAAGCCGATGCTGAGCGTGACACGGCAAGGCAGGAGCGGTCTTGTGCTGCGCGTGGTGCCGAAGAGCGGGGCCACCAACAAAGAAATCCTGGCGGCGTGTGCTACCGCGCTCGAGCAATACGGCGAAAAAATTGTCAAGTGACAATTTCGGCGTAAGTAACTGTCCAGATTAAGAAAATAGGCGTTTTTTAATACGAGGAAACGGCTGGCAAAACACAGGAAATCTGGTACAGTGTGTCACGTGACACGCTCTTGGAGGCAGCCATGGACGTTCGGCGGAGCGGTTTTGAGCGGCTCTGCTTGAGTCGGTTCCGGCCGGCCGGATTCGTTGCGAAGCCCACGGCGTCTCTCGTCGCGTCTCTACGCGAAACTGGCTTTCACGATCCGATGTCCGTTGTACCTGGCAGTGACGGGAAGTACGAGATCATAACCGGTCCCGACGTCTGGGTAGCTGCTGGTCTCGCCTCGCTGTATGAGGTCTTAGTGATAGTCCGTGAAGATCTCTCGGACGAGGACGTCGAAGCTGTCGTTCGCGACAGTTACGGCGTCGCCAAAACCAATCCCATACACGAAGCAGAAACCTTCGAGGCGCAGCGTTACGAGTTCGGCAACTCGGGGGCACCCATCCCCATTGCCAAACTGGCTCGCCTGACGGGACACAGCCGGTCCTATGTGGCGCACTCGCTCAGGCTGCTGAAACTGCCAAGTGGTGTTCAGGAGATGCTCCTCGACGGCTCACTGACGCCTGGTCAGGCGCGGCCGCTACTGCGGTTGAAGTCCACCAGAGAGATTCTGTCGCTCGCCAATCGAATCATCAGAGACGGTTTGTCGGCGCGCGCGATCGAATCCGAGGTGTCTGGAGAAGTGCGCGAACCGAGGCTAAGGCCCGTGCGATCGAACAGCGATATTCAGTCAGAGCCGGAAGAGAAGAGTGCGGACATCCTCAAGCTCGAGCGGGACGTGTCGTCGTCGGTCGGTGCCGAGGTGTCGATCGATTCGTCACAACTGACGATTCAGTATCACGGCAACTACGAGATCCTCGACGGCATTTTGGAACGCTTGGGATACAAGCCGGGTTTTTGAGCTACTTTCTTTTTCGTCGGTGGCTTCGTACCTGGGCGTCGTAGGCGTCGTAGTGCCGCGGGTCCCATTCCCATGTTTCGAACCGATACTCGTGGATGCCGAGTTTGTAGGCATTCTTCGTGCACGTCTGCGGGGTAACGAATACGCGGGTCTCGCCGTCCTGTTTGGTCAGGATGCCATCGACGATTTCGTCATTCTCGCGGTACTTCAGCCGAAGCACGAAGCCGTGTTGGCCGTCGTGATCCCCGCCGATGAAAGCAGCGTCCGTAAGGCGGCTTTGTTCCGCCATGGCGCGCAAGGCGGGCCGTGATATCGGTGTTGGGTGTTTCATTGTCGCGCAAGTGGTCGTTCTGGGGCGACCATATGCGCTTGATGATAACTGATCGTTAAGTCAAACAGGATAGTGAGAATCCTGAATTGCGTTTTCTACCTGCCAATGTTCTTGAGCAAGCGCGAGGCGCTTCTTCGCAGTTCGGATAGGAGCTGTTGGACTTTGTCTTGCTTTGCGTCGATCTGCTCGACGTGGTGAAGCAGGTTCTTGTGCTGGATAGAGCGTTCCACCATTTGTAACGCCTCGTCTGTTTTCACCGGGTCTGATCCGATGTATTGCCGAGCGCGTTCGCCGCTTTGTGTCGGGAATCGAAGATACAGGTACTTTTTGCGGTTCCAGTCCGGACGACCGTCGGTGATGCCCTGCGCTTTGAGTGCATCGGCTTCGGCGAGTAGCTCGGCTCGCCTGGCGGTTAACGACTCCATGATTGCTAACAGCTTTTCGACTTCTTGTTCTAGCATTCGACGCGGTGTCCCTGCGTACTTTCACTGTATGAAAGTCTATAGCTTCAGGAAAAATAAAATCAAGTAGATTTTATACCCTAAATCTCGCCAAAAATGCCACAAATATGGCTTGCAGGGATTCCTTCTTGTTCGTTTTATCTACCGCGCCCGGTAGGCACTGGCTGTGGCGGAAACGTATTCGCCGAAAGGCAGCACAAGACCGGACGTCACTCTTTGCTCAAAGCGGTTGACCACAACGGATCGCAACGCCAACTGAGCACTCATACTGCGGGTGAGAAGCGGTCCTTGTTCTTTGAGCTCCAATTCGCCGAGGATGCAGATCACTCGGGCGCAGAAGCCACTCCTTTGTCCCTTTGATCTTGGCACGAACGAGAGAGCCGGCAAGGCCAAGTCGTGGAACAACGACATCAACTGTTGCTCCCACTCGTCTGTCGTGACGACCACAAAGGGTGTAGCACACGCATGGAGGTCCGTTTGGGCGGAGTCTTCCAAGTGTTGTACTGTCACCACTCTGCTAAATGTCTCACCAAATATTGAGCTTTTTTCTGTAGCCAGTGCGGCGATCGCTGAAATGCGGTGGCCCTGGCCACTGTTAGACACCACAAGGCGGTCACACCACGCCCAATGCTCGATGTCGTCGAGTCCCTCCAGTTGCCCCGAGATTAGTTCCTCGCGGTACTCGTTGAGCCGCTCAATGCTGTCGTCCGGTCGCCGGCGGACGTGTTCGCCAAATTCCCGCAGCGATGCAAACGAATAAGCGTTTCGATCGTCCAGACTCTTGCACGCGCGGATCGCGTCGAAGTCCGAGAAGCGGAGTATTCGGGCGGACTCGGTTCTTTGCGAGATGAGTCGCGCCATCAACTCGACAGAGCGTGGTGGCCGGAACTGAGAGACTCGCGCTCGTCGGCTTAGGACCAGATCCAGCCCGTCGTTTGCGCATGCGAGCGGTGACCACTGGCGTATGCCAGCGGCTACCGGTTTCAAACTATGAGAGTTGAGTTCGTTGTCCAGTCGCCCAAGTAATTTCCTGTGGGCGAGATTGGCTATGAACCGCTTCGTACTGTCGAGCAGACCCGACGTAGAACTCAAAGGTGCCTATAGAGCCAGCGGTGCAAGACAGAGCAGGGGATCTGCCCGCCATGGTCTGGAATCCCTTCCAAGAAGTCTGCGCGAAACGGGTCATAGAAGTCGCCAACGCTCCCGTTGACCAGGGTACGAACGCCCGTATCGACGACTGTTGATGTCAGTAGTCGATCAAGCACGTTAGCAGCTAGATTTCTGGTGGCGTTAGCCGTTCCGCGCCAGTCCATGCGTTCTCTGCGAAAAAGCCACAGGCGCTGTGCGATGTTGAAAGAGGGGTGTTCCTCGTGGCGAGCGCATACGAAACCGTGGTTCTCGAAACCGAGGTTTTCAACATCACCACAGCAATCGGTGACATAGCACTCTTCGCGCTCTGCGAGAGTCGCGTCACTGAGGCTGGGGTTGAGCTGTTCGGCGTGACGATCCAGCCATTCCCACACTGTCTCGCCTTCAATGTGGCAGCAACAGCCTTTTGGCATATCGTCGATTATCTCCGTGCGGAACGCGCGTGCGAGCTCCAAGACGATGATGAACTCTTGCGGTAGGGCGGCTGGATCGTCACGCCAATGCGCCTCGGTATGCAGGAGCGCGTCGCGGTATGCGGTGTTCCGAGTGGGCGCTTTTGATGACTGTAGGAAGCTATACAGTATGTCGGCGGCAATGCGATTTCGATTCTGGTTTTGCTCGCAGCGTCCCCACGCGTCTCTGCGATCTTTGTTTCTCGAAAAGTGAGGCTCTACGTTGGTTTGAATGATTCCCCGTGCATTCGTCCAACATGTAATTGATGAAGCTGTTCCGTTCGTGCCCTTCTTGGCTCCGTCTTCAGCGGACGTGGAGCGGACCTCTATGCCCTCAGATCCCAGCATTGTTTTCCCCGTACTAATCCATAGTTGTTGTCGCAGACATAACTTTCATGACATGCCTATACACTTTCATCTAGTCGCTGGCGGGAGTGTGACGACTGTCACTGAATTTTTATGGTTGTTGTGCCCCGTTTACGTTTAATTCGACGTTAGCGAAGGCTTCCAATGGTGTCAATGGAGCATTATAGGAAATATACTAATTTGAACTACACGAATTCACGCCATAGTGGTATAGTCTGCACCGCTCGCGGCGTGACGAATAAATCTGTCACAGATCCGTCAACAAGGTCGGCCTATAACAAGCTCAACAATTGCTGACGCGTCCACGCAGTTTCTAACAACCTGGGTAGGGAAATAGTCGACAAGATGGCTAGCGCGGCTCAACAGAACAGAACGGTACAACAAATCCCAATGCCCCCAGAGGTCGATCAAGCGATCAAAACCCTCGTCGCGAACGGAACGCATGACACTATGGCGGATCTGTACGATCACGCCATTACCTGGTTCTGGAAATCCCGCGCCAAGAAGACGTTCAATTTCTACCTGGCGTCGAACAAGCGCGGAAAGTACAAGACGCTATGGATCGATTCGAAGCTCCTCGATCGGGTTCGCGTGATCGCGGCGCGAGACGATACGTCTATCTCGCGGGTGATTTACACCGCGATAGTTCTCTACCTTGAGGACAAGGGTCTCTTCTAGCATTTGACAGTCCGGTCTTCGCCGGTTTACTTTCTCTCGAGATTATACGTTTTCCTATAATTTCAATGAGAGAGTGGAATGCAACCCACGGAGATGCGACAGGTCAAAATGGCCGAGTCGTTGCATGGCGACCTTAAGCAGTTAGCGCGGCGACGTTCCATCCTTCTCCGCGAACTCTATGACGAAGCGATTCGTTGGTTCGCGGCACTTCGCAACGGTCGCAGCTACGACCAGTACCTCATCTCCCCCCGGGAAGGCGTTTACAAGTCCATGTGGATCACCACCGGGGTTGCGGAAGTCGCGACCGACATCGCGGCGCAAGACGGTGTTCCGCAGAACCGAGTCATCTATACAAGCCTGTTTTTGTTCTTCCAGGACCACTGTGAGGCCAGCAGTGTGGTGGTCGCGCCAAATGGGCGTGAAAACACTGTTGACCGCATTAGATGAAAACATATAAAGTTGACATCAAGCCGTCACGTTCAGTTTACGAGGAAGCGAACCGATGACCGACACACAAGCGTCAGCAACCCAAAAAACCACGAGTTTCTTGCAGGAATGCTCTTTGGTATCCGCATCGATTGGCTTTCCTTTTTTTTGGCATGCAAATTATATGAAAACCTGTAATTCCTTTGTTATTGCGCTACTGCTGCTCTCGCAGTCTGTATTCGCCGAAACCTCCGGCATCACGTACACCGTGCAGGGAGGCGATTGTCTCTCAGGGATCGCCAAAGCGCATTACCCCGACGCGACCGGGTACTACTTCGTCCTGCGCGCTAATCCACAGATTGTGGACGAAGACAAGATCGCAGTAGGCGACGACGTCTTCCTCCCGGGCCTGCGCAACGATGAGCTACTAGCAAGCATCGATCAGCGAGGATGCAACGCGGCGGCCAATCGTGCCGCTGGGATCACTTCTCAGAGAGAAGCCGATCCCCAGGTGGCGAGAAGCGCTGTTGAAAGCCCTTCTCGTGTCACTGACACGAGACCCAGCGTTGTGGCTAAACGCCGTGTCGCCACACAGGCGCGGACCGTGCCGGCGCCGATCGATCGCTCGAACCGGACCGTGGCGGTGAAGCCACGAGGCGAGCCCACCCGACCCGTTCGAGCGGCAGTGCGCCAGCCGCTCTTCGCCGTGGATGAGGAATACACGTCTGCGCCGCGAGTCGCGGCGCCACCAACAGGCGTTTCGTTTGCCGTCAATGCAATTGGTGCGGTCGCGCCAGGCGGTCAAAACGTACTTGTTCAAGAAGCCGACCAGAATTTCTATCTCGGACCTGCACCGGTACCGGTTGCGGGGCCGACCCAGGAAGAAATCCCCACGGACCTCGAGCGGGCGATCGCTTCGGGTTCAACCACCGGTTCCACTGGCGTTGGGAATCTCATCATTGACCAAGCGCTGTTCGCGCGTGAGCGCGCATCGGCCGGAGAAGACGAATGACTTTTCTGAACACTCTCGTTTCAAAGGCGGCGGTCGTCGCGCTCTACCTTTCTATTTCCTCACTCAGCGTGGCGGCCGCGGCCGATGACGAAGCAGAGTTCGTTGCGGAAGCGCAGGCTAAGTTGAAGGCGACCTTTCAGAACTTGATCGTGACGGATTTTCGGGAAGGCCCCATTCCCGGTTTGTTCGAGATGAACGTCGGTGGGCAAATCGTCTACTTCCACCCGGAAGAAGAGGTGCTCATCTTCGGCGAGGTCTTCAGCAAGGAAGGTCTGTCTCTGACGGCGCAGAGCAGATCGCGGACCGATAGCGAGCTCCACTCCGGCATTCCGACTGAAGAGGCGATCGTGATCGGCCCAGAGGACGGCGTTCCGATTATCGAGTTCACCAACCCAAACTGCGGCTACTGCCGTCAGTTGGACCAGTACCTCGCCGGCGTTGGCCAGCCGGTGAAACGCATCGTTTTCTTTGCGGTCCCGCAGGATCCAAGTGCCATCGCTCGAGCCGTCCACGTCGCGTGCAGCGACGACAAGGAAGCCGCCTTCCGAGAAATCTACTCGGGAGCCAAGAACGACGACTTTACTGTGTGCGAAGAGGGCCAAGCCCTTGTCAATTCGCATCGCGCCATATCCAGCAAGGCCGGCGTCCAGGCGACACCGACTTTGTATCTGGGTCGGACCCCTGTCCGGGGGTTTCGTAGAGACGCAATTGGTCAGTACATCACTGAGCAGCTGCGTTTGTTAGCAAGCAACTAGGAGAAATCATCATGAAGAAACTGCTCGCAACGCTCGGCTCGCTGAAGCGTCGTTCGATGCAAATGGTCGCGGTCGCCGGTGGTCTGTTCACCGCGTCTGTCGCGTCGGCCATCACCGCCCCGGCGGCCGGCTCGTTCGCATACGACCTCTACGACGTTGGTGTCAACGACGTTCTGCTCGGTGCCCCGGGCTTCGTCGGCGGCGTCATCATCATGGTCGTCGCGGCGATCAACCTGACCAAAAACTGGCTGATGTCTGTCGCCGGTCTGCTGGGCGGCGTCGTTCTGATGAACGCCGACACCATCACGGCCAGCATGGGCATGCTGATCTAGCCGGTCTGCGCCACGAGGAGAGGGTCAGCGACAATGGAAGAAAGAATGCCGGAATACTTGCACCTACCACTGCAAGTTCTGTGGTTCGACACGCCAGAACTCACGCTCATCGCGATGCTCTACATCGTCGCGGCGATTCTGGGTGGGATCACGTGGCTTCTGTTGATCGTTGGCCCGATTCTCATGATTCCCTACAAGCGCTCGCAACCGCGAGGCTTCTTTTCGCACCTTCTGTACGTGTTCGGCTGGCAGCGCTACTCGGGCTACCCGCTCGCGGCACAGACAACCTTCTCGGAATAGGAGAGTGACGTGAGTGAAGCTGCTGCCAAAGGACACCTTCAGCCGGAGTCCAACCTGTTTGCTCAGAACCGAATGCTGAAGATCGGCTTTGTCGTTCTCATCGTTGCGACGCTCGCCAATGCATTCTCCGTTCACAGTCTGAAGAACGACATCCGCACTGTGGTTCTTCCGCCGTTCTCAGAGAAAGAGTGGTACCTGACAGGCAACGACGCGAGCGATGAATACGTCGCCGATCTTGGCCTACACGCTATTCAACTCGTTGGAACATGGACCCCTGGGTCCGTTCGCGAGCAACTCAATCAAGTCCTGCGCCTCGTGCATCCCGACTCGTACCCGCGGTATCGCGACGAGTTTAAAGACATCGCGGATCGCGCGCAACGCTACGCCAGTGTCAGCTTTGCTGTTCATTGGGAGCCAGGCCAAGACATCAAGCGTAAGGAAAACACGCTCACCATTCATGCAGTTCGTCGGCGTATCACCGGCGACCAGATTTCGAGGACCGAGCCAGTCACCTACACGATTCACTTCACGATCGAGGATGGACGCTTCTGGATTCGGGAAATTTCAGATGAGGTTGGAGGTCGAGATGCAGATCAACCACAAGCATAGCGGCGTGCGCCTGATGCGGATGCTCCTTGGAGCGCTTGCTCTTACCTGGTCGGTGTCGAGTCAGGCGGACGTCACCGTTTCGCCGGAGACCGTGACTGCGGTCGAGATGAGTAACACCGACGTCAATCGCGTGGTTTGCTCGAACGGCGTCATCAATGACGCTTTCTTTTCGCAAGAGAAGGGCGTCACCGTCACGAATAACGGCAACAGCGCGTTCGTCAAGTTTCTGATTAAGCGAGACGGTGTTAACCCGGACGTGTACGCAACAGCGAGGTCGGAGTTCTACATCGTCTGTGACGGGGCCGTTTACACGCTGATGGCTACGCCGAAAGAGATCGCGGCGCAGACGATCTGGCTTGCACCAGGTGCGCAGGAGCGCATTCAGCAAAACCTCGCGGAGTTCGGCCCTCAAGTCGAGGAAGACCGAGCGGTCTCGCTCACTATGGCCGTCCTGAAAGACGAGATCCCGGACAGCTACCGGGTTGCAGAGACGGCTTTCGAGAACATGGTCTGGTACGAAAACGTTGTTGGC
>ERZ1740062.1334-NODE-1334-length-10317-cov-8.579322_pt1 | contig 10317 bp, 15 predicted proteins | sample MGYA00581741_ERZ1740062 | MGnify/ENA primary metagenome ERZ1740062 (study PRJEB43018, sample SAMN04849747) | marine metagenome | isolation source: floating plastic debris | place: Pacific Ocean | collected 2008-09-01 | study: EMG produced TPA metagenomics... | reverse complement strand
TATATCCGTTTTGCTCAAAAATTTATTCCCTTTGTGTTTGATGTTCATTTTTGCTAATTCTCCCATAATCTCCATTCTTCGGCTAAAACCTGCACCCGGATCCTATAACCTGCACCCGGATCCTATAACCTCGTGCACCCGGATCCTATAACTTAAAGGCGGTAAGTGCACCCGGATCCTATAACCTGCACCCGGATCCTATAACCTCAAAATATGCCAGATGTGGATATCTTGTGACGTGGGAGCACAATATATAGGCTCTTCTGCAAAATCAGGTTAGCATGAATCGTAATGAAAAACGATTCCTCGATCGGGGCAGAGAGCAAGTCCTTGAAAAACCTACCGGAAAAAACCCAATCAGTTCAATATGACCTGTTTGCGACCTTCTACGGGGAAGGAAACAAGCTCTCCAACACTATTGAGCTATGGGACTCGATCCCCAAATTCTCATGTTCCCGTCAGAAACAACAAGCCTTGCGCGATGCAAACGGCCGCCTGCCGACATGGGAACGAGAATTCACCTACAGCCCGAACGGAAGCGGTGAAGGTGTCGCGGCCAGGATGACGCTTACCCCGGCGCGGGTGATGTGGAAGGGCAAGGAAATGGATTTCTTGCCCTCCGGCGATGAAGAATTGATCGAGGATATCCTGCGCAAGATCTTTGCCGATCAGCAATACGGCCGACATTACGCGGCCGAGAGCAGCAGCTATGTAGATTTCACACTCTACATGATCTACCGGGAATTAAAGGTCTGGGGCCATACCCGCTCGCTCGATGAAATCAAGCGCTCGCTCGAGATCATGGGTAAGAGCCATTTGCAGATACATTTCGTCGGCGGCGGGAAGAAAGCGGCTTTCAAGGGCGCGATCATTCCCGAAATGATGGAAGTCGGCCGCGCGGAATATATGGCAGATCCAAAAGCCCGTTGGCGCGCGCGTCTACCTTCGATCTACTCGAGCGCCATCAACAGCCTCGAGTTCCGTCAGTTCAATTATACGACTCTGATGTCCATGTCCTCGCAACTGGCGAAATGGCTGCAAAAACGACTGGTCCAGCGTTACACGAATGCGGCCCTCACAAGCCCGTACACGATTAGATATTCAACGATCAAACGTGATAGCGGTATGCTCACCCACAGCCGGGAAAGCCGGAATAAAGAAACGGTCATTACCTGCTTGAACGATCTGGAAGCGCAGGACGTGGTTATGTTTTACAAAGTGGCGGAAGCTAAGAACGATCCGCGCGACCCGCTCTATACGCTGACCCCAACTAGTGCGTTTGTGGCCGAAACCAAGGCCGCAAATAAGCGTCAGGGCGATGCGCATCGCCAGTGTCCAGGCATTTCAAATCAGCCATCCGTTATAATGAAAACCGTGGCCGGATCTCTGGGCAAAGACTGGAACAAGCGCCGGAACGATACGCACCGCAATCCGCAAAAAAGATAACCTCTGGGGCGATTTTAGCCGCTCGAGGTTATTTTAAATCTCTTCTCTCAACCCACCATTCCACCTGACCTCGAGTATTACAGGCCCGGCATAGAAACATCGGCTCCAGGTGCATAATACGCTCATAGGGCTTACGTTTGCGCCGGAGGGTGTCCAAGGTCACAAAACCGACATGGCGGCAAGCTCGGCAATACATGCGTAACCAGTGCTCGGGCCGCATATCTGAGATCCGCACAAGATATTTCGGCCCAAGCACAACCTCTTTGTTCGCGCTTTGTTCCATGCCTCGAACGTGCCGGAGGATCTGGGCCGCGTCAAGTATTCAGCGATGCTGCGCCGCAGCATGACGGCCGACGAATATTTCAGAAATCAAATAATAATCACGCTGCTGTCGGATTGGTGAAATCTATATTTCTGGATACTAATATATTATTATAATAATCTTAACATAATGACAATTATCTGGTGCATTTCTTGACAGCGCACATCATATTATGAAATAAGAATAATATTATTATGCCGAATACACGATTTGACCAACAACGATCAGAATGGGATTCAAGCTACCATCAGAGCTTTGAAGCCGCAGTTGCTGCTTTTTATGATGGCGACATTGACGGCAACGAATTGCAAGAGCGCCTGCAGCAATTGGGTGCAGACCATACAGAGGTCATGGGCTTCATCGATGATAACGAAGCTCGAGACCGCTATCATAAGGCACTCTCTATTGCGGAAGGGATCGACCCCAACAACAAGAAAGCTCTCACGCAAGCCCGGATTGATCGGATGCGTGGACCAGGTCCAGTCAAAGATTTTTAACGCTCTAAATCTCTCCCCTTATCCCTACCCTTTTCAGCCTGCCGGTCCCGCATTTTATCAATGCGATCCTGCGTCTGCTGTTTGCGCGCATCATCATATTGAACGGTCCCGCGCTGCGGCTCTGCCCGTTTAATTTCCTGCTGGCGCTCCGCAGCCTTGGAACGCTGTGCAATAATCCGGGCTTGGGTCAAACGCTTCTGTTCCGCGTTCCAATCAGCATGAGACACGGCCGCTTTGACGCGCTCAAACTTTCGCTCCCGCTGTTTCTTAGCGGTGTCGATATGCTGCGGCCGGCCGGCATGGGATTTCGCTGGCGCCAGTTTCCCGGCCTCTCCCTTCTGCCGGGAGATCTCCCGTGATTTTAAACGATCCAGAATCTGGATTTTTTTCTCGGTCTCGAGATCCGCAAAGCGCTGTTTCTTCTGATCATAAATATGTTTGAGGTCCCGTATTTCCTTTGAATGAATGTCGATCAGCTTCATCCATGAATCGACACATTGATCATCAATCGCCGCCTTCTGGGATCTGAGATCTGCAAGAATGGTTTTGTCTTTCTCACCGCGCCAAATCCGGCGCAGGGATCGCATAACCCCCTTCCCTTCTACGTGATCTTTGAATCGGGCGGTTTCCGTCTCCAGCGCCTCGAGCTTATCGACAAACGCATTATCCAGCCGTTTTGCGAGTTCGTCACTTTCGCGCGACTGTCTCAGCAATACTTTATCGAGATGGGCTGCATGACGCTCCGCGCGGCGCTCCTGCTCTTTGTGAACGGCCGCTAGTTTCTCGGCCTTGGCATCGGCCGCCGCCAACATCTTCCCTTGTGAGTCGCTATCCTGTGCCTCGCGGGAATGTTTGCGCTCTTCCTTAATCTGACGCGCGAGCTCCGACCCATCCGGCAATTCTAATCCGGCCAGTTTTTCACGGATTGCTTTCCCTTTGGCTCGGCCCTTCAGAGCCAGGTCTAATTGGCGATCAAGCGCTTGAACCTCTCCCCGGCCGTCGACAATGACGAAAGCGGATTTCCGGGTACCTTTGGCGAGTGCGAGCCCCTGCCCGTCCAGTGCATTTAAAAATGCGCGGCCGGAATCGGATCGCTGCCATGCCTTAGTAACCTGCGCCGAATAATCCCGTTTTTCACTCTGATATTTTGTTTTCTCACCACGGGCGCGGCGCTCTTCATTCTCGAGCCGGAGCGGACATTTTATGCCGTGCTCCCGCTCGTAACGCCCGGCCCATGCGGAAAGGCGGCTGTGATCAAATGACAGGTGCGCGGTTTTCCCGGTCTCCCCATGAACCAGATTGATCATAATATGAACGTGGGCATGGTCCTTATCGGTGTGGCGCACCATCATCCATTGGTGATCATGCAACCCGAGCATGGCGACAGACTCGCGGGCGGTCTGGCGCATATGAGCATCATCCGGCGTCTCATCCTTCGCCCAAGACAACGAATAATGATAAACGGGTTTGCCGGATGACTTGGCTCCCGTCATCGCCACCCCGGCCGCTTGCTTGAGCGTATCCGCATTCTGGGCGGTCATGGCCATGACGCGCCATGCATCTTCTGCCTCCAGTCCGGCGAGATTTTCAGTTTCGGCCCATGCGACCCGGTTTGGTTCATCCGGGGCCTGCTCGGCCGTGTTGTTTAATAAGTATGCGGACAGACCTTTGAAGGATGCACCGCGGGTCGCATGGGGGATCATGACCCGCTGACCTTGCGCACGGCCGCCTGCAACTCGCTCAATGTCTCATTGAGCGCAACACTCGATGACCCCTGCCCCGCATTCATGCGCCGGGCAATCTGGTTGAGATTGTTGCCAGCGATCAGCAGCAACCGCAGTGCCTCCGCATTGGAGGCATCAGGCGTTTTAATGATGGGCGCTTTACCAGTGAGACAAGAACGGCGGGCATACTCACTCAATGTGAGCCCTGCCCGCTCGGCCTTGTCCTGAATGGCTTCCCGCTCGGCCGGAGACACCCGCACTTTCACAATCGCAGATTTTGAAACACGCTGCTTTTTTGCGGGGGTCTCTGTCATGGGGAAACCTCCCCAGCCAGGCGGCAAAGCAGAAAGGGGATGCAACGGGGAAAACGAAGTGTTTTCCCCTTGCCAAGATGAGCGGATTTATCCGCGTGGTATTTGTGGCCACAAATGCACATCTTGCTACTCCCTGTCTCAAATGTTAGCCTGACACTCATAAGTTTGACAAGATAGACAAGCTCGAGTCGAAAAATCGCCTAGCGGCGATTGCTGGGGCCAGCCCCAGACCCCGAATGATGTAACGGCTCAGTAGATGTCCGGGGACAAAATGACCAAAGATATTGATGATATGACACCTGAAGAAATCCGCGCCGAAACGGCCCGGCTGAAAGCGGAAACGACCGCGCGTGTCACTGCCATGAAAGCCCGGATGGATCGGATTGACGACAATCTGGACCAAGCCGAAAAAGCGATATTAGAGAAAGAACGCCGGGAAAATTCCGGTGAGTAAATCACATTATATCCGTCCTCCTATGTTCACCAATCGCGAGGGCTATGGAATTGAAGGCACCCCGGAAGGTGTGGCCGAAGATGCTGCCAAAGCTGAGAGGAAAGCTCAGACGGCCGCCCGGATAAAATCTTCGCGCGAAAAATCAGCAACACGTTCCAATCAAAAAACGAAGGGCTATGAAATAGATTGACTCTTCACATGTGCACACGTGATCATGTGCATGGCGGAGGGTGTGAATATGTCGTATGAAAGAGCGAATGAGGGTGCTGCCGACTGGGCCACGATTGATGAGCTTTCGGCTGCCGGAATGACCGATAGCTCTCAGCACGGGTTCATTTTCCTTGGAGAGGAATTTCGCTCAAAGTATGTTTTTGGCAGTGCTGGAGAGGAGCATATTCTAACACTCGCCCCGCCCGGTACTGGCAAGACTGCCGCAGTCGTCATCCCTTCGCTGCTCACTAATCACGGATCGATTGTTGCCCTTGATCCCAAAGGTGCTCTCACAGCGCAGACAGCACGTTTTCGCAGGTCTCTCGGCCAAACTGTCGTCGTTTTAAATCCATGGTGTGCTGAGATCGCCAAGGATCTCGGCCAAGATCTGGGCGATACTAGTTTTAACCCACTCTCGATCCTAGACCGAGATGATCCGTCTTTGACCGACAATGCAAAACTGCTCAGCGTGATGATCTGCCCGACCCGGCACGATGCTAATCCAACCGAGAAGTATTTCACAAAAACGGCCGCGACGATCATTTCACGGGTCTTGGTCTGGCTGACATTACAATCACCAGAACCCCCTACCCTGCCGCAGCTTTTTTCAATGTGTCGTCAGGCACCGGACGGCTGGCGGGATCTGGCCGAGAAAATGAACGAAGCCGGTCTCACTGATTACGCAAACGAGATTCTTGACCCCATCGAGTCCGAGAAACAGTGGGCCGGGATCACTGGCACAATGCAGGAAGTCACCGAGATCTATGAGCCGGGCACCAACCTTGGGAAACATGTCTCGCGCTCAGAATTCAATCTGCGTGATCTAAAAGAAAAAGATATCACCGTTTACATCGTCATCCCTTCCCGCCATCGCAAAGCAAATCGGGAATGGCTTTCGCTTGTTATGGCGCTTTGCGCTGAAATGGTTGGCACGCCCGGCCCCTCTAAGCGGGTCACCCTGATCGCTGAGGAATTCGCCAATATTGGCTACATGCCGACGATTACCAATGCCTTGGCTGAATACCGCGAGATGGGGTTGCGTGCACACTTGATCATTCAAACTGCTGAACATGTGCACACATTATATGGGCGAACAGAAGCTACCGCCCTGTTCAAGCTCTGCGGCATCCGGCAATTCTTCGGGATTGATGATATCTCTGAGGCCCAACGGATAGAAAAAGCGCTCGGCACGTTCCCTGCCCCCTCCGCCCAAGGTACCGGGTTTGTTGCTGTCCCTCTTATGCGGGCTCAGGACATTCTGAATATGCCCAAAGGGATGCAAATCGTACTGGTAAGGGGCTCAGTCCGTCCGATCCTAGGCTACCTGAGGCCCTATTATACAATCCCAGGCTTTATTGAAATCACAGATCCAAATCCTTATCGGCCGACTGGAGATCATCGCGTCCAGCCAATGGTCTATGAAATCCCACTACAAGAAATTGAACCAAAATTGCTAGCAGAAAAAATGACCGACGATTCTATCTATTTTGGAATAGCGCTTTTTGTGTTTTGGATTATTATACAATTCGTAGCTCCTGATTTTGATATCGGCCCCATCTTATTTATGGGGGGCGTGCTTTTCTTTATATTCGAGCTATTCCGGGCTGCCTTCAAGAATGAGACGAAATGGCGAGATCGCCGCCAAGCATATGAGGATCAGGTGACCGTCATCCGCGAACAGTCTCCGCAATCTCCGCTTTCCCATAACTAGAAAACATCAGATTCAGGCCCTCGCCGAGAAGCTGCTGCACGGTTTTGTCCTGCTCGGCCGCCAGAACTTTAAGCTGAGATCTAACCTCTGAGGAAAAATACCCCCCGACATGGGCTTTTCCGACCCGCGCAGGGGCCTTGCTGGATTTGACGGCAGATGCCCCGGACTCTGCGGCTTGGCTCTCCTGAGCGCTCTCCGTGGCTGTGGCGGGCTGTTTCAATGCGGAAAGGTTTGCGAGGTTTGTTCGCTTGGTCATGCTGCGGCTTTCTTATTATTGGTTGTCGACATGTTCAGATGTTCACACGTGAACTTGAACACATGATCACATTCTAACGCAGCTTTGCTATCCGGGTCAAACTCCTGCGGAGTCTGCCCGGCGGCGGCGGCATCCTGATACGTTACGCGCTCGCCAAGCGTGGCGGGACATAATGAGAGGCCATTCCCTTCTAGAAAATCCGCCGCTTCCTTATGGCGTGTTCCTTGCGGCCGCACCCGAACCAGTAGAAATGCATTCATTGGATCTCCAGCCATTTTTATGAGATCGGCGCTTGCATTGGCGGTCATCAGATCCGCGCTGGTTGGCTGCAATGGTAAAAGAACCAGATCGGCAGCTTTGGCCGCATCAAGCGCGGCTCTCTCGGCGCGTCCGGCCGTGTCGATAATGGTGACATCAACACCATCCTTTTCTGCCGCCTCGAGGCCGTTGGACAAACGAGAATGGGGCAGGGGCATGATGACGGGATGATCGCTATCCCTGAGATCGCCCCAGCTCGAAAGACTGGTTTGTGGATCAAGGTCAAAACCGCAAGCGGTAAATCCCGCGCGTTCGAATGCGACAAGTAGAATCTGGGCGAGGGTGGTTTTACCTGTCCCGCCCTTTTGCCCGATGATGGCAAGGGTTTTCATATGTTCTGCTCTCTCTCATGCCCGCGTGATTGTGTGCACACGTGATCATTATTGATTGTTAAATTGTGCACGATTCATGGGATTTGATCAACACCGGCCCTAAGATCCGAATTGCTCCCTGAGTTCCTTGAGATCGTTTGACGGGGGAGGGGGCTCAATGCCCTCAAGCACAAGCTGGGCCTTGCGTGCGGCTTTGGCTGAGGTCTTGGCCTTCATCATATGCATGAGCCGGTCGGAATCTTCGCGCGCCTTTATGCGGTCTCTGCGCTCTTCCATAAGCTGGCGGAGATAGCGCCAGGACGACAACCGCGCCTCATACTCCTGCATGGTGATGTTCAGACGTGTGCACTCGGAGATCCGGAAGTCACGCAATCTGAGGGCTTCACGCAAGAGACGTTTTTTCTCGATCTGCTGCCAATCCTTGGGCTGGATGTAGAGCCTGCGATTAATCGCCTTCACCCGGCGATGGTGCTGCCGGGCGGCCTCTTTCAAAAGCTGGAAGTCATCACCGGCCATCATCCCCCCAAGATCCGGTGATAGACATGATCGCCTGCATCATGGTGACTACTGACTATCTGAAATTGATAGTCATCAATATATGCGTCTTTTTCATGCTGGGGCAGGGCGTCCCATTGTTCTTTTAATTCGGGTAACGGCAATTCCTCAAACTCATACATAATAAAACTCTTTAAATAATATAACCGTAGCAGATTTCCCGGATGGGGGGAAAGATCTCTCGGTGAGTGTGTCTTGCTTTCGGAGAGGCCCTCGCGGGAAGGCTGGGCTATCTGGAATTTCGCCGCGATCACCCGCAGGGCCGGAGCAACGCGGAGGACAGCTTTAGCTGTTGATCGAAGAAGGCGGGATTGCTGATAGAACAGACTGAGAGGGGCTATCCGTGCAAGTCACACGTGGTCTTGCTTTTGGATGTTAGAGCAAAAAACCTAGTAATAATTGTCAAAATGACATATAATAATTAGATGCCTAAGACAGATAACGATACTGCGGAAATCATGATTGAGCATTTGCGCTACATGCGGGGAAAACTGGATATTCTCGCCGATGCCGTTGGTGATTTAAAATCCGGCCAGCTTTCAATTCGCAATGATATCAATCGCGTCGAGCGCATGCAGTTTAATCTTGAACAAAGAATGGAACGGATCGAACGCCGTGTTGATCTGGTGGACTCATGATGACAAGGACACCTGCCACGGAGATGGATGCGAAAACGTTTTTAGATAGCCCTTTGGTGCATGGGATCAGGTCAGCAGCGATTGAACTAGAACTGCGTTCGATACTAAAAAATATGCGTTCCGCATTTGATCCAACAATCACGGTCGAAGAACGCTGCGCAGCATTTCTACATGTTGGTAAAACATTCGATGAGTTAACTCAGCCACGCGCGGAACATGTTAATGACGATGAATTATTCCAAGTCTTAACAACCTCGCTTCATAACATACTCGCGGAAATCCCATCAGAATATGGAAACAAGCGCGCCGCCTGAAAACAGGAAAGTGTTCCTAAGATCTGATAATGGATCGTATGGAAATAGGCGGATCGACTTCTAAAGCATCCAGCTCAGAACATTCCTTATCGAAAATAATCGTCCGGAGCTGAAGAATTGCCGGAACAATAATTTCAATGACTTAGCAAATTTCACGATGTTGGAGATATGAAAAACGGGATGCCCTCACGTGTGGGACACCCCGTCATCTTCTTCGCGAGTGGGGTCGGTCATTACTCCTTCCCACCTGAAAGCAGTGTACCGGATTCTGGTCTCACCTCAAAGCGATATGATCACTGCTGGGGCGCTGCCCCAGACCCCGAATGATGTAGAAGCTCAGTAGATGTGCGGGGCAGGGGGAGCGTGTTAAGCTGCCGGGGGAGGAGGCTTGCGATGTATAATCGAGAGGAACACCAGCAACGGATTCAGGATGCGCTGAATGCGTATGATGAGGATGCTCAGTGGTTTGCGGTGAAAGACACCATTGATCTTGAAGTGAAGATCTCCCCGCAGTTGCTTCGGATCATCATCGAGATGGGATGCTATGGTGACGATCCCAGCGCTAATGATTACGCTAAAGCAGATGCACACAACCGCGCGAAGGATGGTTTATTGAATTTCATTCGGGCTATCTGCGCTGATCCTGAGCATTCATTCTTTGACGAGATAGAAGCTACGGCAAGATACTATGAGGAAGAAGCAGCAGGCTAACCACGCGATAGGGCCTTTGTCATAAAGCACCGATCTCGACCACACGCACCGTTTCATTGCCGAGAAAATGCGATGTGTGCCACAAGCGCTAACCTGTGGGGTTGATCGGCATGGTTGCCAATCCTCCCAAAAATTCCTTTCGACCGCGAAGGCGGTCGGCAATTTTTACGCCGTTGCACCCGGAAGCTATAACCTCGGTCCAGTCGTTTCAGCTCTCGGGATCTCGGTTATAAAGGGATAATTGTGGGGTAAAAGGATAGGGGAATCACGCATCCTGAAAAGTGCATATAAAACAGACGCTTAGACCAATATAGACGGAATGGATTGCACCCGGATCCTATCACTTTGGGCAAAACTGCACCCGGATCCTATAACCTATTATGACTAACTGAGCCGTTCACGCTCCCAATTGCACCCGGATCCTATAACAATTAAAAAACAACTCAAACCGGATAATATAACAAAAAAACGAAACATACAACCTGTTAAAAAAACAAACTAACACATGAAAAAAA
>ERZ1740062.1333-NODE-1333-length-10318-cov-4.531326_pt1 | contig 10318 bp, 5 predicted proteins | sample MGYA00581741_ERZ1740062 | MGnify/ENA primary metagenome ERZ1740062 (study PRJEB43018, sample SAMN04849747) | marine metagenome | isolation source: floating plastic debris | place: Pacific Ocean | collected 2008-09-01 | study: EMG produced TPA metagenomics... | reverse complement strand
TCGGATGATGTGGTCGATACAGAAGCTGAGGATAATTCTGTTGTAGAAAATGATTCGAATGCTAAAAAACCGGTTGTGCTTCAGTCTTATAATGTCTCTACCGGTCAGACTAAGACTGTAACTACAACACAACCGATTCTAGAAAAGGGTGAGTTAGTCAGTGGTTTTGCGGTTTCTAAGACGGGTGAACTGGTAGTTTCTACTAGCCCCATAGCTGCTGAAAAAAATAGTTCTAATCGTTTGGTAAAACTCAAAGGTAGTTCTGTAGAGACTAAGGAAGTTTCTGGAGTGGCTAAAGATGAATCCTTGGATTTAATCGAATTACCAGATGGTTCTATTAGTGGAGTAGTAAAAAAAGAAGACGGAACCGGAAGCAGAAGAATTGTTGATGTTGATTCTGAAAGTGGAGAAGTTAAGAAAAAAACCACCCCTACTAAAGTTCCCATTAAAGGAAATTTAGAAACGTCTTCTAGTACTAGTACAGCAGTTTTGAAACCGGGAGCTAACACTCAAGTTTTAGAAACAGAAAAATTAGAAGCAGAAAAAGCTCCTAGTGTTGAAATTCCGAATGAACTACCTTCGGACAAAGAATACAAGAATGTAGTCGTATGTAACGATGGAAATCGCTATGCATTTCTAACTGATTTTCAAGGTGATACAAGTTTAGTCAATATCACCACAGGTAAAACGGTACCAGTTACCTTTGAAGGAGCAGTTTGGAATAACGGTTTTAGCGGTTTGGTTTGCGCTCCAGACAATCAGCTATATGCTTTAGGTGGTCGTAGATATGAAACCCCAAAATTCCTACATCAATTAGATAAAGAAACAGGAAATCTCAAGCGATTAGCACCTTTTGATGTAGCGACTATTGCTCTTGGGAAATAGTTAAGAAAAATAGGAGTTAAAAATTTATTTATCCTTCTTTTAATTCCCCTCTCTTTATTAAGTGAGGGGTTTTCATAGGATTGGGTTAAGTTTAGATGCTATATTAAATTCTTTTTTAAATACCTATTAATTGATTATCTTCTCTAACTAAAAAATCAGGTAATTAGGAAACAATGAAAAATTTGTTTATAGCAGTTTGCAGTTGATTAGGATACACCCCTCTCCAAGATAGCGGAGAGGGGATGGGGGTGAGGTAAATCAGCGGTGTATTGCACCCTTCCGGTAAAGCGCTATATTACTAATTATTCATTACTCTTCTTTAACCGAACTGACGTTAATATAATTTAGCTGCACATCAACTGATTTATTACTCGCTACTTATGGTTTGTTGAATTTCTTAAACCAAATTGACATGACTTTAATCACAGCAGTCAATTACTCGAACTTGAGAAAATCTACCCAAACCAACAGATTCCAAAATTTGGTTCCACTCTGTATTTCTCCCTGGTTCATATTTAAGCTTGGCAAAAGACATTATCGCATCGTACCAAATACCATTTTGTGCGTAAAATAATCCTCGCTGACGTAATGATATTCTTTCTAATCTAGTTTTAAAACCAGAAGCAATTGCTTCCCTCTTTACCCATGCTTGAGCAAATTCTTTACGATAAACTCCCTTAGAACTACAATCAATATCCATAAACAAATAATATTGATACCATTCGCCAACTTTCAAAGATATTGCATTATCTGGAACTGAAATACGAATGATTCCCGGTGTATTGATTAACTGCAATTCTTTTTCGTAAATTGTTTTATTTTGTCGATTGCGTAAAGAAAATTTAGCATTGCTTATAGAATTTAATCTATGAGGAATATAAAACCAAAAACTTGGATTTGCTTTTGTTGTTAGACCCCAACGTAATTCTCTTCCGCTGGTTTCTTTTGTCAGGGGAACTAAAGCACTTAGCTGTTGTTTTTCAGAAATAGGACAACCTTGTCTACTTCCTGCTGGTCTAGTACCTCGTGGTGTTCCTTGACGCTGGGGTTGTCTGAAATAGACAAAGTTTTTGCGTGGTTTTCTCCTACGATTTTGCTGTCTTGGAGGATTTTTCGGTTGCTTTTTATTGGGTTGAGATTGATTATTTACTGTCTGTGCCTTTACAGGTATATAACTTATAAATACTAAGCTTACAGCAAATATAAGTTTGAATATTTGACGATAGTATTGGATTCGGAACATATATATTTATATTTTAGGAAAAAGTTAATTAAAAAAAACGCTAAGGATTGAGAACTATTTACTCATTAATCAAAAAATACTTGTATGAGAACCGATTGGATTGCTCAGAGGTAATCAACTATAAAAAGTATTTTATATATTTTAACTTTAAATAATATCGGTCATGGGTTGTAATCATGTCAAAGCCGCAAATATTATTTATATAAAAAAGTATTTCCCCTTGTGTGCTTCCTTTAATTTTTAATAATTTGCATTAAAATTTATTTTTGTATCGATGATAAACCACCAAACATCCTGTAGTTGATAATAAAGATAAAATCGACGGTACAAGCGGTAACCAAAAACCTTGAATAAATAGAAAAAAACAACTTCCATATATAACTAAAATAGCAATTAAATTTCCAGCAAATAATAAACGTAAGGAACGAATATGCAAAGTCAAAATTCCTCCTACACAACTCCAAAACCCAATCAATAATATTTCTCCCCAAAGTGGTATTGCTGATAGTAAAGGACGTTTATCTAATACTGTATTCAATATTTGACTTATGATTTGAGCGTGTACTATCGCTCCTGGAGTGTATTGTTCGGATGCTGGTAAATTATCGCTGTAAGGAGTACGAAAATGGTCGCTGGAAGTTGAGGTAATTACACCTATAATAATAATTTTATCTTTTACTTGTTCTGGACTCACCTTATCTTCTAAGACATCTTCAAGAGAAACGATGTCAGTAATTTGATTGGGAGAACGATAAGAACGATAATTTATTAATATCTGATTTCCCCAAGTATCGGCTGTTTGATAACCACCATTAAGTTCTTTTAAACGTGGAAACACAATATCATTTATCTGCCAGTTTTCTTGCTTGAATTCGGGTCTAATTCCTTCGTCTTTTAAATAATGTAGTGCTAGTTGAAAACCAAAAGACCAGGTAGTAGGACAACTTGAGCTACTGCGTACATCCATTGATAAAATATAGCGACGTAAAATACCATCATTATCAAGAAGAACGTTACTAAAACCAAGACGTTTTTCCGGTATTTCTGGGGGAGGTGCGATACCCCGAAATTCTCCGGTTTGTTCTCCTACATGACAGATTGCAAAAAACCGATTGCTGTTTAATAATCGAGTTTTTAATTGCTGTTGCTTGGAGTCTACCGAAAAATCGCGAAAGATATCCAACCCTATAACCCTAGGCTGGTGAGGTTCAAGCTTTTGTAATAATTTATATAATGCACTATCGCTTAAAGACCCTTTCCTATCTTTTTGCTCCGGTAGCTGAAAATCTGTTTCTCTAATTCCCACCATCAACAACCTTTCTGAAGGTCCTTCATCGGGACGCGATCGCATTAATAAATCGTAAGCTTGCAACTCCCATTTTTGCAGAAATCCCAGTCGTCGTATTCCCACGACCAAAATTGTAATTAACAAACTCGCTAGAAGCAATGTTTTCAAGTTTTTCCAAGAATAATTAACCGGTAACTTCCACTTCATCGGTTTGATGGTAGGATGCTCGCATATTATAGGTAACCAGCTAGCACCGGGATATTCAGCTTCTAAACCTTGTAATTTCTCTCTAGCTTTACGAACTGCAATATATATAGACTCACCAGCAGAAAAAGTTGTCAGAAAATACTTTAAGAATTGTTGAGCGAGGAAATCCGGTATGGGTTCCTTCATCACAATTATTTGACCAATGTACAAATCTTGTAACTCACAAACCAATCCCAACCCATCGCAAGAATTAAAAATTGCTAGCTGTAAACCATTACTAACAGCATTCCTCAAAGCATACCTAAGTTCTGCAATCGTGAGACTATCTTCTTGATTTATATAAATCCTACCCGTATCACCTTCAGTCTGACTGTGACCTGCAAAAAATAGAATATTCCAATTTTGATTCCATAGCTGTTCGTTTATATCCTGTCGCTGAGGTTGTACTAGAAAAGTTGTATCTGCATTCTTCAAATTTTCCAATAACAGTCTATCTTTTCTAACATCAATACCATCGCTATTACCTAAAATTGCTAAAATCTTGATTTTCTTCCCATAGATAGATGTCTGAGGTATCTGTATCTGCTCGGAATTATAAGCACTCAAAGTAACCTCAGCTTTAGGATAGTCCCGGTCAACTAAATCCCATAAATGCCAGGGAAGTTTTTTTAACTGTAGATTATTAGTGCTAATTAACACTCGTATTTCTTCCGATGGCATTAAGTATTTCAGCCATTTCTCGCGAACCGGACGAAACGAATCGGACAAAAGCCACTGATTCAGATAATTACGTAACTCACAGGCTTTTTCATAGCATTTTTGTCTATTTTCGGACAGAGAACCATAAACGATTTTATTAACCTTGATGCGGGTAAATTGGCTTAAACTTTCATAAAGCAAGTACCATTCATCAATTGCTTTTACAATCTGCGGTATAGCAGGTAAAGTACAAGTAACTTCAGTATTAGGACGTGCCCCTTCATAACCAATTTCCAGCGACACCCGCATTTGCGATTGTAAATCACCATCGAGTTTGAGTACTACTAATTTTCTCATTTATTAGGTCAAAGGTTAAAGGTCGAAGGTTTAATAAATACAGGTTTTAATTTTCATTAATATCCTAACTGGTGTTGCATACTGCTATAAGAAGTAAGAAAACCACAATATGGGTTGCAGTGAAATACTGTTAACTGTTAACTGTTTTTACCCTTCGATAGTTACAGTTTGATTAACTTTAGCAACACAAGTTAGAACGTAATCATCTTCACAATTAAAGTCATTTTCATAACTAATTTTCCCAGAAATTTTACGTAACTTACACCGACCGCATACTCCCATTTGACAACCATAAGGTAAATCGATGGCTTCTCTTTGAGCGGCTTCTAAAATAGTTTCGTCCGCATCACAAACTACTTTTCGGTCGGAATTGCTGAAAATTACAACACCTTTTTGGGAAGTATCAGTAATATTAGACGTAAGAGCGGGTTTAATAGCTGATGATAAACCAAAACTATCTTGATAATAGTTATTCATCGGAAAATTTAGTTGTTTCAGTATATCTTGAACGCTTTCAAGAAAACCTTCAGAGCCACAAACATAGGCAATACGCTGTTTAAAATCGGGAGCTATTTCTGATAGCATTGTCTCATTTAATCTGCCCTTATATCCAGACCAATTTAAATCTGATTCTTTACCAGTTAAATTAATTGCTAATTTAAAATTAGGATATTTTTTAGCCATAAATTCTAATTCTTCTCGGAAAATAATATCTTGTTGAGTGCGAACACTGTAGATAAAAATTACCGAAAAATCGCAAGTAGTATCGCAAAGCCAGCGAGACATAGACATTAAAGGTGTAATTCCGCTACCAGCACTGATAAATAAAAGTTTTTTGTGAGAATTTTCAAAATAGTTAAAATCTCCCATTGGAGGACTTATTTTAAGTTTATCTCCGATTTTGAAGCTATCATGCAACCAGTTAGAAACCAAACCGGGAGATAATTCTGGTTGATTAGTTGGTGAAGAAACCCGCTTCACGGTGATTTCTAGATTATAAGGTCGTGAAGGACTTGAAGAAATAGAATAAGGACGTTTTATTTGTTTACCTGCTATTTCTAAATCTAAAATTGCAAACTGCCCCGGTTTATAATTAAACGATGTACCATTAAACAAGATAGGTGGTTGTGCGACTAAACTAAAAGTTTTGACATCTTCTGTTTCATCGATTATTTTAATGCATCTAACCGTCGTGTCGTTCTCCTGAGAATTTTGTGGAATATTATCTATATTCTCAGCTATTTGAGTTTCTGAATTAAAGAAAACATCGCTATCAAGTTTCATACTTGTTTCTTCAAATTCCACGAAAACAAAAAAGTCACCAATCCGAATCCCATCACCTGTTTCTATCAGAAAGCTTTCGTTGACAGCAGCAGGTTTATTATTAATGCGAGAACCATCGGTACTGGCAAGGTCGATATAGTAATATACTTGCTGTTGGTACAGAATTAGACCGTGTACCCGGCTGACTTCCGGACTATTAAGAATAAAATCACAATTAGGATGTCTACCAATTAAACATTTAGATGGATTTTTTTCTTCAAGCGCAATTGTTGTTTCTAGAAAGTCACCTGTTGTATGGTTGAATGCTTTAAGCTTCATAATTGATGATTTATAATTTGTAACTTACTCACCATTTTTGGGAGCATTGCAATTTTTGAAAAATCCCCAGTGAAACCGAGCTTTTTGCTGTATTTTTACAGATATAATGCGTTAACGTTTGCGTCTAATTAATGTTGGCTGGTCTACTTCAGAAGATATATGATTATTTACAGGAGATATTTTAGTAGTTGCAATACTCTTGTTATGGGGTTTGTGTTTTAACATCAAATCTGGATTTTCACTAATTATTTGCGATAAAATTGTGTAATGTTCTTCTTCTTTTAAATCTAAACTAGAGCGTATTTGCTTTAGCGCTGCAAAACTATCAGCAGATGTAAAAGTATCATTTACTAAACCATCTTTGAATATTGATTTATAAATTTGCTGACGCTCCTTTTCTCGTAATTTTGGTATTACTGAAGCAAGTATAAATAATTCATCCGATGTTAATTCATCTAAAGAGCGTTGATTTAGCAACGAAGATAAATCAACTGGTAACTTCTCAAGTTGACGACGAAAGCTGTGAGCCAAACTATCTTTTTTGTACTTTTTCTCACTATAATTCCAGTTACGAAGCAACCACAAAGCACTAACTAATACTACAGCAGCATTAAATGATAATTGTAAGACAATAGGTAATCGAAGAAGTTCCGGACGACCTCCATATATAAAAAAACAGTTAAAAGCTAAGAAAGTACACATCGAAAAAGTTCTATGTAGAATCACATCAGAACCTATCGATTTTCCCTTCCCTTTCAAGGAAGCTCTATAATACTTTTCTATTTTGGTACAAATACAATAAGTTATAGTTACACTTAAAATAAAAGTTAACGGAACCGCAAAAATTTTAGGTATATCAATTGCTCGACCCAAAATATAAAATCCGGGTTTCCAAAGAGTTGCTAACTGATTTTCCTCATGAGTCCAAGCACCAGAAAAGTAATAATCAAAATTACCTGCATACAAATAATAGTAAACAAAATAGCTAATAACTAATCCTAAATAACCGTATTGAACCAATTTTCTTCCTGGTTTTCGCAAGTTTTCCCAATAAGACTTCTCTGCATCAATATCAATACAAGCAGACTTACAACCAATACAAGCACTTACCTCTTGACTCGTTTTTTCATCAACGCTTCTACACATAGACTGAGTAATACTACCAGGATTTCCCGCTAAAGCATTACTCCCTAATAACCCTCGCGGTCCTGTAAAAATCATCTGTACAATCCCGAATGGACAGACATAATGACACCAGCTACGACCACCATAGAGGAATACAGTCGTTATGGCTGAAAAAATAGTAGTGAGTAAAAATATACCTAAAACTATCCTGGCAGAATTAATAAATAAAATCCGTGCATTTAAACCAACAAATAACAAAGAAAATTGCAAATAAAAATGATTTGTAACTAGCCAAGAATTTTGATTGATATCTAGTAATGGCTTTAGTTTCAAAGCACGGGGAATTTGGGATAAAAAATATAGCGGACAAATCCGTCGCCAAAATTCATGACCGAAAACTAATAAAATAGCAATTGCTGTAGGAATAACCATCCCCCAGAAAACTCGGGTTCCGATAGGATAAGGTTGTTCTGGTAAACATTTTCCCTGTACCAACACACATCTCAGAGAATCGCGAAATGGGGAAAACAAGTTATCTGGGTGCGTCCAGTGATGACTTATAGGGTCGTAAAACAACGATAAAATCAAAAGCAGCCATCCAATCGTAATTACCCATCGAACAATATGTATTTTTGGCTCTGAAATTTTGTTTAACATTACTAAAATCTCTTTACACTTTTACATTTTTATGGTTTAAGATGTCTTTCTCTATTTTGGTAGCGGTTTTAATTAAGTCCAATATATTCTTAACCTTCCCCCTCTGTTTCCAACTTTCTGCTTAATAAATACCTAATTCTTTGTCCCACTCATTCTGACGAGTTTGTAGTAATAACTGTAATCTCATAGCCGAGGACTAAAATTCTTAATACAAACCCATATAGGACAAAGTAGTAGAATACATAACTATCACTTAGTTTTACTACGGACGAGAACCATAAATTTCGCAAAGTAAACATAAAGCTTATAGATTGCACTTATAAGCTAAATAATTCATTCAATATCTTGCAATTTGTCTAGATATTTAGAATATTTGGTCGTTGAGGATTATTTTTATTTCAAAAGCTTGCTTTTGATTACCAATATCCCATTATTAAATAATTAAAATTATTTGCGAAAAATCTCTATGTCCATCGTAGTAACTAAACAAATCATGTAGGGAGGATAAAAAAGAGTCCATTTTAGATATCATTCTTCGAGCTAGCGCGGAATAATAAGATACGAAAGTGTATTTTCATAAAGTGTGATTACAATCTTTCAAATAGCTATTTATGTACATTAATGTACGTTTTCATACAACAAGCTTTAGAGAGGAATGTAAAACATTTTCGTATATAATTCTATGAATGAGTTAGATTTGAAACTCCGCGAGCTGATTGCAACTGCCCTTTTGTATCCATCCCAAAGTCTAGAGCGTCAGCAGGTGTTAGCTCAGATGCATCTATTAGTAATGAAATCCGGCAAGCTTTGGAGAGAACATACATCTTACTATAATGACGCTCTCCAAGAAATGTGGGAATATTGCTGCGAACATCTAGAAGAATACAACCCGGATATTAAAGGTCCGATTGTTTGGCTTGATGATGAACTCAAAAAACGATTGAGGAGAATGCGAGATGGTAAATTCAGACAACAACGACGGTTTATTACAATTAAACAAACAGAACAAGGAGTTACAAATAATCCGATAGATGATATAGTATCATCTCCAGATATTCAACTAGCAATAGAAATCTGGGAAAATTCCATCCTATGGGTGCTAGAAGATCCAGACAGACGATTAACCAGTATTTGCTTCCGAAAACGTCCAGAAATAAACTCTCTAGCCTTAATATTAAGACGGCTTCCTCCAAATACTCTTAGCTGGAAAACCATTGGAGCAGAGTTTAATTTAAATCCAGCCGAAGCAAAAGATTTACCCAAATTTTATAATCGCAAATGCCTACCTTTGCTGCGGGAATTCGGTTTGTCCCAAGGTTATATTGAACAACCATCTACTTCTTCGAGCAGCGCTAAACATACCTAAAAATAAAAAATGCCATGAATAAAAATAACCAATTTTCAGATGAGGATTGGTCGATTCCGATACCCTTAACGACAGAAATATTACATATAGCGCAGCAATTTGCTAACGAACAGCCAATATCAGACAAAGCACAACAAGTATACCTAAATACTATTGCTGTATGTGCTGTTAATAATTACTTGCGTATCATAGGTATTCCCACAAATATTACTGCTGGAGATAGTTGGAATCCTGCTATACGATTAGCAGAAGACGTAGCTGATTTATGGATAACTGGTAAAGGTAGTTTAGAATGTCGTCCCGTAAAAACAGGTGCTTCAAGTTTTGATATTCCCTTGGACGCTGGCTTGGACAGAATTGGCTATATAATAGTAGAGATTGATGAAGACCGAAAAGAAGCGATATTGCTCGGCTTTACTCCAAATATATCCGCAACAGGAAAATTATCCCTGAGTGAGTTATATCCACTTCTACAATTACCCTCATACTTGCACGGACTCAGACCATTACTCAAATTAAGTCAATGGTTTAAAAATATTTTTGAAACAGGTTGGGAGTCTGTAGAAAGAGTCTTGAATTCCCAAGAAACCCAGTCAGCTTTAGCTTTCAGAAGTAAATCAAAAGCAAATAATATAAAGCGCTGCAAGCTTTTAAAATTGGGAAGTCGAGAAGCAATAGCGGCTTTGATTGTTACCATTACTTCAGAATCCGCATCAAATACTAATATTCTTATCGAATTAAAGCCTAACTTAAGCGAGAACTATTTACCTGCAAATTTGCAAATAACCTTGCTCGACGAATACGAGCAAGAAATAATAGATACAAAAATAGAAGAATCAAAACAGCATATTCAACTAGATTTAAGTGGCGAACCGGGAGAGCGGTTTAG
>ERZ1740062.1330-NODE-1330-length-10323-cov-3.193709_pt1 | contig 10323 bp, 10 predicted proteins | sample MGYA00581741_ERZ1740062 | MGnify/ENA primary metagenome ERZ1740062 (study PRJEB43018, sample SAMN04849747) | marine metagenome | isolation source: floating plastic debris | place: Pacific Ocean | collected 2008-09-01 | study: EMG produced TPA metagenomics... | reverse complement strand
CGGCGGATCCAGCCTCTGGAGGCCGCGGCGACGACATCCATTGTCCTCGCCCAAGCGGCGCGGGCGAGACGCGGCACCCACCGCCGAAGCTGCGCAGTCAGACGCCCGCCCCGGCGGACTTGGCCCAAAGCCACGGATTGCGGCGAGTTTCAGGCGCCGTGTCACTCCCCCATTAGCCGGGCATCCCAAGGATAATTTGTTAGGTTCAGCGGTCCGTTCTCGGTGATCACAACCTGGTCTTCCAGCTTGATCGAGTAGTCGGCCCCGTCGCGGCTGGTCAGCACCTCGACACAAAAACACATCCCCACCTCGACCTCATAGTCGAGAGCGCCCTCAACCCAGTGGTCTGGATAAGGAATGAGCGGCCACTCATCGCACAGCCCGACACCGTGGTACTTGCAACTGTACTTTAGCGCTTGGTAGTTCGGCGGCAGGTGGTGCCCCTTGTGCGTCAGATCGCGAAAGCTGACGCCGGGCTGCAGCAGGGCCATGTTTTCGGTGATGTGGTCGACACTCATCCGGTAGTCGGCGATCATCTCGGGCCTGGGGTCGGCATCGCCGATCCAAAACGTCCGGCTGATGTCACAACAGATGCCGTAACAGCCGACCAGATCGGTATCGAGCGCCAGGATCTCGTTGGGTTGCAGGATCCGCGGCCCGCATTCCTGAAACCAAGGATGCGTTCGGGGGCCGGTGGCCAGAAGCCGGGTCTCAATCCACTCTCCCCGCGGCGTGAGGGTGTGGGGGTGGGGGAGCGGCCCGCTCGCATGACCAGATCTCATCTTCGCTGAGCCCCGGGATCGCCCCCCGCTCCATCGCCGCGACCGAGGTTTCGCAGGCGTGCATCGCACAGCGCATGGCACGGATCTCCTCCGCGCCCTTGATCGCGCGCGCCTTCTCGGCCACCTCCTCACCGTCGCAGATTTCCAATCCGACGGCCTCCAACGCGCGCAGCCCCCGCACCATCACCTTATCGACGGCAAGCCGGGGGTTGCGCCCGACGCGCGCCCGCAGAATATCGGCGACATCGCCGGCAAAGGCCGCCGCCGCCGCATCGCCGGCATCCCCGTTGACAAAGTAAAACATCGAAGCGCCCGACCGGACCTCCCGCACCAGGGGATTGAACTCCGCCAAAAAGGGCGCGTTCTTGTAATCCCACAGAACCATGTACCCATCCGCTGTCACCAAACAGGCGCGGAACGGGTTGTGCATGTTCCAGACCTGCATGTTGGTTGTGTCGGTGGCATAGCGAATGTTCAGCGGGTCGGTCAGCAGCAAGCCGCCAAGCTCGCGCTTGGCGATCTGCGCCACCAACCGCCCCAGACGGTACCGACGCATTGCGGGCAAATCGGGCAAAACCAGCCCTGCCTGCGCCCATTCCGCCAAGGCCAGATCGGTCGGCCCGATTTCAACGCGGTCCGGCCCGGGGCCGTGGATGGGATCGATCTTGCGGGTCTCTGCGGGATGTATCGTCATATCCCGAACCGTTCCACAGTGGCGCGTCCCGCCGCTTCGCCAAATCCGTCACGGATCGCGTCGTTTTCGTGCCAAGGTGACGCGCGTCTCACATCCTTGCGACACCCGTTGCCGCCACCCCCGGCCCCGGACCATAATACCGCCAGCCAAATGCGGAGCGGAGCCCATGGAAAAATTCCTGTTCGAAGGCCATGACGGCCAGATGCTTGCCGCGCGGCTGGACCTGCCCGCCGGCCCCGCGCAGGCGACAGCGCTTTTCGCGCATTGCTTTACCTGCTCCAAGGATATTCCAGCCGCGCGGCGGATCTCACAACGCTTGGCGGCGATGGGGATCGCGGTGCTGCGCTTTGACTTCACCGGTCTTGGCCACAGCGGGGGAGAGTTTGCGAACACCGATTTCTCCTCCAATGTCGCCGATCTGCACGCGGCGGCGCGGCATCTGGAAAGCATCGGACGCGCCCCCGACATCCTGATCGGGCACTCGCTTGGCGGCGCGGCGGTGCTGAAGGCTGCGGGGGCGCTTGCCTCCGTCCGCGCGGTCGTCACCATCGGTGCCCCCGCCGATCCCGCCCATGTCGCGCATAATTTTAGCGACAGCCTGCCAGAGATCGCGGCGAAAGGCGCAGCCGAGGTCATGCTGTCCGGCCGCCCTTTCACCATCCGGCGCGCCTTTCTCGACGACATCGCCGCCGCCGCGCTGAAACCCGCGATTGCGTCGATGAAAAAGGCGCTCTTGGTGCTGCACGCCCCGACCGACACCACCGTTGGGATCGAGAACGCCTCCGAGATCTTTCTGGCCGCCAAGCATCCCAAAAGCTTTGTCACGCTTGACGACGCCGACCATCTGATCACGGCGCCGCGCGATGCCGATTACGCCGCCGAGGTGATCGCAGCCTGGGTCCGGCGATATCTGCGCATGACCCCGCCCGCCGCCCCGATCGGCGCGCCCGAGGGGATCGTGCGGGTGGCAGAGGCCGACCCGGACGGGTTTTTGCAACAGATCGCCGCCGGTCCCCGACACTATACCCGCGCCGATGAGCCTAAGGCCTTCGGCGGCACCGATGCGGGGATGACCCCCTATCAGTTCCTCTCAGCCGGGCTAGGGGCCTGCACCTCGATGACCATTCGGATGTATGCCCGGCGCAAAAACTGGCCGCTTGAGACTGTCAGTGTCGACATCGTGCACGATAAGCTTCACGCCAGCGATTGCGAGACATGCCTTACAACCGAAGGCAAAATCGACACGTTTCGCCGGACCATCGCGCTGACCGGCGATTTGGATGCGGCGCAGCGCGCGCGGTTGCTTGAGATTGCGGACAAGTGCCCGGTGCATCGCACGCTCGAATCCGAGGTTCACATCGTGACGGAACTGGCCCCGGCCTAGCGCGGCCCGGACCATCCCCTGGGAACGCACGCGGCGGGTTTACAAGGGATCGACCGGGCGGTGCAGCGCGCGGATCTGGGTCTTTCGGTCGCGCGCCCGCAGACTGGTGAAATCGGACGTTATGCGAAACCCGAAAACGAAATCGTTGTAAAAGGCATCGTCGCGGTATCCGTCAACCGCGACCGTCCAATCGGCGAACAGGCTGACGGGCAGCGCGCCGAGTTTCAGCTCCCCCCCAATGGTGCCAAGAAGATCGACATCGTCAAGCGTCTGCGCCGTGCGCAGGGCTACCGCGTCAAAGGGTTAATAGCTCACTTCGGCCAGGTCCAGCCCCCCCACCCCGCGCCCGCCCTCAAAAACGGCATCGCCCGAAACATACTGCAGCCCAAAAAGCCCCCGCGTGGTGATCGGACCCCAGAAGCGCGTGTAGCCAAGCAGGGCCTCGGCTGCGGCGTCCCCGTCCTCGATGCCCGAAAGCCGGGCGCCCGCCGTCCAAACGCCCTCGCCGCTGTCCTGAAACACCAGACCCGCGGCCTGCCAGTCCAACGGGTAAGAGCCGCCAAAGTACTCATTGCGGATCCCCAACCCGGCCTCTGCGCGCCACCCGCCCCCTTGCGTCTCGACCGTGAGGCCGGTTTTGTTGCGGATGATATCATTGTCGCTGCCACCGACATTGTCGCGGGCGAAATAGGAAAAGCTCGTGTCCCAAAACGTGTCGGCGGATGCGGCGCCCGCCGCGAAAAAAATGCAAAGCAGAAGCGCAATCGGTCGCATGGGAGGGGCCTTCCGTGGGATGTTGCCCTTGGCTAGCAGATCGCCAAAGGCTTGACGACCGGTTCTGGCACCGAAGGGGGAGGACTTATGAAAATCGCGGGCTATCGCATCAATTTGAAGGTCAGCGACCGCAACAAGAACTGGTGGCTGCGCCCGGCCTCGAAGGCCAGCACGGTGGGGGCCTACATTCTGGCGGCGCTGTCGCTTTTGCTGCACATTTTCTAGACGTGTTTTGCCCGGCAAACCGCGACATGTGGTGGCGCTGACGCTTAGATGCGGATATGCTGTGGCAGAGCAGTCCCGGCCCGGAGGCCCAAAATGGCAGAGCCCTCAAAAAAACCGCCGCAGGATCTTTTTGCCGGTCAGACCAAGGCAGAGCAAAGCTATAGCGCCAGCGACATTGAGGTGTTGGAGGGGTTGGAGCCTGTCCGCGTCCGCCCCGGTATGTATATCGGCGGCACCGATGAGCGCGCGCTTCACCACCTTGTCGCCGAGGTCTTGGACAACGCGATGGATGAGGCGGTGGCCGGCCATGCGACGCGCATCGATGTGGAGCTTGGCGGCGACGGGTCGGTCACCGTGCGCGACAACGGGCGCGGCATTCCCATCGACCCGCATCCCCGATTCCCCGACAAGTCGGCGCTGGAGGTCATTCTTTGTACGCTTCACGCCGGTGGAAAGTTCTCGGACAAAGCCTACCAAACCTCCGGCGGGTTGCACGGCGTTGGCATATCGGTCGTGAACGCGCTCTCTGACATGCTGCGGGTGGAGGTTGCGCGCGGCAAACAGCTTTATGCGCAAAATTTCAGCCGCGGCATCCCCGAAGGGCCGCTAGAGGCCGTGGGCCCCGCCCCGAACCGGCGCGGCACCACCGTCACCTTTCATCCCGATGCCCAGATCTTTGGCGCTGCGGCGCGGCTGAAACCGCTGCGCCTGATGACGATGGCCCGATCGAAGGCCTATCTTTTCTCAGGCGTTGAGATCCGCTGGCGAACGGCGATTGCCGCCGATGACGTGCCGGCGGAGGCCGTGTTTCACTTTCCCGGCGGGCTGGCCGATTACCTTAGCGACCGGCTGGCCGGTGCCATGACCTATGCCGACAGCGCCTTTGCCGGCCGTGTCGATTTCGCGGAGCGTAACGCCGGCGTCCCCGGCCATGTGGAATGGGCCGTGAACTGGACGCCGGCCCGCGACGCCTTCGTCGGCTCCTATTGCAACACGATCCCCACGCCTGAGGGCGGGACGCATGAGGCGGGCTTCTGGGCCGCGATCCTGAAAGGCATCCGCGCTTATGGAGAGCTTGCGGGCAACCGCAAAGCCGCGCAGATCAGCCGCGACGATGTGCAAAGCGGCGGCTCGGCCTTGATCTCGGTCTTTATCCGCGATCCGGCCTTTGTCGGGCAAACCAAGGACAGGCTATCCTCGGCAGAGGCGGCCAAGCTGGTGGTGGCCGCCGTGCGCGACCGGTTCGACACCTGGCTTGCCGCCGATACCAAGGCTGCGGGCGCGATCCTCGATTTTCTCGTGCTAAAGGCCGAGGAGCGGCTGCGCCGAAAGGCCGAAAAGGAAACGCAGCGCAAAACTGCAACCCGCAAACTGCGCCTGCCTGGAAAACTGCTCGACTGCACGGCGAAAACCCGCGACGGCACCGAGATTTTTCTGGTCGAGGGCGACAGCGCCGGTGGATCGGCCAAAGCCGCGCGCAACCGTGAGACCCAGGCGCTTTTGCCGCTGCGGGGGAAGATCTTGAATGTGCTTGGCGCCGCCTCCTCGAAACTTGGCCAAAACCAGGAACTCAGCGACCTTTGCCAGGCGCTCGGAACCGGGCTTGGCACCCGGTTCAATGTCGAGGATCTGCGCTATGACAAGGTCATCATCATGACCGACGCGGATGTCGACGGCGCGCATATCGCAGCGCTTTTGATGACCTTCTTTTTCACCCAGATGCGCCCAATGATCGACCAGGGCCACCTTTACCTCGCCTGTCCACCGCTCTACCGGCTGACGCAGGGGGCGAAATCGGTCTACGCGATGGACGACGCGGAACGGGATCGTTGGATGGAAACGGGGCTTGGCGGGCGGTCGAACAAAATCGAAACCTCCCGCTTCAAGGGGCTTGGCGAAATGGACGCCAAGGACCTGAAAGACACCACCATGAACCCGGAGACCCGCAAACTGATCCGCGTCACGTTGGAAGAGTTCGAGCACGGCGAAACAGGACGACTGGTCGAGCAATTGATGGGCAAGAAGCCGGAGGCCCGCTTTGGCTATATCCAGGAAAACGCGCGCTTTGTAGAGGACATCGACATCTAACACGCGCCCAGGCGGGGCCGAACGGCCTTGGCCCAGCAGATGCCGCGCGGATTTCACCGGCCACCAGGCCGTGACGGGGCTGGCGGGCGCCCCGACGTGGGCGCATCCAACCGCGCAACACCGCCAGAACCACCGCCCAAGCGGGGCTTTTCAACCGCGCGTCCCAGCGTCACTATTGCCTTGTCCAACCCCCGAGGCCCCAATGCCCCGCACTTTCTTTCAGATCATCGGCCCCTACCTCAACCTTCTCGGCCATCGTGAGCCCGAGATTTATGGGCACGAGACCCTCGCGGATGTCGAGGCGCAGTTGACGGCGTTGGCACCGGAGCATGTCACCGTGCGCGCGCTTCAATCCAATGCGGAAGGCCAATTGGTCGACTGGATCCAAGAGGCGCGCAGCACCGCCGCTGCCATCATTATCAATCCGGGTGCCTATTCCCACACCTCTATTGCCATTCTCGACGCGCTCAACGCCTTTTCGGGGCCGGTGATGGAGGTGCATATTTCAAACATCCACCGCCGCGAGGCGTTTCGTCACCTTTCCTATGTCTCCGCCCGGGCCGATGGGGTGATTGCAGGGTTGGGGACAGAGGGATATGCCGCAGCCCTACGCCGGATCGTGACGCTTTTGGCATAGGCCACCCGAAACCCGCTTGGCACGGGGCCGTAAAGTGCTGCGTTGCAATCGGCAACGCCGTCGTTTTGAACGGTTTCCGATCGCGCCCGGCTCAGTTTGACAAGACAACGCCCTAGACCCGCGCGCCGCGGTCAAGCCGATCCAAAATCGTGGCGGCACTGTCGCGGGCTGCCGCTTTCTTTTCGTCCGCCATGCGATCCCAGGTCCGATACATCTGTGCCATCCGTGGATTGCCGGCCAGCGCCTCCCGATTGCGGATCAGGAAATCCCAGTAGAGCGGGTTAAACGGGCAGGCCCCCTCCCCCGCCTTGATCTTCACCGAATATGCGCAGTTGCGGCAATGGTCCGACATCCGGTCGATATAGGCCCCCGACGCGGCATAGGGTTTGGAGGCCAGGATGCCGCCATCGGCGAACTGGCTCATCCCGATCACATTGGGCACCTCCACCCAGTCATAAGCATCGGCATAGACCGCAAGATACCACTCATGCACCGCATGCGGATCGATCCCGGCGAGAAGCGCGAAGGTGCCTGTCACCATCAGGCGTTGGATGTGGTGAGCATAGGCCTGGTCCATCGTTTGGGTCACAGCCTCGGCGACGCAGGCCATGTCGGTGTCGGCGTCCCAATAAAACCCCGGCAGCCCCCGCGTGGCGCCCAGCGCATTGCGGCGGACGTAATCCGGGCCTTCCAGGTCATAGATCCCACGGACATATTCTCGCCACCCCAGGATCTGGCGGATGTATCCTTCAACGGCGTTGAGCGGTGCGGCGCCATCGCGGTATGCGGCCTCCGCCGCTTGGCAAAGCTTAAGGGGATCGAGCAACCCGGCATTCAGATACTGGGCGAGAACCGAGTGCCACAGAAACGCCTCTCCCGTCAGCATTGCATCCTGATAGTCGCCAAAATGCGGCAAGGCGGTCGCGATGAAATGCGCGGCCGCACGCTCGGCCTCTGCGGCGGTCACTGCATACCAAAACGGCTCTAACGTGCCGGGGTGATCGGCGAAGTCTTTGGCGACCAGCGCCAAAACCTCTGCCGTGATCGCGTCGGGGGCGACGCGCGCGGGCTCTGGCATAAAAAGATCGCCGCGCGCCGGTTTGCGATTGTCGGCGTCATAGTTCCATTTGCCGCCCGCGGGCTTGTCGCCATCCATCAAAAGCCCGGTATCGCGCCGCATCTCGCGATAAAAATACTCCATCCGCAGGCTTTTGCGCCCTTCGGCCCAGGCGGAGAAGACCCCAGGTGCTGCGATAAAACGGGTGTCGGGCAGAACCGTCACGCTAAGCGGGATGTCCTGGATCTCTGCCCGCAACCGCCAGGCGCCGCATTCGGTCGTCAAAACCTCTGTTGCACCGGTCTCAGCGGCCCGGCGCAACACCTCCCCCGGGATCGATGCGCCGGTGTCTGGATCGTCATAACGGCTGTAAGCAACCCGCCAGCCAGCCTCGCGCAATGTCTCGGCAAAATGGCGCATAGCGCTGAAAAGAAATGCGATTTTCTTCTTGTGGTGGCGGACATAAGTGGCCTCGCCCCGCACCTCGGCCATGACCACGACGTCCCGCTTCGGATCGCCAGCGGCAAGCGCGCTTAACCCCAGCGACAGCTGATCGCCAAGCACCAAAATCACACGCGGGCTCACCAGGGGAGCGGCCCCATCGCATAGTCATAAAAGCCCCCCGAATGCTCGGGCCTCAGCGCGCGCACGACCTCCAAAAGGCGTGTCGCCGCGGCTTCTGCGGGGATCGAGGGGTGTCGGTTCAGGTATTTCTCGCTCAGCGCGGTGGCGACGGTCCCAGGGTGGAGCGCGACGACGACGCTCTGCTTGTTGCGGCGCCTCAGCTCGATTGAGGCCGTGCGCACGATCTGGTTCAGCGCGGCTTTAGAGGCGCGGTAAGACACCCAGCCGCCAAACGGTTATCGCCGATGGAGCCGACGCGCGCCGACAGCGTCGCAAAAACCGCGGGACGGTCGGTGGACAGCTTTGGGCCAAAATGCTTCAGCAACAGCGCGGGGCCGATGGCGTTCAACGCAAATTGCGCCTGCATCGCGCCTGGGTCGATGTCCGCCAGCGATTTCTCCGGTCCGCGGCCCGCGATCTCCAACGCGCCTGTGGCGTCGAAAATCAGGTTGTAGGGCCCGTCCTGCCACTCCGCCGCCTCCATAACCGAGGCCTCATCGGTCAGGTCGATGCCGTTGGCCGACCGGCTAAGCATCGTCAGCCGCGTCTCCCGCAGGCCCGCGGCCAGCGCCGCGCCGATGCCGCCCGTAGCCCCCACGAGCAAAACATTTGTATCCGCCCCGATCTCCATGGGGGCGGAGTTAGCCCCGTTTCAGGCCGCGTCCAGATTTCGCTTTCGCTTTCGGTCACGGCCGGTATAGTGCGCGCATGTGTCACGCAGCGTCCCTCGGCCTCCTTCTTCTTACCCGCCTCTGAGCGCGCCGGGTCCTCGGCGCACGCGCTCAGGGGATCCGATGTCAGCGCCGAAATAGCCGAGCCCCGCCGACCTTCCAGGCCTTAGACACAGGACAGACCCATGACACCCCCGACACCGCGCGACCGCGTGCTGATTTTCGACACGACCCTCCGCGATGGAGAGCAAAGCCCAGGCGCCACCATGACGTTGGCCGAGAAGCTGGAGATTGCGACGCTTCTCGACGACATGGGCGTCGATATCATCGAAGCGGGGTTTCCGATCGCCTCCGAAGGCGATTTTGAGGCTGTCAGCCAGATCGCGGGCCGCGCGAAATCCGCCGTTGTGTGCGGGCTGGCGCGCGCCAATTTCGGCGACATCGACCGCTGTTGGGAGGCAGTGCGCCACGCCGCCCGCCCGCGCATCCACACATTTATCGGCACCTCGCCGCTGCACCGCGCGATCCCGAACTTGACCCAGGATCAGATGGCCGAGCGGATCCACGACACTGTCACCCATGCCCGGAACCTTTGCGACAACGTGCAATGGTCGCCGATGGATGCAACGCGGACCGAGCACGATTACCTCTGCCGTGTGGTCGAGATCGCGATCAAGGCCGGTGCCACGACCATCAACATCCCCGACACGGTGGGCTATACGGCGCCGAAGGAATCGGCGGCCATCATCGCGATGCTGCGCGCCCGCGTGCCGGGCGCCGACACCATTTGTTTCGCCACCCATTGCCACAACGATCTGGGCATGGCGACGGCCAACAGCCTGGCGGCGGTGGAGGCTGGCGCGCGGCAAATCGAATGCACGATCAATGGGTTGGGGGAGCGTGCGGGCAATCCCGCCCTCGAAGAGGTGGTGATGGCGATGCGCGTGCGCGGCGATATTCTGCCCTATGAGACCGCAATCGACACGACCAAGATTATCGGAATTTCGCGCCGGGTTGCGGCCGTCTCGGGCTTTGCAGTGCAGTATAACAAAGCCATCGTAGGCCAGAACGCGTTTGCCCATGAAAGCGGGATCCACCAGGACGGGATGCTGAAAAACGCCGAGACCTTCGAGATCATGCGGCCTGAGGATATCGGGCTGGCGGAATCCAACCTGGTGATGGGCAAGCATTCCGGGCGCGCCGCCCTGCGATCAAAGCGTGAGGCGTTGGGGTTCGACCTGGCCGATAACCAGCTCAAGGACGTGTTCGTGCGCTTCAAGGCGCTGGCCGACCGTAAGAAGGAAATCTATGACGAGGATCTTCTGGCGCTGATGGCCGATGCCACGACAAGTGCGGGCCATGACCGGATCCGGGTCAAGTTCCTGCG
>ERZ1740062.1329-NODE-1329-length-10333-cov-5.076766_pt1 | contig 10333 bp, 7 predicted proteins | sample MGYA00581741_ERZ1740062 | MGnify/ENA primary metagenome ERZ1740062 (study PRJEB43018, sample SAMN04849747) | marine metagenome | isolation source: floating plastic debris | place: Pacific Ocean | collected 2008-09-01 | study: EMG produced TPA metagenomics... | reverse complement strand
TTTACATTTAGTAATGATGTGAAGTTCCGTAACTCCAGTATGATAGGAATATAAAGAAATGTAATGCTAAATAAAGAATGTCTTTGAATATCTGAAGATAGCAGAAGGCATTTATATAGGGCATGGGCAATCCAAGACTGGAGTTTCCCAATAAAAAGAACTCAGGTCAAAAAAAGTTAACAAAAAATCAACCTCGAACCCGTAGATTATGGCTCAATTCTCTGAATCAATGGACGTACCCGATATGGGTCGTCGCCAATTCATGAATCTTTTGACTTTCGGAACTGTCTCCGGAGTTGCTCTGGGAGTATTGTATCCCGTTGTCAAGTATTTTCTTCCACCTTCGAGTGGTGGTGGTGGTGGTGGAGCCACAGCTAAAGACGAACTTGGCGATACTGTCAGCGTTTCTGACTTTTTAGGCAAGCACAACGTTGGCGATCGCACTTTGGTGCAGGGACTAAAGGGAGACCCTACATACATTGTGGTAGACGGAAGCGAATCCATTCAAGATTATGGAATCAACGCTATTTGTACCCACTTGGGTTGCGTTGTACCTTGGAATATTGCTGAAAATAAATTTAAATGTCCCTGTCACGGTTCCCAGTACGATGCTACTGGTAAGGTAGTTCGCGGTCCTGCACCATTATCTTTAGCGCTTTCTCATGTAGCGGTACAAGATGACCAAATGGTAATTACTCCTTGGACTGAAACTGACTTCCGTACCGACGAAGAACCTTGGTGGGCTTAAATCAATAATCAGTTTTCAGCTTTCAGCTTTCAGTTTTAATGGCTTAAATTGGTGAGTTTTTGTTTGAGTACCAATACCATTTCCGATCGCTGCTAGCTGCTCGCTGTGATTAACTTTCCTCACTCATCATTCTTCTTCCAGAACCGATGACTAATAACTAATACCTTAGGGACTAATTCCGACAGAGAGATGAGAAATACTTGTACAACGAGGTTAAGTCGCGCGTTTAAAGCGATTTCCAAAACATTGCTAGTGGCGATCGCCACGATGGCATTTTTCTTTACCAGCGATTTAGCACTTCCCCAAGCAGCAGCTGCTTACCCTTTCTGGGCACAAGCAAGCTATCCGGAAACTCCCCGAGAACCTACAGGGCGGATTGTATGTGCCAATTGTCACTTGGCTGCAAAACCTGCTGATGTAGAAGTTCCTCAGTCGGTTTTACCAGATACCGTATTTAAAGCGGTAGTAAAAATTCCTTACGATACCAACGTTAAGCAAGTAGGTGCTGACGGTTCCAAAGTTGGTTTAAATGTTGGTGCCGTATTAATGTTGCCAGAGGGCTTTAAATTAGCTCCTCCCGAACGCATTTCCGAAGAATTAGAAGAAGAAGTCGGAGATGTTTACTTCCAACCCTACAGCGAAGAGAAAGATAACGTATACTTAGTCGGTCCTCTTCCTGGCGAAGAATATCAAGAAATCGTTTTCCCAGTTCTTTCTCCGAATCCCGCAACTGACAAAAATATTAAATTCGGTAAATACCCCGTATACCTTGGCGCAAACCGAGGACGCGGACAAGTTTACCCCACCGGCAAGAATAGCAATAATAATGTTTTCACAACTTCTGCTGCTGGCAAAATTACCAAAATTGCCAAAGAAGAAGATGATCTTGGTGAAGTACAATATACTGTAGACGTTCAAACCTCCGAAGGAGAAACCGTCACTACTACGATTCCCGCAGGACCAGAATTGATCGTTTCTGAAGGGCAAGAAGTTGCAGTAGGTGAAGCTTTAACCAATAATCCCAATGTAGGTGGCTTCGGTCAACATGATACAGAAATAGTACTGCAAAGTGCAGCTAGAGTCAGAGGCTTGATAGCTTTTATAGCCCTTGTGATGATGGCTCAAATTATGCTTGTACTCAAGAAGAAACAAGTTGAAAAAGTTCAAGCCGCTGAAATGAACTTTTAAAACTAGTAGTTCATTTCATTAATCCTGGGTGGTCGGGTTTTCCCAGAAATTTTGTAGAGACGTTATATATAACGTCTCCCTACGATTGTGGGAAAATGAACCAATCAAAATTAATGAAAATGACTACTGGTCTATCCCGTTAATTCTGAGGGCTTTGTATATTGTTAAAACCCTTTATTTAAGTAGCATACAGCTTAAAGAGAACTAGTAAAACTAATGGGACAGACCAGTAGTCATGAAAAAATTGAATCATTAAGTTTAAGGCAGGTAGTTTACCTGTCTTTTTTTTTGCTATTTTTGAAAGTTTTTAAAAGATGAATCCAATCATAAATAAATTAAGTTCAATTATCTATTTCCCGCCGATAAAACTTAAATTTAACTTTTATAGGACTTACGCAACTGGCATATTTTACTCGCAGGGGCACGTGACACTTTGTTTGATTTTCAAGGAAATAATCAGCTTTTTGTGTCATGCACCAACCAGAATCTTGTGAAAATTGCGTAAGTCCTGTTTTATATACTACTTCCTTCTCGGCTTTATGATTACCTCAGTTATTGAGGGAGAGAGCGAGAGAGGGAGTTAGGAAGAAATTTTTAGAGGAAATCTTGGAGCGGGATAAGAGTAAGATCAACCATTTCAATTTATAAGTAGTTAAACATAATTAATTACACAATGTCATTGCGAGTGAAACGAAGTAATCGCAAGGGTTAGGGTTATTTTTTTTAGCTTTTAATAAGAGCAAATAATTTTGTTCACTTACTTATCTATAAATTTGATGAATTCAACAGCCAGTAGGGATTTAATCTGGTAGTTGTCAGTATACTTTTTTACATATAATTATAAAAAATCTCATATCCTGTAATATGCTTGCTTCTAACCGAGTAGTTGAAAAAAATAATTTTCTGCAAAAAGTTAACCTTTATCATCAAATTTTTGATAGAGTGAAAATTAGCAACATAAGTTAACAACAAATTTATCTTGACAAATCTTTCTATCTCTAGAGTGAAATTCAATTCCTCTCATTGTTCGTTCGTAGAACAGAATAGGATAAAATACGAAGCACTGTTAGCAGTTTTGCGAACTCGATAAAACTTAGCGATAAGGCTTTAGCTATAAGCTAGTTATTGTCATACCCTAGTTTCGCTCACACCGTAGCGGTGATTTTGCTAACAGCAATTTTTTTAACTCTTGTTTGTTTAGCCATTAACTAGTATTATCCAATCAAGCACTGATTGGGACTAGGTTTTTTGCGAAACTGGTTAATCAAAGCATTCGAGGTAAATTCTGTTAATGTCCAGCTTCAAGGTTATGAAGGAATGTCCAAGTCTGCGATAATCGAAAATCCAACAGACCCTTCTTTGAATGTAAATCTAGGCTGCAATCTGAGATATAAGCCTGGAGACTACCGAAAGGAGCTTTTTGTGACGGTAGAATTTTTCCGAAGTAGAAGCAGGCAATCTCTTCGGAGGATTAAGTAGACTGGTATAAGAGAACAAATCAGCCTTAATCAATTTTACTTTTGTCTCAGATGAAGGCACTTAAATCAAAACAGACGGAGTTGCATTTCAATACGGGCAAAGTTTAGTTTTCAAAATATTGTGTATTTGGCGACTTTAAAATGGTGAAGCCGAACATTTATTTATGCGATTCAAATCAGTGGGAGCCAAGCTTCTTCACTTGAGGTAGTAAAGATTTCTCGTTCCAGAGATAGAGATTACCTTTGATATCGATGAGGTAGGAGAAATTTTATCCTTATAATATTTGTCTAATAAGGTGCAACGAATGGTACTGTTATAAAGTGGTCTAATTCTTTGTCAATTTAAGCGGTTAACTTCACTGCTTGACTTACTGTGTCATAATCCAGTATTAAAGTGACACAAACCTTTTTTCTGGCGATTAATAGTTACGATTACAGGGTAAAACCTAGAGGAACGGTATGTAATTGTCCTGCAAGATATTAGAAATCTTGGAAATTGGAGATATTAAACACGGCTTCTACTTGGTTTAATCAAGTCAACCTACTCTCTCATTTCCACAGCATAGGTTTTGAGCATACAAAACTTAAATGGTGTGCAATAGCCATGGAATTATCTCTTGATTTATAGATTAGAGGAAAGTCGATAGAGTTAGGAGTCTGGTTTTAGTTTTCCTCTACTTCCAAAAGCTTGTCTTAACAGGCAAATTTTTGGCAAAAACAGTGTCTGGAGGCAATCCAATATCACCAAATCTGGGCCAAATATCATACTTAATGTAGAGGTAAATCTCTGCATAATTTACTGCTCTAGGTAGATAATCGAACGCACATTTACAAGTACAAAATTTTCATTACAAAAAGGTCAATAACCATGAGTATTGTTCAGTCAAAGTTAGAAGCTACTGAATCCGCTTTTCACGTAGAAGCTTATGAAAAAATTGAATATAGTCTCGTCTATGTTGATGGAGTTTTCAACACAGATAATCCAGAATTAGCAGAGTGCTATCAGAAGTTTGGGCGCTGCTTAGCTGTTGTAGATTCCAATGTCTACAAGCACTACAGCAATAAAATGAAACAGTACTTTGAGTATTACGATATCGACGTAACTGTTTTTCCCGTAACTATCACAGAGCCGAATAAAACAATCCAAACTTTCGAGAATATTGTAGATGCCTTTGCTGACTTCAAACTAGTTCGTAAAGAGCCTGTATTGGTAATTGGCGGTGGATTGGTAACAGATGTAGCAGGTTTTGCTTGTTCTGCTTACCGTCGTAGCAGTAACTATATTCGCATCCCTACTACTTTAATTGGTTTAATTGATGCTAGCGTTGCCATTAAGGTAGCGGTAAACCATAAAAAACTGAAAAACCGTCTGGGTGCTTACCACGCTTCCTCTAAAGTATTTCTGGATTTCTCCTTTTTAGGTACCTTACCTACCCCTCAAGTACGTAATGGTATGGCAGAACTGGTGAAAATTGCCGTAGTTGGTCATAAAGAAGTATTCGATTTACTCGAAAAATACGGTGAAGAACTGCTTCGCACTCACTTTGGTAACATTGAGGCAACAGAGGAAATCAAAGAAGTTGCTCATCAACTAACTTATAAAGCCATCAAGAAAATGTTGGAGTATGAAGTACCCAACCTACATGAGTTAGACCTAGATAGAGTTATAGCCTATGGTCACAGTTGGAGTCCGACTCTAGAATTAGCGCCCCGAGTGCCTATTTTCCACGGTCATGCAGTCAATATCGATATGGCTTTATCTGCAACAATTGCAGCAAGAAGAGGCTATATCAATACAGAAGATAGAGACCGTATTTTAGGGACAATGAACCGTATTGGACTTTCTCTCGATCATCCTTTACTCGATGCAGACCTTTTATGGCGTGCTACCGAATCTATTTCTCTAACCAGAGACGGTAAACAAAGAGCTGCAATGCCCAAGCCAATTGGCGAATGCTTCTTTGCTAACGATTTAACTCCCGAAGAGTTAACCGAAGCTTTGGCAGAACATAAGGAAATTTGTCAGAAATTCCCTCGCGGTGGCGAAGGGGTTGATATGTACCCAGTTTATTCTGAATCAGAAGCTGAACTTGTAGGGAGTGAAAGCTAATGACCGGTGTTGTAGAGAAACCAGTGGCGAGACCTGTTACGCCTTTAGGGATATTAGCGCAGGAATTAGAAGCTGTTGTGCAAGCATTGGATAAAGAAACATTGCCAGCACAAATTAAAGAAAAGCTTCACTTTGCTTCTCGTTTAGCATCAGGCTTAGATCCTTATTTAGAAGAAACCACCACCTCTGAATCGGCTGCTTTAACAGCCCTTGCCGATAAAACTGCACGCGAGCAGTGGGGCAATCGTTTTAAGGGCGGGGAAACCGTCGTCGCTTTAGAACAGGAAATGCTTTCCGGTCATATAGAAGGACAAACGTTAAAAATGTTTATCCATATGATGAAAGCTAAACGAGTACTGGAAATCGGTATGTTTACGGGTTATTCAGCTTTAGCAATGGCAGAAGCATTACCCGCAGACGGAAAACTGATTGCTTGTGAAGTTGACCCTTATACAGCAGAATTTGGCAAAGCAGCTTTCCGCGAATCTGCCCACGGGGAAAAAATCCAAGTTGAAATAGGACCAGCCCTAGATACTTTGAATCAACTAGCAGAGAAAGGAGAGTCATTTGACTTTGTATTTATTGATGCAGATAAGTCAGGGTACGTAGAATACTTTAATACCCTGTTAGAGAAAAACTTGTTAGCCCCATCTGGGTTTATCTGCGTTGACAATACATTGCTCCAAGGACAGCCTTATCTGAGTGAAGCAGAGCGTACCGCTAACGGAAAAGCGATCGCCGAATTCAACCGCACCGTTGCCGCCGATAAACGTGTCGAACAGGTACTGCTTCCAGTGAGAGACGGTTTAAGCATCATCCGACGGTTAGAAAATTAAGATTTAAGAAGGATGAAGTTTTAAGGGTGAGTAGTAAATAGTGGTGAGTAACGAATATTGAACGCAGAAAAATCGATAGTAATAAAATCACTTTGCCGCGCGAAGGCTGAAGATTAAAATTATTACTAAAATTCTGAGAATGGAATTGTAATATTTCCATCTTCCAACACTCACCACTCGCTACTTTCAATCAAAAATAAAAGTATCTAACCTTCTCCAAGAGACGATTTAGAGTTTGTTGCTTCATCCTTCATCTTTCATATCTGATAATTCCTTACTAGAATATGGCACAATCTATTTCTGTTTCTTCTCCTCAAACTCTAACGCCTCAAATTTCCCCAGGAATGCGTTTTGTCGCGCTAATTCAAAATCTGGCGACTCTAACTTTGCTTTTGCTAGCGCTACCTATTAACGCCAGCATCGTTTTTATATCATTACTGTTAAATATCCTGACTTTTCCATTTCAGAAAAAACAGATAACTGTAAGCAGCGCCCAAAAGAAAAATATTCTCATTAGTGGCGGAAAAATGACTAAAGCAATGCAATTAGCCAGATTTTTTCATGCCGCAGGACATAGAGTAGTATTAACGGAAACTCATAAATATTGGCTATCCGGCCATCGTTTTTCTCGATCTGTAGATAAGTTTTATACAACTCCCGTGCCGCAAAAGGATTCCCAAGTTTACAACCAAGCTTTAATAGATATTGTTAACAAAGAAAACATAGATATCTATATCCCGGTAACAAGTCCAGTTGCTAGCTACTATGATGCTTTAGCAAAACCCATCCTTTCCCAATATTGTGAAGTATTTCACGTAGATGCGAATCAGTGTGAAATGCTTGATGATAAATTCGCTTTTAGTGAGAAAGCTCGCAGCTTTGGTTTATCGGTTCCTAAATCTTTTAAAATAACTTCTCCAGAACAAGTTTTAAATTTTGATTTCTCTGGAGAAACTCGTAAATATATTATAAAAAGTATTCTTTACGACTCAATACGAAGATTGGATTTAACTAAGCTTCCTTGCGATACTCCAGAAGAAACTGAAGCTTTTGTGAGAAGTTTACCAATTAGTCCTCAAAAGCCTTGGATAATGCAAGAATTTATTCCTGGTAAAGAATACTGTACTCATAGTACCGTTAGGGATGGTGTGGTAAGACTGCATTGTTGTTGTGAATCTTCAGCCTTTCAAGTCAACTACGAAAACGTAGAGCATCCAAAAATTCGTGAATGGGTGACGCAATTTGTGAAACAATTGGGTGTTACGGGACAACTTTCTTTTGATTTTATCGAAGCCGAAGATGGCGAGATATATGCTATTGAATGTAATCCTCGTACTCATTCTGCCATTACAATATTTCACGACCAACTACAAGAAGCAGCAGATGCTTATCTAAGTCAAGAATCTATTGCAGAACCTTTACAAGCATTGCCCAATAGTAAACCTACTTATTGGACGTACCATGAAGTTTGGCGACTAAATGAAATTCGTTCTTTTTCTCAGTTGGGGAATTGGATTAAAAATATGTGGCGAGGTACCGACGCTATTTATAAATTTGATGATGCATTACCATTTTTTATGGTACATCATTGGCAAATTACATTATTGTTGCTGAAAAACTTGTTTAAATTCAAAGGGTGGACAAGAATAGATTTCAACATTGGTAAACTTGTAGAATTGGGTGGAGATTGATTGTTGTTCGCCCTATCTTATATTCAGTATTTACTGTTGGGAATCGACATTTACGCAACACATATTAAGTACTTGGGCAAAATTAATTGTATATTGTCATTACGAGTGCAGCGTTCACGCGAAGCGTGCGGCTCAGCGAAACGAAGTATAAGCCCTTCGGGCACGCTTCGCGAACACAAGCGTTTGCGATAGCTTCACTTCGTTCGCTATGACACAAATAATTTTGCATACCCACTTATTCATGATTCCTATTTATTCCGAAGCTGATGTGCAGCGTTGATTGTACAAGTCAAGAAAGTAAAATTATTGTAGTGGAAGCCGAACAGCCCGATTCTTGTATAGAACTTAGACGCGGATTCAGCTTATTCCCAGAATTTCAATAGTTAATCTAAAAGCATATAAACACAACATTGTAGCTGTTATCCCTTTGTGGAAACATCTAAATCATTTCTCCTGCCTACATAAACTCGCAAAATTAATCCGAGATTAAACAATATGCATCAAACTGAAATCCCATCTTCATCCCCAACTTTGCCGACGATGCCACAATTGCGAGTATTGCACCTCGCAGGTTCTCGCGTCTCGGAGTTTTACTACAACTTATCAATCATATACACGAAGGAAGTCATCCAACCCATTGGTGTCAGCAGTTATTATGCAGTAGTTCATCCTGACGGACTTTGGCAGTTGGGAACATCATTGAACGATTTGTCAGAGAAAATCTCGCTCAAGGACATGATTTCTCGCTTACCCGAAATTGATGTAGTAGTCCCTCATATGTTCTGTTTCCCTGGGATGACTAGTTTTCGGGCATTTTTTGAGGATATCCTCGGCTTGCCCGTGGTGGGTTCGCCATCTCATTGCACGGCACTGGCAACCAATAAAGCCCAGACGCGAAGCGTTGTGTCTGCATCTGGTGTTCGTGTAGCTAAAGCGCAGCAACTCCGTCAAGGAGATACCCTAACAATGAAACCTCCGTTTATCGTCAAACCAAACTCAGAAGATAACTCTTTGGGCATGAGCTTGGTATGGAATGAAGATCAAATCGCGGAAGCATTGCGTGTTGGGTTTGAATTTGACGAGACTCTGTTAGTTGAAGATTACATCCCCGGAAGGGAAATGCGTGTGGGTGTCATCGAGCGTGAAGGCAAGTTGTGGGTACCGCCGATGATAGAGTATTTATTCTCCAAAAAACACCCCATTAGAACTGTAAACGATAAGCTTGAACTTAAATCTGACGGAACGCCAAGCAAGCAACCTGAGAAACCAACAGCAAAGCCGATATGTCCGCCGAATGTCACACCTCAACTATTTAAGAAACTTGCTGATGCTGCTAAACAGGCACATATGGCTCTAGGGTGTCGCGATTATTCTTTGTACGACTTTCGCATACACGCAGAAACCAATGAGCCGTATTTGCTTGAGGCGGGATTGTTTTGGTCTTTTGGCAAGATTAGTATGATTTCACGGATGCTCTTGGCTGATGGGCAAAGTTTAGAAGATGTAACGTTGGAATTGTGGAGTGGGGCAGCAAAGCGTACTCGTGTTGCCTGCGGTTCGCTGTTTAATTATGTGAAAGTGGAAGAGAAATAATTGTATTGTGTTGCTCGCTTTAGTCAAATACATTCTTGTGGTACGGGCTTCTAGCCCGTTTTTTTTTAAGTATCTTCTTCCTAAATTCATTCACAATACCGTAGTGCGGAATACACTACCTATTTAATCGGTTAGCACACCTTTAACTTATATATAAATATTTGTTACTTTTATTTACATAAAGACATAAAAATTTAACTGGAGTTCGCAAGTAATTATGATTACTGTATTAATTGCATTATTCGTTGTAGGTTGGATAGCTGCTGCATTAATAGGCGCTCAAGCATATTTCCGAGGAGAACAAACCAAGCCCATCCACGAACGTAATTGGAATTCTGAATCATTCGATTTCTTAGCCAAATCAGTAACTGGTAAGGAAACAGACTACATCGAGCGCGTACCAGCTTATCGTATGGATGCATATGCTAGTAACCAAATGAGTAACTAGTAAGAGAATGAAGTGCATTAATTATGGAATTAATTTCCATAAATACAACCCCCTCCATCCTCGTGCAGGGGGTTTTGTTTTTTATGGTACTGAATCATAACTCGATCGCGATCGTAATATAAGGTGGACAATGTCCACCCTACAACTTTGTACGCCTTTAAATGAGACTATGAGAAAGGACGATATGCTCGATAATTAATGCTAGGGAAAATATTATCAATGTATTCCACTTTCTCCACCC
>ERZ1740062.1327-NODE-1327-length-10342-cov-4.892875_pt1 | contig 10342 bp, 12 predicted proteins | sample MGYA00581741_ERZ1740062 | MGnify/ENA primary metagenome ERZ1740062 (study PRJEB43018, sample SAMN04849747) | marine metagenome | isolation source: floating plastic debris | place: Pacific Ocean | collected 2008-09-01 | study: EMG produced TPA metagenomics... | reverse complement strand
TTGCGACAGCAAGACACGAGCTGAGTCCATCAGCGTCAGCTGCAGTGACTGGTTATGTTTTCGTTGCATTGACTAACTCGTTGTTGAACCGATCTAACTCGGCTAGAAACTCTAACAGCTCGCCATCACATTGTGACTTAAGCCGATTTAGAAACTTCTCGCAATCTGTACCGTCATAAGCACCCTGGCCGAAACGAAGATAGCCTGATACGGATGCGCTTATCAACGGAAGGAAGTGGTTCAATTCATCAACAATGCGTCTATGCGATTTTATTTTCGGGACACCCTCCAGAACGAAAGCATTCCATCTCTGGAAGTACCCGTATAAGCCACGCGCTTTTACCGACGCCAACTCAACTGGTCGCAACCCGCCGTTCTCACGCTTGAAACAGGGCATACAAAGACCACTACAGTTTTCGAACGTACTCGTCAGAATCGACGCGTTGCAATTCCGGCAATTCAGTTTGGGATCGGACATGGGACTAGCTAAGGGAAAACATAACGCCGACGTTCAGCTGCAATTGAGGCTGACGACAGCTCGGCGATAGCCGAGATGACGGCAGGGTCAATTGTCTGCTGCAATGACTGGTTAGGTTTCGCGTCCGCGCTCATGCCTCCACCTCAAAAGTAAGTGTCATACGGTGGCGGCAACTCTTGCTTCGTGCCGAATAGCGCCACTTCTCGATTGCATTGAGTGAAACTTTCTCAAAATGCTTCGAGCTGGATTCGATAATCTGCGGGCGCGAGACGGTTCCGTCTGTGCCAACTTCGAACTCAAGTTTGACCCACCCCTCGAGAGTCCTCGCCTGGGGGCTTGTCGGGTACGCCGGCGCCACGGTATGGACCGGCCTTAGCTCTTCTGGGCATTCCCGCGTCCGATCAGCGATAGTAGAGCCCGCAAAGGTATCTGACAGGGCGAAAGCAAGGACGAGGCTGCTTAGCATCGCGAAACTTAACGCCTAAGCTCAGCTGCGCATTTGACGCAGCGAGTGACTTGCGACAGCAAGACACGAGCTGAGTCCATCAGCGTCAGCTGCAGTGATTTGTTAGGCCGCATTCCGGCAAGCCTCTAGGTCTTTTGGCACCAATGGATTCCCCCATCCATCGTCAACCTCGTACTGTCTTAGCTTGACGAAGTCATAGTAAGCGAGAGGCATATCCGACAGCTGCATCGCGTTCTCTAGATAGCCTCTGACCTCGTGCGGATTGAATGCTCCGTAGAGTTGCGAAGCGCTGATCTCCCGAACAGACTCAATAAGCTCGTGCATGGACGCCACTGGCTCCATATCGTCCGGGAGCGGGTCTCCCATACCCGTCACTATCAGGGCACCGCCACGACTATCCCAACTAACAATGTCCTCCGCAGTCAACAGCTCTGAGAGATAGGCAACAAAGGCAGTAAGTCGGGAATCTACAAGACCCTGTGTTGCCGCCAACTTCAGCAAACAATGAGTGCCAATCCAGGTAGCAACTCTAATGTTCGAAGGCAGCTGTTCCATTGCGGTCTAACGCCTAAGCTCAGCTGCGCATTTGACGCAGCGAGTGGATTGCGACAGCAAACCACGAGCTGTGTCCATCAGCGTCAGCTGCAGTGACTTGTTAGGTAGCGTCATTCTTCTTCCAGATACGATTGAGTTCTCACAGATCATGAACTACTAGTATTGAGTTTCTACCAGGATATAGCTCCCGAAGTCCGTTCGCTAATTCTGCTATTCCTTCGCCTCGTGGCGGGCTCCAGTAGATACTTACTATCTCGCCAGCGACAACCAAATGACAGCCATTTTGATCTAGTGTGATCTCGGATACGATGTCTAGGCCAGAGTTCTTTTGGTCGTTCCATTCAAAGTGTATTGGCCCGTCGCCGTCAAATTGCCAGAGGATGTAATCGTTCTCTGCATTCGACGCGCCCACAACAGTGATCCCATCGATGGTCTTGTTGACGTAAGAAGTACGCACGCTATCTAACTGCTAATTCTACTGAACGTGCTTTGTATGCATGTTCGATAGAACTCCGGTTGGTCGAGTCTTTGCATTAGCAGATAACCTCCTCATTCCTTTGAATAACCGCGTTGGTCAGTCGGTAGCGCACATGCGTGAATTGCTGCGCGTGCTGTTGAACTCCATTCGTTGTAACCAGCATAGCAATGAGGCCGGCTGAGTTCTAGGCGATTGAAAATGCCAGCATTTTGCCGAAGTGCCGAACGCTCTAACGGTGTTCAGCAGCGCGTTCGTTTGAACTACGGCAAAACCCAGCAAAGAGCTAGCCGAAAGCGCATCGAGGAGCCGACTAGTCCAACCTCAGTTTCGCATCTCGCGCATCCGCGAAATCACATTGCCGCCACGCCTCATAAACCACCACCGAAACACTGTTCGACAGGTTCAGGCTGCGGCTGCCTTCCTTCATGGGGATCGTCAGCAGACGCTCGTCAGCAAAGTCATCGAGCACATCCCGCGGCAGGCCGCGCGTTTCCGGCCCGAACAGCACCACGTCGCCCGGCGCGAAGCGGGTATCGCTATACGGGGTTTTAACTTTGCTCGACAACGCGAACCAGCGTTTTGCTGTCAGCTCAGCCTTGCAGGCGGCCAGATTCGGCCATACTTTCACATCGGCCATATCGCGATAGTCGAGCCCGGCACGGCGCAGGCGTTTTTCGTCCAGCGAAAAGCCCAGCGGTTCGATAAGATGTAGCCGCGAGCCGGTGTTGGCGCACAGGCGCATGACATTCCCCGTATTCGGCGGAATTTCTGGCTCAAACAACACAATGTCAAACATGTCAGCGTATCGCCCCCGGGCGCAGGCTGGTTAGTCAGGAATCGCTATGGTCGCGTCGCCCGCAGATCTTACACCACACACACTGGATCCACGTATCGCCGTCGATTTTTGCGGCCTCAAGATGGCCTCGCCGATCGTGTTGCTGTCCGGTTGCGTCGGGTTCGGCGAGGAATATACGCGCGTGGTCGGGTTCGAGAACACGCATGTCGGTGGCATCGCATTGAAAGGCACGACGTTGGAGCCGCGGCTTGGCAACGCACCGCATCGCGTTTACGAAACGCCGATGGGCATGCTTAATGCCATCGGCCTGCAGAACCCGGGCGTGGATGTCGTTGTCGACAATATTCTGCCAACGCTCGACTTCGAAGAGACACGCTTCATCGCCAACGTCTGCGGCTCGACGGTCGAGGACTACGCCGAGACCACCAAGCGCTTCGACGACTCGCCGATCGATGCCATCGAGATCAACATCTCGTGCCCGAACATCAAAGAGGGCGGTGTCGCGTTTGGGAACGACCCCGATATGTCAGCCCGCGTCGTCGCCGCTTGCCGCAAGAACACCTGCAAGCCGATCCTCTCGACGCTGTCGCCCAACCAGACGGACATCCGCGAAAGCGCACGCCGCTGCATCGAGGCCGGCAGCGATGCACTCGCAGTGATCAACACCGTGATGGGCATGGCGATCGACGTCGAAAAACGCAAGCCGGTCATCGGCAACATTCAGGGCGGTTTATCCGGCCCGGCCATCAAGCCGATCGCACTACTAAAAGTGCATCAGGTTTACGACGTCGCGAAGAAACATGACATTCCGATCATCGGCCAGGGCGGTATCCACACCGTCACCGACGCCATCGAGTTCCTGGTCGCCGGCGCTACCACTGTCGGCATCGGCACAGCGCTGTTCTACGACCCGCTGGTGTGCCGCAAGATCAACGACGGCATCGCGGACTATCTGGAGCGCCACCAACTGCCCGACATCCAGGCATTGATTGGCAGCCTCCAGACCTAAGCCAGTCGATTACAAGCCAGCGGCCTGCAGAATCGCATCACCCTCGAGCCGCGTTGTGTAATCCGGGTTCGCGTGCATGAACGCGATCGTGCCATCGGTATCGATCAGATACACCGCCGGCACCGGCAGTTCATGGTGATCAAAACCGGAAGCCGCTTCCAGATCGATACCGTAGCCTTTGTACTTCTCGTACGTCTCGTCATCCACACGGAACGCGACACCAAACGCACGCGCCGCATTCATCGCCGCATCCGACACCAGCGTGTAGTCGATCTCGGAGTCTTTCAGGCTGCTATACAACAGCTCGGGCTTGTCGGCCGACAGGAACAACACGTCGATATCCTCTGCGCGCAGCGCCGGCACGACTTCCTGCAGCGCCTGCAGATGACGGTTGCAATACGGGCACCAGCCGCCGCGGTAGAAAATCAGCAACTGCCGACGCTCGAGCGCATCCGGTGAAAACTCAAAAGCGGTGCCGTCGGCATTGCGTGCGGTAAAGCTCGGTGCGGTCTCGCCTTGCGGCACAGGTCGCACGGTTTCAGCGCTATCGGCCGCTGTCGGCGAAGCGAAAGCACTCGGCACAGCGAGCAGCAGTGCGAGGGTCAGGGTGGCGAGTCGAGCGATTGGCATGACGGGTTCCTTTAATACGAGTCTGCGCTCTTGCGCAGGCAAATGATTACGCTGCCAAACGAGACCGGTGGAACACCGCAACTATTACAGATCGATGCTGAGCTGTGCGATTTTCCGAGTCAGCGTGTTGCGGCCCCAGCCTAACAGGCGCGCGGCCTCGCCGCGTTGGCCAGCCGTCTTCCGAAGCGCGGCCAGAATCAGGGTCTTTTCAAACGCGGGTAAGGCCTCGTTCAGCAATGGCGTCGTGCCGCCCTGCGCCAGCACATCGTCGGCCCAGCGCTCGAGGTCACGCACCCAGCGTTTCGCGAAATCTTCCGGCCGCTGGCTACTACCGATTTCGGCCAGCACATCGTCCACGGTGATGGAGCTACCCGGCGCGGTCACCGTCAGACGTCGGCATAGGTTCACGAGCTGACGCACGTTACCGGGCCATGAAAAACTCATGAGATGCTGCAGCGCCGCCTGGTCGATGCGTTTCACCTCAACTTCGAGCTCGTCGGCGGCGCGCGCCAGATAGTGGCTCACCAGAATCGGTACATCATCGGCACGCTCGCGCAACGGTGGCGTCTCAACACGCATCACGTTCAGACGATGGAACAGATCCTCACGAAACTCGCCCGCTTTGACCGCCGCCGACAAGTCGCGATGCGTCGCGGCAATGACCCGCACATTCACCTGAATCGGTGACTGACCACCTACGCGATAGAACTCGCCTTCCGCCAGCACACGCAGCAATCGTGTTTGCAACGACGCCGGCATATCGCCGATCTCGTCGAGGAACAAGGTACCGCCGTCGGCTTGTTCGAAGCGCCCGGTGCGACGCGCATCCGCGCCCGTGAACGCACCGCGCTCGTGACCAAACAACTCCGACTCCAACAACTCGGAGGGAATTGCCGATGTGTTCAGCGCAATGAATGGCTGAGCAGCCCGTGGGCTGTTGCGATGCAAAGCACGCGCGACGAGCTCTTTGCCCGTGCCGGATTCACCGGTGATCAACACCGTCATGCTGGATCGCGCGAGGCGGCCGATCGAACGGAACACCTGCTGCATCGCCGGTGCCTGGCCGATCAACTCCGGCATCGGCGTATCGTCGGCCGGCGCTTGCGTCGGCTGCCCGGTGCCGCGCGCGCGGCGTACCAACGCGATCAGCTCATCGATATCGAACGGCTTCGGCAGATACTCGAAAGCACCGCCCTGATACGCGGACACCGCGCTATCCAGATCGGAGTGCGCGGTCACGACAATCACCGGCAAATCGGGATGCGATTCCTGCAGGCGTGACAACAACGCAAAGCCATCCATGCCGGGCATGCGAATATCGGTGATCACAACATCGGGTGTGCCGGTCGCCAGCGCCGACAAAAAACTCGATGCGTCTTCAAACGAGCGCGATTTGACCGACGCCTGACGCAACGCCTGGTCGACCACCCAGCGCACCGACTCGTCGTCATCGACGACCCAAACCTGTCCGGCGTGATCACTCATAATCGACCGGGAGCCGTATCTGGAAGTTGGTGTAACCTGGTTCGCTCGCGAATTCGATAAGACCGTCATGTCGGTTGATTAGCTCCTGCGAGATAGACAGACCGATACCGGTACCATCCGCCTTGCTTGTTACAAGTGGGTAGAAAAGAGAGTCGTGCAGATCCGGATCGATGCCGGGACCGGTATCGATAATCTCGATGCTGGCGATCAGCCGGATCGGTTTGCCGCCAATGTTATCGTTGATCAATGCACGTGTGCGGATGGTGATCGTGCCGTAGCCATCGGCGTGCGATTTAATCGCAGCGATCGCATTGCGCACGATGTTCAACACCGCCTGCACGATCTGGTCACGATCAACATTAATCGACGGCAAACTCGGGTCATAGTCGCGTCGCCACTCGAGCAACGCGTCGGTATCCGGCATCGTGATCTGCAGCACATGCTCGAGCACATCATGAATATTGACGAGCATCTTTTTGGACATGCCGCCCGGGCCGAGTAGCTCATCGACTAACGATGCGAGACGATCCGCTTCGCGAATGATGACGTCGGTATAGGCTTTTTGATCACTGTCCGCGAGCTGGCGCTGCAGCAACTGAGCCGCACCGCGCAGACCACCGAGCGGGTTCTTGATTTCATGCGCCATCTGGCGCGTGATCTTGCGTGCGATCTCACGTTGCGTACGCAGCCGTTGATGCTTATTAATACGCCGGCGCGATGTGACATCGGTGACTTCCAGCAGCAGGCCTTCATCGTCCGGATGCTGTGCGACGCGACAGTCGAGTAACAGGTTGGTGCCGAGACCGTTCGTCTGCGTCAGCTCCAGCTCTTCGGCAAAGCGATCATCCTGTTGCTGACAACGAATGAGCAGCTCGTGGAAATCCTGGGGCTGTTGAAAAAAACGTTGCAGCGATTTGCCGCGAATGTGTGCGCGTGCAACGCCGAAAATTTGTTCGGCGGCGGCGTTCATCGTCACGACAGCGCGGTTGGTGTCGAGCAACACCACGCCGGTTGTTAGTTGTTCAATCACAGGATCGCCCTGCGCGGCTGCCGCGGTTAGTTGCGGATCGACGCCTGTTGCACGTAGAACAGTCGCTCCGGACTGCGGAACACGACGGTGCCCGACGCGTTGATCACCTCGACCTCCAGCCGATGTTCCCCGCGATACACCGGCGACAGCACCGCTGTCGTCAGTTCCTGCGGCTCGCCGATCGGCTGACCATCCAGTTTGAAGCGAATCTGATGACCCTCCGCCAGTGCCGGAATCACTCGGACGTCCACCGGTAAGCGCGTCGCTATGTTCCATATGACTTGCTGCTCGGTGGGACGACTGATAATGACCTGCTCGTAGATGACCTGGTTGCGTTGATCGAGGCCAAGCACCTCCGTGGTTGGTGGTGTCGCTGGGGTCGAATTGCGTGGCGTGGTGGTCGCGCGTCGCTGCACAGATGGGCCGCGGTAAACCGTGGCTCGCGGTACATCGACTTCAGTGGCATCTTTAGCATCGTCGGGCGGCGGCTGGTCGGAGTAATGGACCACGCCGTCACTGTCGACCCAGCGATAGACCTGCTGCGCGTCTGCAGCGGCCGATAGCAGGAGCCCAATGAGCAAAATCGATAGTAATCGCATGGTCTTAGCATAGCGCGGCCGCCTGGGCACGGCCAGCACCTGCGTCACACAAGTGCTGGCCAATACCGATTTTTACAGGCTGTAGTACATGTCGAACTCGATCGGATGGGTGGTCATGCGCAGACGCGTGACTTCTTCCATCTTCAGGTCCAGATAACCTTCGATCAGATCCGCCGTGAAGACATCGCCAGCCAGCAGGAACTCGTGGTCCGCTTTCAGCGCGTTCAGTGCCTCTTCGAGGGAGAAGGCGACATGATCGAGCTTGGCTTCCTCTTCCGGCGGCAGATCGTAAAGATCTTTATCCGACGGATCGCCTGGGTGGATCTTGTTCTTGATGCCGTCGAGGCCAGCCATCAACATCGCGGTGAATGCGAAGTAAGGGTTGGCCAGCGAGTCACCGAAACGCACTTCGATGCGGCGACCTTTCGGGTTGGAGATAAACGGAATCCGAATCGACGCCGAGCGGTTACGCGCGGAGTAGGCAAGGATGGTCGGCGCTTCGAAACCGGGGACCAGACGCTTGTAGCTGTTGGTTGCCGGGTTAGCGAACGCGTTGATCGCCTTGGCGTGCTTGATGATCCCGCCGATGTAGTACAACGCGGTCTCGGACAAACCACCGTAGCCGTCGCCGGTGAACAGGTTCTTGCCGTCTTTCGACAGTGATTGGTGAACGTGCATGCCGTTACCGTTGTCGCCAACGAGCGGCTTCGGCATGAACGTTGCCGTCTTGCCGTAGCTGTGCGCGACGTTGTGCACGACATATTTCAGGATCTGCACTTCGTCGGCTTTTTTCGTCAACGTGTTGAACTTAGCACCGATCTCGCACTGTCCCGCCGTGGCGACCTCGTGGTGATGGACTTCGGTTTCGATGCCCATTTCCTCCAACGCGAGACACATCGCGCCACGCAGGTCATGCAGCGAATCGACCGGCGGTACTGGGAAATAGCCGCCATTCATGACCGGGCGGTGACCGAAGTTGCCACCGACCAAATCAGCGCCGGAGTTCCAGCAGCCTTCGACGGAGTTAATCTTGTAGAACGCTTCGTTGATGCTGTCGCCGAAACGCACGTCATCGAATACGAAGAATTCGTTCTCGGGGCCAAAATACGCTTCGTCAGCGATACCGGACGACTTCAAATAGTCCTCGGCGCGCTTCGACAAAGAACGCGGGTCGCGTCCGTAGCCTTGCATCGTGGCCGGCTCGATCACATCGCAACGCAGGTTGACGGTGGTTTCCTCGGCGAACACATCGACGACAGCGGTGCCGGTGTCTGGCATCAGAATCATGTCCGACTCATTAATACCCTTCCAACCGGCGATCGAAGAGCCGTCAAACATCTTGCCCTCTTCAAACAGGTCTTCGTCGATGGTGTGAGCGGGCACCGTGACGTGTTGTTCCTTACCTTTGGTATCGGTAAAGCGGAAGTCGACGAACTTGGCGTCGCTTTCCTTTAATAGTTTCAGTACATCAGCGCTACTCATTCCTTTCCTCCAGTTGGATGCGTTTGCAAAATTGCGGTGTCGCAGGCGTCATGGTCGGTCTGCAGCCTGCGCTGCGCCAACCATGCATGCTCTTCGATTTCCCCACAACAGTGCATGATATGTGCCAGTCGATGCACTCTTCTAAGTCGCTGAAAAATCGTGGATAATGGTTTCGCACGTCAGCGCTTTTGCACAAATCTGGCCCAGATCTGACAGCGTTTGCGCTATTTTGGTGCATTCAGCCAGAAACCGCCGTGAGTTTCCGGCGGGCAAGCGGATCGGCAAGCACGCCGCAACCCGCTATAATCGCGCGTTTGCCATCCTCTAGCCTCAGAGATCGTTTCGAATTCATGAGTACACACGTCAAGGCGATGCCGGTCGCGGACACGCGCCCGTCCACTTTTCAGGAGCTGATTCTGATCCTGCAGCAATTCTGGGCTGACGCGGGCTGCGTCATTCAGCAGCCTTTGGATATGCCGGTGGGGGCAGGCACGTTTCATCCGGCGACATTCCTGCGCGCGATCGGCCCGGAGCCCTGGAGCGCGGCCTATGTGCAGCCCTGCCGCCGCCCGACGGACGGTCGCTATGGCGATAACCCGTTCCGACTGCAGCATTATTATCAATACCAGGTCGTCATCAAACCGTCGCCGCTCGACATTCAGGATCTTTACCTGAATTCGTTGCGCGTGCTGGGCATCGATCCATTAGTGCATGACATTCGCTTTGTCGAAGACAACTGGGAATCGCCAACACTCGGTGCCTGGGGGCTCGGCTGGGAAGTCTGGCTGAACGGCATGGAGGTCACGCAGTTCACGTACTTCCAGCAAGCGGGCGGTCTGGAGTGCAAACCGGTCACCGGCGAAATCACTTACGGTCTCGAACGCATCGCGATGTACCTGCAAAACGTCGAGAACATCTTCGATCTTGTCTGGACAGACGGCCCGCTCGGTCGCATCACCTACGGCGACGTATATCACCAGAACGAGGTGGAGCAGTCCGCGTTCAATTTTGAGCAGGCAGATGTGCCGGCGGCCTTGAAAACTTTTGATGACGCCGAAGCGATGTGCCAGCAATTGATCGAACAGTCGCTGCCGTTGCCGGCGTACGAACAAGTGTTGATCGCCTCACATTACTTCAACCTGCTGGATGCGCGACAGGCGATTTCGGTGACGGAGCGCCAGGCCTACATCCTGCGCGTGCGTGCGATGGCGCGCGCCGTCGCTGAACAATATTACGAGCGCCGCGAAGCGCTGGGCTTCCCGATGGTCGCCAGCGTCAAGCAAGCGAGCTAACGAACACAGCAGGCGAAACAGTGAACGATACGACGAACAACA